>UMCF01045481.1_pt1 | contig 12627 bp, 9 predicted proteins | sample 1964131 | NCBI WGS metagenome assembly UMCF01 (sample SAMEA4835958, study PRJEB28245) | human gut metagenome | biome: gut microbiome; material: fecal sample | place: Denmark | collected 2008
TGACATTTGCAAGCTTTTCTACTGTGATTGCGGTATTTGAAAATATTATGTCATTCTGTATGGATATGTTTGGCTGGTCAAGAAATAAGGCTGCACTGATCAATTGCATCGTTATTTTGATTGCAAGTCTTCCGTGCGTGCTTGGCTATAATGTGTGGAGCAATTTGCATCTGATTGGAGGGCGCGATGTGCTTGACAGTGAAGACTTTATTGTCAGCAATTTGCTGCTTCCTATAGGTTCTTTAATTTACCTGCTGTTTTGCGTAACAAAGTGGGGCTGGGGATTTGAAAAATATTGTGAGGAAGCAAATACAGGAGATGGCATAAAAATTTCAAAGAAATTAAGGCCATATTTCCAGTTTATTCTTCCAATTTTGATTGTTTTTATTCTGATTCAGGGATTAATTTAAAAATAGTTGAAATTTATGAAAATAGAAAAATAGGTAACACAAAGAAGCGTATCGGTTAAAGTAATTTGACTGGTACGCTTTTTTATTGAAAAAAATTATATCACTTTAATCACCCATCAGGAATGTGTGGCTGGCTGCCTTTATATAGAGCATTTCGAAGCCAGCTGACAGGATCATAGATGGCACCATGTTCAGTTTCATTATTGTAAGCATCGATTACACCAATAATGGCATCAAAAGTTAAGCCAAGAAGCTCATTTTTCACAACCGCTTGAGGAATAGAGTCCTGTCCGATTTGAATATAGGCGCTTGGATCATTTAGCATATCATATAAAACGGAGAAAACAGTATCTAACACTTTTTGATCGTGTTCATTTTCAAGGAAATTTAGTCCGCCATACGGATTTTTAAAGCTGCAAATTAAATCATAGTTGAAGTATTGATATAAATAGTCCATGGAATATTCTTCTACATTTTTAGAAGGTATAACTTCCTCGGAGTCAGATGTATCTGAAAGCGATAGCTGTTCTTGTGAAGCGGCCTGTGAATTAGAAACAGTCTGTTCTGTTGGACTTTGTATTGTATAACCTGCAGCTCGAAGCAATTCTGCCATTTCTTCAAGTTCTTGTTTTGAAATCTCTTCTGAAAGTTCATCAGATGTTTCTGATTTCCAAATGTCAGGATCATCAGTAATAGTATAGGAGTTACTCATTCGTGCACCGTCAGCTGTATAGCGTGGATGTCTGGAAATAAAATTTTTTTCTTCTAATGATTTAAGTGCATATCGGACAGTGCGCTCAGACAGACCGATTTTTTTCGATAATTTAGGAATGGATGGAAATGCAGTTCCATCATACCGCATCAATGTGATCATGACCAATTTCTCTTTTGAATTTAATCCTTCATAATCCAAAAAATCATTGTGGATCATCGTGAATGGGCGGCAGTTTTTAATCTGTACTTTGTCGTTCATGGTTAAAGTAGTACATGATACTGGTTAGCCGATCTTCCCCCAGTCATGATCTCTTCTCCTTTCCTAAATTTGTAATTTTTATATTGGCTTGAGTATACCATAATGGTAGGAGAAAAACAATAGCTTATTTAAAGGTACTGCATATTTTGCAGTGACACATGCAAAATATGCAGTACCACATGCAAAATACGCAGTACCCACTGCAAAATATGCAGTACCAAACAAAGTTATCCCCGAGTTATCCCCAGAGTTATCCCCAAAAAGGTGTTACCAACTGCAAAGTGTGCAGTACCACCTGCAAAATATGCAGTACACCCTGCAAAATACGCAGTACACCCTGCAAAATATGCAGTACCAAACAAAGTTATCCCCAAGTTATCCCCAGAGTTATCCCCAAAAAGGTGTTACCAACTGCAAAATGTGCAGTACCCAATGCAAAATATACAGTACCCACTGCAAAATACGCAGTACACCCTGCAAAATACGCAGTACCAACTGCAAAATATGCAGTACAATCTGCAAAATACGCAGTATCAAACAAAGTTATCCCCAAGTTATCCCCAGAGTTATCCCCAATGGATCTGTCGAAGAAAAATAGACTTGAAAAATAAAAGTAAATGCTTTATACTCACATGAGTGATAAGATAAAATATTTTTTCGAAACAGCTAAGAAAAAGAAGGAAGGAGAGAAGTATGGCGACGCTAAAGGATGTGGCGAAGGCTTCCGGACTGACAGTAGGAACTGTTTCCAGAGTTTTGAATAATAGAGGCTATATAAGTGATAAAACAAGAGAGAAAGTGTATCAGGTAATGAAAGAGTTGAATTACCAGCCAAATGAAATGGCACGTTCACTTTCAAAGCAGAAGAATAATACAATAGGAATTATTTTACCGCAGATTGAGCATCCTTATTTTGCAAAGGTTCTGGGTCGGCTGGAAAAAGAGGCTTCTAAGCGTGGATATCGCACAACTGTATTTGTTTCTAAAAATAAAGAAGAACGCGAGGAAGAATGCATTGAAATGTGCAAAAGCGCAAGAGTGGCAGGAGTAGTGCTGTGCAGCGGCTGCTTTGGTACAGAAAAATTTACAGGACTTGATTTCCCATTAATTACATTAGAGAGATCCATTGATCAGGCAACATCAGGTATTGAATGTGACAACTATCAGGGTGGTGTACTTGCAACGGAGCTATTAATTGAAAAGGGTTGCAAAAAACTTATGTATATTGGCGGAAGAAGTGCCGGTGATAGTATTGCTATGCCAGGCGATTATAGAGAAGTGAGCTTTAAAGATACATGTGAGAAGTATCATGTAGAGCATATGGTGATGGTGACAGATAAAGAACAATTTGATACGCTGGAGTACTATAGCTTTGTGAGAAACAAGCTTGAAAAAAATCCAGATGTAGATGGAGTATTTGCAAGCTCTGATATTATCGGTGCATATGTGCTTCAGGCTTGCCGCGACTTGTCAATTAGGGTTCCTCAGAATATGAAAATTGTGGGATTTGATGATGTTAATATTGCTCAATTTACGACACCTGGTCTGACAACAATTCATCAGCCGGTAGAGCAGATGGCAGAGCAGGCAATTTCGGACATTGCGATGATAGATGCTGGCAAGGTGGTGCCTTCAAGAACTGTATTTCCGGTAACGCTTGTTGAGCGCGGAACGACTTGAGTTAACAGCTGCGAAGCAGTGATTAAGCCCGATAGGGCGGTTTTGCGCATGATAGGCGCGAGCGAGCTGTTTCTTACCAATATAATCTAATATAGCAATTTTATACAAACATATCGAAAAAGAGTTATTACATAGTGAGTAGAGTACTTGCATGCATAACTCTTTTTTTTGTGAATATTAGATATGTACACAAGTCGTCACAAGAAAGAATATCGCAAGCGGTTGCGATAAACAATTTAAAAAGTTTTTTGAAAAAATAGCGTAATTAACTTATTTCATTGAACATTAAATAAAATTCAAAAAAAACATAATTGACACAATGCACAAAACAAAAGAGACATAATCGTATAATTTTAACAAAATATATTTTAATAAAAGAAAAATTATGATAACCGCTTGACATGTTAAAAGTGCAGTGCTAGAATGAAGACACAAACAAAGAAATGCCCACATACGAGATAGGGGCACAAAATAGGAGGAATAAAAAATGAGAAGAAAAGCAACACTCGCAATTACACTTGCAGCAGCAATGGCAGCAACAGCAGTTCCTGCAATGGCAGATGATAAGGTAAGCATTACCATTTTCAATTCCAAGATGGAGATTCAGAGCCAGTTTGAAGAGATGGCAGAAAAGTATGCTGAGGATAATGGAATCAATATTGAGGTTTACTACTCAAATGATACAGTAGCAGCTCATCTGGCTACCAAGTATTCATCTGGAGATCCATATACATTAGCAATGGTAGATGCAAAGGATGTCTACTCACTGGCAAAAGATCATGCAATTGATATGAGCGATCAGGAGTGGGTAAAGAATACTAACTATGCAATCGGAATTGATGATCAGATCAATGGTTTCCCTATGTGTGTTGAGGCTCGTGGACTGATTTACAATGCAGATGCGATCGAAGCAATTACTGGTGAAACATTTAACCCAGACGATTACAAGACACTTGATTCCTTTAAGGAACTGATTGAGCAGTTAAAGGAAGGCGGTATGGAGACGCCTACTGGTATCATGAAGGAGGATTGGTCTTTAGGAGGTCACTTTCTGTCACAGGTATCAGAGGAGCAGCCGGATGTAGAGGAGTTTATTACAAAGCTTCATGAGGGTGAAGCAGATCTGATTAATGATGAGAAATTCAATTCTCTGATGGATTTCTTTGATGTAATGAAGGAGAACAACTACGCAAAGGATTCTGCAATCGCAGCTGAGCGTGAAGTAACTGAGATGATGTTAGCTGAGGGAGAAATCGCCTTTATGTACGGTGGTAACTGGGATTGGTCCGTAATCAACGCATATGATTACACTGAGAACATGGGTATGATGCCAATTCCGCAGAACACAGATGACGGCACTAACGAGAAGCTTGTAGGTGGCGGTTCTAAGTATTTTATGATTGATTCTTCTGATACTACAACAGATGAGCAGCGTCAGGCAGCACTAGATTTCTTAGAGTGGCTTGCAGATTCTGAAGAAGGTCAGAAGTTCATCACAGAAGACTGTGCACTTGTTCCTGCATTCACCAATAATAAGAATGAAGTAGCAGATCCTCTTGGAAAGTCTGTTAAGAAGTATGCAGATGAGGGTGCTATGATTGATAACTACAACTACATGCCAGATGATCACATCTCTCTGTGTGGTGCAATCTTCCAGAAGTATCTTGCAGGTCAGATGGATCGTGCAGAGTTTGCAACTGAGATTGAGGATTACTGGAAGTCAGCAGACGTTGTAGAGCACTGATAATATCAAACATTTGATAGATGATGCTTCCTTATAATAATATAATAGGAAGGAAGACATTACCCCTATAGAGGCTGTCCGCCGATGACAGGCAGCGGACAGTCTCATGATTTTCTTGATGATAAAACGAATACAGGGAAGGGGATCGTGATCATGGATAGAAACACGACAAAATATAAAGTAAAGCAGTACATAATGTTCGCTGGTATCTCCACTGTACTGTTTGCTGCAGTAGTAATTATTCCGTTTATCTACGGTTTATATTTGACCTTTACAAGCTGGGATGGTATTTCAAAGGATAAGCAGTTTGTCGGTTTTGCAAATTATATTGCAACGTTTAAAGATATTGCCTACTGGCAGGCACTTGGAAGAACAGTTATATATTCTGTTATTTCCGTTGTTCTGGTAAATGTGGTTGCATTTTTCCTGGCATATTTGCTGACTAGTGGTATTAAAGGACAGAACTTCTTCCGTGCGGGTTTCTTTATTCCAAACCTGATCGGTGGTATTGTTCTTGGTTATGTATGGAAGTTTGTTTTTAACAGAGCATTTGTATCAATTGGAAAGGCAGTTTCTATTGGTGCGCTTTCAAATTCCTGGCTGGCAACACCGAGCGGTGCAATGGCATGTTTGATTATTGTTTCTGTATGGCAGTATGCCGGTTACATGATGTTAATTTATGTTGCCGGATTTATGAGTGTACCGAAGAGCTTAAAGGAAGCTGCTCAGATTGATGGATGTACTAGTTTTCAGGCAACAGTTAATATTATCATCCCACTTATGAGAGCTTCATTTGTACAGTGCTTGTTCCTTACAATTACCAGATGCTTCATGGTATATGATGTTAACCTGTCTTTGACAAAGGGTGAGCCATTCAATTCTTCTGTAATGGCAGCAATGCATGTATACAATCAGGCATTTACTTATAAGAATTATGGTCTTGGACAGGCTGAGGCACTTGTACTGTTTATCGTCTGCGCAATTGTAGGTGTGACACAGGTTTATATTGGTAAGAAAGGGGAGGTGGCAGCATAATGGAAGAAAATAAAAAAGCGGCACAGAAAAAGAAAATTAGCCATGCCATTATAATGGTTGTTTTAATCCTCCTGTTTCTGATGTTTATCTTCCCGTTTATTCTCGTTATTATTAATGCATTTAAGACAAAGGGTGACATTATGTCTGACCCGATGGCACTAGTTGGTTCTCATGGATTTATTGTAACAAACTTCTCTGATGCGATGAAGAAGATGAATTTTACAACATCGTTTACCAACTCACTGATCATCACAGTTTCAGCAACAATTGGAACTATTCTTTTGTCTGCAATGACCGCATTTGTAATTGTAAGAAACAATTGGAAGGCATGTAAGCTTCTGTTTACATTAATGATTGCATCTATGGTAATTCCATTCCAGGTTTTGATGATTCCGTTAGTATCATTATATGGTGGTATCTTTGGAGTTTTAAATAGCCGTGTGACCTTAATCCTTATGCATATCGGATTTTCACTTTCAATGGCAACATTCATGTTCCATGGAGCAATTCATACGAATATTCCGTTAGAGCTTGAGGAAGCGGCATTTTTGGATGGCTGCAGCAACTGGCAGACATACTGGAAAATCGTATTTCCACTGTTAAAGCCAACGATTGCAACTGTAGCAATTATTGATGCAATGGCATTCTGGAATGATTATCTTCTTCCGAGCCTTGTACTTGGCCGTAAGGAGCTTTATACACTTCCAATTGCAACACAGGCATTCTATGGAACTTACTCTACGGATATGGGCCTGGTAATGGCTGCTCTGCTGTTAGCGATGCTGCCGATTTTGATTTTATATCTGTTCTTGCAGCGCTACATTGTTGAGGGCGTTACCTCCGGTGCAGTAAAGGGATAATTTAGTGTTTATTTATAAGGGGTCCAAAATACAGTTTGTTTTGGACCCCATTTCTTTTTAACGATGAGAAAAGGAGACAAGTGAGAGCGCAGGTGCTCAAACTTTAACAAATAATATGGAAACAATGTATAAGGAACGCTTTGAGCAAAAGAAGGATGAGCTTCATGATCTTTATATGCAATTATATGGAAATGATGAAATGTTTGCAGAGCTGTGCGAGCATTTGTACGCATTTTATAAGGAGAGAAGTGAGAAGTTAAAGACGCTTGATAAAAAGCGTGAAGCTGATCCTAATTGGTACAAAAAAAATGATATGCTTGGCATGATGTTTTATATTGACAATTTTGCCGGCAACATGAAGGGTGTACAGGGAAAGCTGGATTATCTGGAAAAGAATAATGTTAATTATATTCATTTGATGCCATTTCTTGATACACCAAAAGGACGCTCTGATGGAGGTTATGCAGTAGCTGATTTTAGAAAGGTTCAGGAAAATTTAGGTTCCATGGAAGACCTTGAGAATTTGACTAATGCCTGCCATGAGAAGGGAATCAGTGTGTGTATGGATTTTGTTATGAACCACACTTCAGAGGATCATGAATGGGCAAAGAAGGCACGTCAGGGAGATGGAGAATATATGAGCCGCTATTTCTTTTTTGATAATGCGGTTATTCCATCTGAATATGAAAAGACAGTTCCGCAGGTATTCCCGACGACTGCACCTGGCAACTTTACATGGCTTCCAGAAATTGGTCACTATGTAATGACGACATTTTATCCTTACCAGTGGGATCTCAATTACAAGAATCCAAGAGTATTCAATGAAATGATGTATAATTTCCTCTATCTGGCAAACAAGGGAATTGATATCATTCGAATTGATGCAGTGCCATATATATGGAAGGAACTCCATACGACATGCAGAAATCTGCCGCAGGTACATACAATTGTGCGTATGATGAGACTGATCGGAGAACTTGTCTGCCCTGGCATTTTGCTTTTGGGTGAGGTAGTAATGGAGCCGGAAAAGGTTGTTCCATACTTTGGAACTGTAGAAAAGCCAGAGTGTCATATGCTGTATAATGTAACAACAATGGCTACCACATGGCATACTGTAGCAACAAGAGATGTCAGTCTGTTAAAGAAGCAGCTTGATATTGTAAATCGTCTTCCAAAGGACTATGTTTTCTTAAATTATCTGCGCTGCCATGATGATATTGGCTGGGGACTTGATTTTGCAACTTTGCAGCAGGAAGGCATTCAGGAGCGTGCGCATAAGCAGTATTTGAATGATTATTTTAGAGGCTATGCCGGTTACAGCAACAGCCGCGGTGTTCTCTATAATGAGGATCCGGTGACTGGTGATGCAAGATTTTGTGGAACGACTGCTTCTATGTGCGGTATTGAAAAGGCAAGCTATCAGCACGATAAAGAGGCACTTGAGAAGGCTATTCGAATGGACGTTATGCTTCATGCATATATGTTTATGCAGTCTGGAATCCCTGTGCTTTATAGTGGAGATGAAATTGGTCAGTTAAATGATTATGCTTATAGGGATGATCCTGATAAGGCACCAGATTCACGTTATGTTCACCGTGGTGCAATGAATTGGGAAGAGGCTGCAAAGAGCAGTGATCAAACGACTATTCCAGGTCAGATTTCTTCAAAGCTTAATCAGCTTGAGAAGCTTCGTAAATCTGAGAAGGCATTTATGAGCAATGCGGATACATGGACTGTTGAAACATGGGATAAGAGTATTCTTTGTATCGGACGTTATTATGATGGCGATAAGATATATGGATTATTTAACTTTAGCGAATTTGATAAGACGGCTTGGATCAATGAGAGAGACGGTCTGTACTGTGATCTTTTAACTGGAACATTAATGGAGGCAGCTGGAGTCAATATTCCGGCATATGGCTATATGTGGCTGAAGAAGGTTCGATAAGAACAAAAGAGCATAATTGTATATAATGATTCTGAAAAAAGATAAGTAAAATCAAAATCAGATAAGAAAAAGCGTACCTTCCAGGATAAACTGGCGGATACGCTTTTTTGATTGTTTTAGAAACCAATTCCAACGGCAATCAGAATAGTTATGATTGCACCAATCATCAAAATACCGAGGAATTTCCACATGAATTTAATCCAGTTGGACCACTCAATTTTTGCAATTGCCAGAGAACCGATCAAACATCCAGAGGTTGGAACGATCAGGTTGGTGAATGCATCACCAAGCTGGAATGCAAGAACAGAGGTCTGACGGGAAACACCAAGAAGATCAGCAAGTGGTGCCATGATCGGCATGGTGATTGCAGCTTGTCCAGAACCTGATACGACAAAGAAGTTAAATACGGACTGGAAAAGATACATAAGTACAGCGGCAAATGCACCGGAAAGTCCTGAGAGTGCCTGAGAAATTCCGTACATGACTGTGTTGATAACGGTTGGTGTGGTCGGGTCGGAGCCGCCAAGAACCTGCATGATACCTTGTGCCATTGCGACAACAAGTGCTGCACCTATAAGATCCTTTGCGCCATCTTTAAATGAAGATGCAATGTCATTTAGCTTCATATTATTTAAGTGGAAAACAACGCCGATAACACCAGAAACGATTCCCATGATGAAAAACTGAGTAGCGATTTCTGCCATATAGTAGCCCTTTACCATGACACCCCATATAACCCAGATGACAGTAGCAGCAAGTGTCAGAAGTACTAAGATGTGGCCGATGCCAAAATCGTGTCCATCGTCAAGTCCTGTTTTTTCGTTTTGATCACGGAAATACTGATCGCTTTCGTAGGCAACAGAGATAGTAGGTGTTTTCTTTACCTTGGATGCGTAGAACATTGTCATTCCACAGCCAAGTGCGGTGAAGACAACCCACATAACCATACGAAAACCAGCGCCAGAGAATACGTCAATTCCAGCAATTCCCTGAGCAACGCCGACAGAGAAGGGATTCATCCATGAGGAACCGAAGCCGATCTGTGTAGCAACATAGGTGACAAGTACTGCAATTACGGTGTCGTATCCTACTGCAACAAACAGCGGACAGAGAATCATCGTAAATGGAAGTGCTTCCTCGCCCATTCCAAAGACAGCACCGCCTAATGAAAACAGTACAAACAGCACTGGAATTAACAGCTTTTCAGCTCCCTTTGCTTTGCGAATTAATCCAATTAAGCCGGATTCGAGTGCACCAGTTTTGATCATGATTCCAAATGCACCGCCGACAACTAATAGGAATGCTATGATATCCATCGCGGAGCTATTGACGATTCCGTTGTACATGTAGTTAAAGAAACCGGTTCCACCGTCACCACTGAATAATGAGACACCTTCTGTTACGACCTTTCCAGCATCATCTCTTAAATACTGAAAGCTTCCGTCTTTGATGACGGTACGTGTTTTTTCTACACCATTAATCATGTACGAAACGTCCTGTGTTTCGTAGTAGCCCTTTGGAACAAGGAACGTTAAAATTGCAGCCAGAACAACTACAAAAAAGATAATGATGTAAGTGTCTGGTACGGTAAAGCCCTTGTTAAAAGATTTTAAACCTTCTCCTTTTTTGTGGCTCATAGTTGAGTCTCCCTTCATTTGATATATAATGCAATCATAAAACATAAATAAGATTTGCAAGGGATAGTGTATCATATCAAATGAAATAAAGAAACTAAAAAATAAGAAAAAATCAAAAAAGAATTTAATATACTGACTTTCCTCTTGCAATGACTTTGATAAGCTGCAAGTTCTTGTCTAAGATACAAAGATCAGCATCGTATCCTTCCTGAACTCTTCCTTTCTTATTTAAATGAAGAATGTCGGCAGGGTTGGAAGTGATTGTGGAGAGTGCGGTTTCTAGTGGAATGTTTTCCATGGATACGCATTCCTTTACTTCCTTTAACAGGCAGCTGGACTGACCGACTCCCATTCCCTGAAATTCACCTTTTTTATTGTAGATTGGCAGGCTTCCCTGTCCATCGGAGGAGATTGTGATACGGTTTGGATTGACACCTGCATTTAACATACGCTTGATTCCTTTGCATACGCGCACCTCATCGCAGATAGTCTCCCAGTAGTCGATATCTTCGTTTCCTGTAAAGTCAACGGCACCGCCCTTTAATGCATATTCGATGGCTTGGCAAAAAAGTGCCTCGTTTCGGTTTACGTGAGTAGGAAGAAACTGTGATGCAGGAATTTCTGTCTCATCAATTACACGGTTGATTAACTCCATGCCTCGTGAGCCATCACCGAGATGAACGTTAATGATTCCAGCTTTTCCAGAAAGTACTCCGCCGAGTCTTGTATCGGCTGCAACACGGGTAAATTCTTCAAAGGTTGGCTGGGAGGAACGATGGTCTGAAATGGCGATTTCTCCTGTTCCAATGATTTCCTGAATCATCATAATATCCTTTGGGATGCTGTCGGTCAGCGTGCGAACAGGAACCTGATAACTTCCAGTGTAGCAGTAAGCAGATATTCCCTGCTCGTTTAGTCCCTTTGTTTTGGCGACAAGTGCACACATATCACGTCCTATTCCATCAGTGCCAAGACAGCCAACAACAGTTGTCACGCCGAATTTGGTGAGCCCTTCCATGGTAGCCTCTGGTGTACGATTGGCAAAACCGCCCTCGCCGCCTCCTCCGAGTACATGAACATGACAGTCAATAAAACCAGGTGTGAGGATCAGATTTGTTCCATCAATTTGCTCAGACTCTGGAAAATATGAAGGAATTGACAGACTGCCTGCATCTGCAATTTTTACAATTTTATCGTGAATGATAAGTACATCCTTTTTTCCAAGATGCTCTGGTGCGTAAATGTCAATATTTTGAATTAGTTTGATCATATTATTATAAACACCTTTCTGAAATTGTTTTGGCGATCAAATTCGCTGCCAATATTATACCACACAAAACAGGATGAGCAAACGAAAAAGTGGTTATGTTTTTATTGACAAGAAGAGAAAAAAAAACTATAATCGTTCAAAATAGAACTACAGAAGGAGGGCATACATGTATTTTTGTGATGAGCATAGAGGAATTACACGTTATTATGAGATTCTGAAGTCATCCGTATGTGAAAAATATCGGCTTAGGCAGATGGAGTATGATATACTGATGTTTCTATATAATAATCCACAGCATAACACGGCAGCAGATATTGTCAGATACAGAAAGTCAACAAAATCTCACGTATCTATGTCACTTAAGGTGCTTGAGGAAAAAGGGCTGATTGAAAGAAGGATAGATAAAGACAATAAAAAACGTGTTGAAATTTATCTTTTGGATTCAGCAGATGATATAATAAAAGATGGCATACGCGTACAAAAGCAGTTTGCAAAAGATATGTTTAATGGGCTTACAGACGATGAAATTGCATTGTGTAAGCAGATCTTTAAAAAGATATGTAATAACGCGGAAGCGTGCATAAAAGCTGCAAATAAAAAAGTGCCTGCAGAAAAATAAGACTGCGGGCACTTTGTTTTTTAAGGAAGATATAAATTACTCAACATCTTGTAATGCTGCAAAATTTTCTTCGCCGGTACGAACCTTTACAACGCGGTCTACGTTGTATACGAAGATCTTGCCGTCACCGATATGACCGGTGTAGAGTGTCTTCTTTGCAGCTGCGATTACTGTATCAACTGGGATGCTGCTGACAACTACTTCAACCTTAACTTTTGGAAGAAGAGTAGCATCAAGCTCAACACCACGGTACTTTTCGCCGGCACCCTTCTGAATGCCGCAGCCCATTACCTGAGTAACGGTCATTCCAGTTACACCTATGTCATTCATAGCCTTTCTAAGCTTATCATAACGAGAGAGCTTTGCAATGATGACAACCTTATAGATGCCGCTTGGTGAAACATCTGGAGCTTTAACGACCTTAACAGCGGCAGCCTTCTGTGCAGCAGAA
>UMCF01081137.1_pt1 | contig 12521 bp, 9 predicted proteins | sample 1964131 | NCBI WGS metagenome assembly UMCF01 (sample SAMEA4835958, study PRJEB28245) | human gut metagenome | biome: gut microbiome; material: fecal sample | place: Denmark | collected 2008
ATGATATGAAATATTTATGGACAGAAGACACTGGTGCTGGACTCCATTTCTGGAAGTTGGTCAATCAGCTTTTCTTTGATGATGCCCTTGTGGTCGAAAGTAAAGAAAGTAATCAGGGCTTATTGGATGCGTTGGCGGATATAGACATGAAAGAGGACGATAAGTATTATATCGCATTTGATTATGTAGTTGATAATCAGGATATTCGTAACAAGTATCGTATGTTGAAATCAATAGCAGCTAAGGCCGAAGGGAAGATTATAATTCTGGATATGATTTGTTTTGAATACCTGATTCTTGTTTTTGATAAGCTGGTGGCATGGACGGGTACTGGAAAGATAGATAAAATCAAGATTCGTGAAGAGGTATTGGCTGCAGTTGAGGACCACAGAATTAATTTGTCAAAGATTGATGACGAGAAGACTTTGCAGTATATAGCAGGTTTTAAGAGATATTCTACAGAACGTGTGATGAAGTCGTTAGTAGGTGAATTTACACAAAACGAAAAGTGGTCTGTTAAAGGAGTGCATATGGGGGAATATTGGTATAAGGATTGCTGTGTGTCGGAACATCCGGATAATCTGAGGTGTGGTAAGCCGGAAGTTGAGGATGGAAGTGAGAAGATGCGGATGCTGATACAGTCGGAGGAAGTACATAAAATTATATCGATTATTATAGGATAAAAGAAAGAGGTAGTATGAGAGCAGAAGATGATCTTACATATCAGGAATATAAAGAAGAGGTTGAGGATGCTATGCGTTTTATGGAACATTCTGGTTGGACAGTGAGGCAGGTTACCGACAGAATGACGGATGAAGATAATGAGCTGCTCATCGGCACGTCGGAAGCACTCTGGATCATTTCTATCGGAGCTTATGAAGTGGAGCATGACATTCTGGAGGAGAGAGTACTGGAGTAGCTGTCGTATCATATTCCACGCTATGAGATGGGAAAATACAACGACATCACGCCGGAAGAGAGGGAGCTTCTGGAAAAGGATATCGCATTGATCCGATCAAAGGTGGAACTGTGGAAACTGAAGAGTTATGAGGATTAAAGAGTGCAATATTGAAGAGATTATGTTGGAAGAGTATAGAGACTTTTCGGAAAGGTTATTTAGAAAAAAATAAGTACAGAAGGGAAGTTGAGCAAGTAGACGGTAGATGATATACTTAAAACAATAACATAAAAATACAAAGGGGAAAAATGAGTTTGAAGAAGATAAAAAAAGCACTGACAATGGTTTTGACTGCATCTGTTGCGTTATCTGCTGCTGGATGTGGAAAAGATGTAGCGAAAAATAATATGACAGAGGAAAAGACTGTTGAAACAACAGTTCAGGAAAGCTCAAGTGAAACTATTTCGGATGATATAAAAACGACAGAGACAGCACAGTATGCGATGGAGAGAAGCGAAACGGAGAGTACAAAAGAAAGTGAAAGTATTCAGGATATCACAGAGACATATGAAGATATGTCGGAATATGCAATTGTTGAACCTGAAACAGAAGGGGATTTGACTTCAAAGCAGAAAAATGCTGTTAACATGTTAAATTATATAATGACGATAACTCAGGAAATCAACAATTCGAAAGAAAGTAGACTTTATTTGGAATCAGCATATTCTTCATTGATTAACAACAGTGATCCTGGGCTTATAGATACAAGAACCCAAGAGAGAATTACTAATATTTTAGATACACTTGAACAATATCGAATGATTGCTGAAAAGAGAGAGAGGTTACGATATATTTATGAACAAAATCGTGCACAGGCACTTCGTCAGGCAATACCAGATCCTGTTGGATTGCTTAGTGCAGTTTCATCTGGAAATATTTTAAAGTCAGCAGCGTCTGTTATTTATATGGCTGTTGATGCAGCATCAAGCTATCAAAATGCTGTTACACAGACAGATTTGCAATATCTTCAGGATGGATGGCAATTGGAGGATGAAGAAGCACAGGAATTGCATAACAGCAGAAAAAGTACATTTGAGTATATGGTGGATATGGTTCGAGAGAATTCTCTGCCGGGAGAATATGCGTTAAATGAAAATGCTGTGAATGATTTTGTTGAGTGGAAAGATAAGACAAATCTTACCAGTAAAATTCAATGGCTTGAATCAAATGAGAGTACATACGAGAAATTTGGACCATTTTGGCTGGAACTGGCGAAAAGCTATTATAAATCAGAAGAGTATGATAAGTGTCTGGATGCGATTAAAAAGTATGAAGGGATTTCTGTCAAGATTTTTCGAAAGGATTACGACTATGCTGAAGCTCTTCCAATGGCGATTGTTTCTGCAAAGGAGATTAGGGATAAAAATGTATATATTCAAACAGCAAGAGAGTATAGTGAGGTGATTCTTTCCAATGCAGATGGTGAAAATTGGGCATTGCGGTACTTTGTAGCTCAGATATATCTTGATCTGTATAAACAAACGGGCAGTAAAGAATATCTGCAAAAAGCGTATGACATTGCACTGAATAATGTAAATGTTTTAGTTGAGTCTCAAAAAGAATTGAACTTAGCATACTTATCAGATATTCAGGAGGTTTCTGTAAATAAAGAAGCAGAAGATGAAGACAGAGAAAAGAAGGAAGTTAAACAATATAATAAACTCTTAAAGGCACAGAGAAAGGTCGAATTGCCTCCGGTTGATGAAGCTTTATATTTGAACTGTGATTTATTGTTTGCATTAGCAGAACAACTGAATATTTCAGTGGATGAACAAAAGAAAATAGATGCTATTTTGCATGAAAATGGGGAACCTGTTTTTCTTACACAGGCATTGGATGAAAAGTTTTGGTTCGAGTCAGCTGATAAAAAACTAGATGTTCAAAATATTGATATTGACTTTGATGGAAAGACATTGAAAATTCCGGCAGTGTGTATAGCAGATCGATCGCGGATAACAGTAAGTGTTGACGGTTCTTCTGGAAATCAAACCTTTCAGGATTGGACAGTAAAGAAAGTTTATAGACCGAAAGGAGCAGATTGTTCTGATTTTATAGTTATATTTACCAGCGAAACAGCTAAAAAATATAAATATGAATCAGGAGATAAAATTGCGGTGCAGATTACTCCGGTTGCAGAGTCAGCAGATGAAATTCTAGAGTATGATTATAAGGCGACTGTAATACAGAAAGCATTTGCATTTAAAACAATCTCTTTTGAGAGGGCTGCAAAATGAAAAAACGAATCATGGCTGTAGTCTTATCTATAGCAATATTATTTTCTGATTCGGCATCTGTTTTTGCATGTGACAGAAAGCAGACAGAGACCTATGTTTCTCAGATGTTGTTTGGTGATAAAGCGGAAAAATATAAGTCTAATGAGAAAGTACAGATGTTGATGAAAGCACTTTATCTTTGCTCAGAACAATATGACGACAATGATACAAAAGAATTAGACGCCTTAAAAAAGAAAAAGGTAAGTGGTCTGCCAAAATCAGAAGAAATTGAGATCAGTCAAAAAGAACTGCTCGAATGCTCCCATAATACCTGGGAATATAAATACAATGCTAAGGAAAAACAACAGAGATCCAGAAAAACAATTCTTCGAAATACAGTCAGCAAGGTATTTGGTGTTGGATTTTGGAATCGTTATTTCAAAAGAAACAAGGAAAAATATGAGAGTTTTGCGGCTGTATTATATTATATGCATATTCTGGCGGATTATCTGGCGGATGATCCGGATGCGACAGAAATAACATGGAAAAGCGGATTTGTTTCAGCATATGATGGAAAAGCGGGTGTTGAGATAAATGGTGGAATCCCTCAGTTTACCCAAAAGGAAAAAAATAGAAAAGATTATTTTCTTACATTCAGTAAGCTGGATTCATCCGGACGAGCAGGAACAGCTTTTGCAAATATTTCAAAAGATCATATGCCGGAAGCGGGATCAAGACAGCATATAGGAAACATAAAACCATCTGGATGGAATCAAAAAAAGTATGATGGTATTGTCAGCAGCAATCCGGGATATGTATATAATCGCTGTCATTTGATAGCACATCAGCTTGTAGGTGAAGATATAAAAGAAAATCTGATCACTGGAACACGATATTTAAATGAAGCGATGATACCAACAGAAAATGAAGTAGCAGATTATGTTCAAAAAACGGGAAACCATGTATTATACAGAGTGACACCGGTTTATAAAGGAGAAAATTTACTGGCATCTGGGATTCAAATAGAGGCATATTCAGTAGAGGATAAAGGGAAAGGAATTTCGGAAAACAGGTATTTTTATAATGTACAGCCTGGGATAGAAATAAATTACAACAGTGGGGAAAATTCATGTGCTGATACTACATTTCAGAAAGAAAAGATACTAAAGTTTGTTACCGTTGATTCAGGTGAAAAAGATCTTGTACATGAAATGAATAAACAACTGGACATACTTTTTAAGGATCAGAAAAAGTCGGAAAAAACGAATGACTATAACAGAATGATGAGTGCGATAGATGAAAATATCAGAAAAGTGAGAAATGTTGGAAACAAAGGAGAAACAGCAGGGAAGCAATATATTTTGCGTCGTGAGTATGAATATGAATATTATAAAATATTGAGGAAATATTTACCTTCTTTATTGGAACAAGAACAGTTTTTTAGCAACGTTTTTAGAGATTAAACAGCATTTGTTTATCTGTGAAAAAGTAATAAAAAGAGAGGAAAAATGTAAATAATATGCGAGCAGAAGATGATCTTACATATCAGGAATATAAAGAAAACGTTGAAGATGCTATGCGTTATATCAAAAATCATGGCTGGACACCGAGACAGGTTACCGACAGAATGACGGATGAAGATAATGAGTTGCTCATCGGCACATCAGAAGCACTCTGGATCATTTCTATTGGAGCTTATGAAGTGGAGCATGACATTCTGGAGGAGAGAGTACTGGAGCAGTTGTCGTATCATATCCCACGCTATGAGATGGGAAAATACAACGACATCACGCCGGAAGAGCGGGAGCTTCTGGAAAAGGATATCGCATTTATCCGATCAAAGGTGGAACTGTGGAAACTGAAAAATTATGAGGATTAAAGAGCAGTAATTATTGAAGAAATTAAAATGGAATTTTCGGGAGAACTGAGAAAGGAAGTAGAAAAGCGAAGCTGGCAAAACTGAATGAGATGTTTCTGGAGAAAGTTTAATCAGACATACTCTAAAATCCCTCTGCATACATTGTAAAAAGATGCATGCAGAGGGATTTTTTTGAAGGATTATATTGAAGAGCGGGCAGTGGAAGTTGCGTATTATATAATTGAAACGAGGGCTACGGTGCGTCAGGCAGCAAAGAAATTCGGGATCAGCAAGAGTACGGTACATAAGGACTGCACGGAACGTTTACGGCAGATTGATGCGGGGCTTGCGGCTCAGGCACGAGAGGTTCTTGATGTGAACAAATCAGAGCGTCATATCCGCGGCGGTGTAGCAACCAGGGAAAAGTACAGGCATTTGCATGAGCTGCAGGAGCATCATATATGAAAATAAAAAATGCAAAAAGCAAAATTTCGAATGGAAATATGAGAATTCTTTGCAGATCATTATATGAAAAATGAAAAAGTGCGATATAATGAAAGATAAATGCAGTTGAAAAACCAAAGAAGAAAGAGGGCATAATTTTGCAGGAATATCAGACAGTTACTCATCAATTTGAACCGGTTTTTGATGAGGATTCGAAGGTGCTGATCCTGGGGACATTTCCGTCGGTGAAGTCCAGGGAGCAGAATTTTTATTACGGACATCCGCAGAACCGTTTTTGGAGGGTGCTTGCGAATCTGACGGGATGTGAGGTTCCGGGGACAGTGGAGGAGAAGAAAGGTTTTTTGTTAAGAGAACATATTGCGGTGTGGGATGTGATCGCGAAGTGTGATATCATCGGTTCGAGTGACAGTTCGATCCGAAATGTAGTTCCGGCAGATCTGTCAAGGATTTTAGATCATGCACCGATCCGGCAGATTTATGCAAATGGTGGGAAGGCTTATGAATTGTATCAGAAATATGCATATCCGATCACGGGAAGGGAGATCGTAAAACTGCCATCGACAAGTCCGGCGAATGCGGCATGGCAGATGGAACGTCTTCTGGAAGCATGGGCGGCAGTGAAAGAGAATCTGGGATAAACGGATTCTCTTTTTTTCTTTTTTTGTTTCATGAATCTGATTGTTTTTTAACCAAATCAAGTAAGTCCCCTGCTTCAATTGAGAAAAGCAATAAGCAGTGGGTGGGGACTTGCTTGTATCAGGAGGAGTGCAAGTGCCTTCTGATAAACTGCGGAGCAGTTATTTGGTTATGAGCAAGTAGCAAAGAGGATTGCGAATATCCGCTTGACTGTAAAACAATAAAAAGTATAGATCCGGATAATGTGAAAAAAAAGATAATTTTTTAAAAGAATATGAAAAAATTTCTTGCAAAATTGTATTAAATTTTGTGAAAGCAGAAAGCAAATTTATGTTATACTAATTAGCAAATAAGATGGAATATAAATGAAAAAGAGTGTGATAGCAGAGAAAAAGAAACGAAATGCCGGAAGCAAAAAAATGTAATATATGACAGGGGAATGGCGGAGGCATTTTTTTGACTGAAGGTGAGAAAAAAAGTGAACAGGAGAGAAAAAGAACCAATAGATTTTGTAATTACCTGGGTAGATGGAAATGACCCCAAATGGCAGGAAGAAAAGGATAAGACGCTGATTGCTCAGGGACTGGGCGGTCATATAGATGGCAGGAAGGAGCGTTACCGGGACTGGGACAACCTGCAGTACTGGTTCCGGGGCGTTGAGAAGTATGCACCGTGGGTGAGGAAGATCCATTTTGTTACCTGGGGACATGTACCGGAATGGCTGAATGTGAATCACCCGAAGCTGCATATCGTAAAGCATGAGGATTTTATTCCGAAGGAGTTTCTGCCGACGTTTAATTCGCATACGATCGAGTGGAATTTTCACAGGATCGAGGGACTGTCGGAGCATTTTCTGTATTTTAATGATGATATGTTTTTGTTAAATAAAGTAAAACCGACGCACTTTTTCAAACACGGGAAACCGGTGGATATGCTGGCTCTGCAGCCGGTGGTGGCGAATAAGGATAATGAAGTGATGTCCTACATTTATTTAAGTAATGCGATACTGCTGGCAAAGCATTTTGATAAGTATGAAAATATGAAAAAGCAGCCGGGAGCTTATTTTCATGTGGGCTACCCGCTGAAGTATTATTGCTATAATGTGATGGAGATGGCTTTTCCGAGGTTTACGGGCTTTTATACGGTACATGGCCCGTCGCCGCTCAAAAAGAGCACGTATGAGACGCTGTGGCAGGCGGAACCGGAGCTTCTGAGGAAGGTGTGCAGCCATCCGTTTCGTCACAAGGAGGATGTCAGCCAGTATGTGATCCGAGAATGGCAGAAGCTCAGCGGTGATTTTGTGAATAAAAACAGCTACTGGCTCTGTAAATATTTTGATGTGTCAGATCACAATGAAAAGCTGCTCAGAATGATCAGAAAGCACACAGGAAAAATTGCCTGTGTCAATGACAGCAATCACGGCATTGATTTTGAAAAGGCGAAAGCGGAGATCAATGCAGCATTTACGGAAGGATTTCCGGAGAGGTCTGCATTTGAGTGTGAATAGAAAAAGGCGAAAGAGGAACGCAAATCTTTGATTTACAACTAACTGAAAAAGGGGAAATGTATGAATATTCTGTTGGTAGGCGGCACTTGCAGCCTGATGAATAATATCATTCTCAAGCTTCGAAAAGAAGGGCACAGAGTTTTTCTGCTGACGGGAGATAAATATAAACACAACAAATATGAAAAAGTATTTGAACGGTACGATTTTCCGTATGACAGTGAGAATCTCAATGAGGTCATCGAGAGTGTCAATCCGGATGTGACGATCCTGCTGGGGGCTTTTGATACGAACTATCTCTGGAATGGCGAGGAGCGTGAGACGGTTCATTTTATTTCGCATATGGTGAATATTCTGGTGGCCTATTCGGTGGTGAACCGAGGAAAACTGATTTATCTGTCTTCGGATGAGGTTTTCAGTGGCGATTATCCGGATGATATCACAGAAGGAGAGAAATTTTCCGGATATGGAATACGCCCGGCAGCGTTGTCACAGGCAGAGGAGCTGTGTGAGAATTTCCGGGTGAACAGGGGACTGGATATCACGGTTCTGCGGATGGATCATCTGTACAGTATTCCGAAGGATAAAAATGATATCAACAATATCTGTGCGGGCATGTGTCTGGAGTATCTGCGTGACGGATATATCAAAGCGGACGAGAACCACACCTTTTCGATGTTGTACGAGAAAGATGCCGTGGAATATATTTACAAGGTAGTAAAAAGTAAGAAAAGGGCACATTCGATCTATCATCTGTCATCCAATGATGTGGTAAATGAGGTAGAGCTGGCATCCTGGATCTTGCAGGCGATGCAAAGTGAAGCAAACATCGTGACGACACCGGGGAAAAACGGAAGATGTGTGCTTTCCGGAAGAAAATTTGAAGAAGAATTTGATGTTTACACATTCTGCGACTGCAAAAAGACCATTGAAAAGATGGCTCTTTATATGCAGAAGCACAAGGATGTATTTGTAAATGAAGATAAAGAAGGATCCATCCTGAAAAACCTCTGGGAGAAATGGAAATGGCTGGTGCGGGCACTGGTACCGTTTATTGAGAACCTGATCTGTTTTATTCCGTTTTTCATGCTCAATAACCGAACGGTCGGCAGTCAGTATTTTGCAAATCTGGACCCGTTTCTGCTCTATGTGCTGCTGTTTGCAATCGTGTACGGACAACAGCAGGCAACGTTCTCGGCAATCTGTGCGGTAGCCGGATATATGTTCCGGCAGATGTATACGAGGACCGGTTTTGAGGTACTTTTAGATTATAATACTTATGTCTGGATCGCACAGCTGTTTATTCTGGGACTGGTTGTGGGCTATATGAGAGATCAGATCCGTACGATGCGGGCGGAGAGTGCGGAGCTGGAGGAGCATTTATCAAGGCAGATCGTGGATATCCGTGATATCAACGAGAGCAACGTGCGTGTGCGTGAGGTCATGGAGCAGCAGCTGGTCGGTCAGAAAGACAGTCTTGGAAAGATTTACAGTATCACAAAACAGCTGGATCAGAGTATGCCGGATGAGGTTGTCTTCCATGCGGTTGAAATGCTCACAAAACTGATGGAAACAAAAGATGTGGCATTTTACAGTGTGGTGAATGATGATTATGCACGTCTCTTTTCGGCATCTTCGGAAAAGGCGAGAAGTCTTGGAAACTCCATCCGCTACCGTGAAATGACGGAAATCTATGATGAACTTCTGGAAGAAAAGGTGTATATCAATAAAACGATGGATGAACGTTATCCGCTTATGGTACGGGGCATCTATGAGGATGGAAAACTGCAGATGGTCATTATGCTCTGGGGCTTAAACTGGGAGAAGATGACACTTGGACGGGCAAACTTCCTGACGGTTGTCAGCTACCTGATCCAGAATGCCGTGCTGCGGGCACAGAGATATATACAGGCCCTGGAAGAAAAGCGTTACAGCCATGGCTCCCGTATTCTGGAAAAAGATGCGTTTGAGTCTTTGGTTCAGGCCTATGTGAAAGCAGAAGAAAAGAACCTGGTAGAATGTACGCTGCTGAAAGTCTGTGTACAGTCGGAACAGTATCAGGAGGTTGGCCGGAAAATGGTTGAAAAGATGCGAGACAGTGATTACATCGGTATTATGGAAGATGATCAGCTTTATGTGCTGCTTGCTAATACCGGTCAGGAAAATGCCGTGATCGTTCAGAAGCGATTTGAGGAGAATGGATATCGTACAGAAATTGTGGAGTAGATAAAGTATGTCCCGGAGAATGAAATTTTTTATATTTTTACTTGTGATAAACTTTATTGTGGTTGTGATCTATGTGATCTGGAACCATTTGAGAGGAAAAGAAAAAAATCTCAGTACATGGATGAAGGCGATCGTGATGCTTTTATGCCCGGTGGTCGGACCGACGTTTCTCTGTGCAGCCTTTTTGCTGTACAAGCTGTTTATGTCACAGGCGATGGATCTTTCAGATGTTGTTTTCAGCAAAGAGAGAGTCAAAACCTTTATTCCTCCGGATGAAGAGCGGGGAAGAAATATGGTTTCCATCGAAGAGGCCTTGGAGGTTACGGATAAAAAGAGCCTTCGTACATTTATGATGAATGTGATCCGGGGAGATTATCGAAAATATTTGTCTTCGATCTCACTGGCTTTGAATAATGAGGATACGGAGACAGCACATTATGCAGCTTCGATCCTTCAGGATGTACTTGGAGAATTCCGAGAGAACGTACAGGAGAAGTATCAGTTAAGCCAGATGGAGGATGAACAGCAGGTGCAGCACTGCATTGAGCTGATCGAGTATATGAATCCGATCCTGGAACAGAAAATTCTGACAAATCTGGAACAAAATTCCATGATTGAGCGAATGGATGAGGTACTTGAGAAGGCCTGGAGTCTGGAACCGGAAAAGATCAGCAGTGTGGTCTACGAAAAACTGTGTGCAAGGTTGATGGAGATTCCGGATTATGAAAAATGCGGCAAGTGGGCACAGCGTTCCATGGAGCAGTATCCAGGAGTGCTCTCGAGCTATACCTGCCAGCTGAAACTGTTCTTTTCCAATGGGGATAAGGAGAATTTTTTCCGTGTCATGAACGAGCTGAAGGCTTCGGACATCACGATTGATAAAGAAACACTGGAACTGATCCGAATATTTATGTAATGCAGAAGGATGAAATGATATGTCAATGACAACACTGGTAATTTTAAGATTTCTGGGCATTTTTGCAGTCTATACGGGTGTGACACTGGCACTTCCGGCACTGATGTTCCGCAGGATCCTGCGGGGCAGAAGTCTGGCAGAACAGTTTCTGATGTGTTACACCTTCGGTAATTTTTATATTATCAATATTGTGTTCTTACTGCAGCTGTTGCATATTTCAAATTTCTTTACGCTTGCCGGGCTGACTGCGGTATTGAGTATTGTAATCGGAGGCAGAGTCAATCGGATTCCTTTAAAGCAGCAGGCGGGAAATACCTGGCATCTGTTTGGAAAACTTCTGAGAGGAAGAATGAAATTAAAATCAGCAATTTTTCTTTTCCTTGGAAAATGTGCAGAGGGAATAAAGAGGCTGGTGAAATTTTTCTATCGTCATATTGTGAAAAATCCGATCCAGAGTATGCTTCTGCTGGGAATCGGAGTGTGTCTGTGCTGGATCTACGGAAGACAGATTATCTTAGTCTATGGTTATCGTGCATCAGATATCCCGGTGCATATGAGCTGGATCAATGAGATGAGCAGAGGAAAAATTTTTGCGAAAGGTGTCTATCCGTTTGGTTTTCACTGCATGATCTATTATCTGCATGCAGTCTTTCGCTTTGATACGTATGTGATCTTATGCCAGTTCTTTTTTGCTCAGGTAATTTTTATGCATCTGGTATTGCTGGCGATGCTGAAGCAGCTCTGCAAAACAAAATACATTCCATACATCGGAACTTTTGTATTTCTGCTTGGAAATTTCTGGTCCGGCCAGACTTACTCACGATTTTATGCGACTCTGCCGCAGGAATTTGGTATGATTTTTGTGATCCCTTCCATTTATTTCCTGATCCGGTTTTTTCAGATACCGAAGCAGAAACTGGCGGATAAAGAGACGAGGCTTACGCTGCAGTGCTTTGCGATGGCGTTTTCTCTGACACTGGCGATCCATTTTTATGGTACGATGATCGCAGGACTTTGCTGTATCGGGATCGCGTGCGGATTTTGTTTTCGCTTTTTGCGTAAAGAATATTTTTGCCGTATCATGTTTACAGGAATCTGCAGCGTTTTTCTGGCGGTGCTGCCGATGGGGATTGCTTTTGCGACCGGAACGCCGCTTCAGGGTTCCCTCGGATGGGGCTTAAGTGTCATCAATGGAGGCAAAAGTTCTTCTTCGACAGAGGCAGAGGCAGAGACAGACGAAGCAGAAACATTGGAAGTCTCCACCGGAGATGACAAAAATACGGTGCGGGTTGTGAAGCCGGATGGTACGGTTATGGAAATTGATGTTAGTGATCTGCCGTCTGCACAGGAGAACGAAAGCGGCGGACAGATGCAGACAGAAACCACGGCACCGGCCGTGCCAAAAGTATCTTTTGGCGAAAAAATTCGAAAAATTCCGGGGAAAGCAAAAAATGCTTTATCGGAAATGAGCAGTCGAATCCTGGAATTCATTATTAAACTGGATGTGAAAAATATCGGTTATATGATCCTGGCATCTTTTGCACTGCTGCTTTTGCTTGGATTTATATTCTGTGTTTTCAGGCAGACAGAATACGGAGCGATGCTGATGTCCATGGGATTCTGTATGTGGATTGTGACCATTTTGCTGTGTGCAGGCGTGTTTGGACTGCCGCCGTTGATGGATGGAGCAAGATGCAGTATTTATTATGTTTATCTGCTCAGTGCGGCTCTTACGGCACTGGCAG
>UMCF01017852.1_pt1 | contig 12506 bp, 7 predicted proteins | sample 1964131 | NCBI WGS metagenome assembly UMCF01 (sample SAMEA4835958, study PRJEB28245) | human gut metagenome | biome: gut microbiome; material: fecal sample | place: Denmark | collected 2008
CTATGAACATCTTGTATGGGACACAGATATGTGGGAGCGCGAAGTAGAATCTATAATCGGAGATACAGATATTATTTTATATCCGTTAGGAGCAGATGTAGGAGACTGGAGACCATCACAGTATACATTTGAAAATGAAAAATTCAAAAAGCTCTGGGATGTAGGCTTTAGATATTTCTGCAACGTAGACAGTACTCAGTACTGGCTGCAGTATGGCTCAAATTACATGCGTCAGGGCCGCCGCAACATGGATGGTCAGATGATGTTTAAGCAGATGGTTTATCCAGAGAAGGTACTCACAAGTGATCTGTTTGACGTATATGATGTCTTTGACAGACGCAGACCGCTGCCTGTAAATGGAATAACAGTGCCAGAAGATTTTGATCTGCAGGCACTTGCCGATTCGCTTGGAATGAGTGACCGTATAATAAATTGAACTAACATGAGCGCCATCGGGGACAGGGACGCCGCGGCAATTGCTTTTTTAATGCCACCGTCCCTGTCCCCAGTGGCAGAAGGAGGAAAAAACATGTATATCATAGCAGGTCTGGGCAACCCAACCGCACAGTATAGAGGAACAAGACATAACGTTGGCTTTGAGGTTATTGATTACCTTGCTGACAAATACAATATTGATGTAACAACAAAAAAATTTAAGGGCTTAATTGGAACAGGCGCGATTGAGGGACAAAAGGTTGTTCTAGTAAAGCCTCAGACCTTCATGAATTTAAGCGGAGAGTGTATTCAGGAGGTCATGAATTACTACAAAACAGATATCTCTGATTTAATTGTAGTATATGATGATATTAACCTAGAGCCAGGACAGCTTCGCGTGCGTGGTAAAGGAAGTGCAGGCGGTCATAATGGTATGAAAAATATCATTCTGCATTGCAATTCACAGGATTTTCCAAGAGTGCGTGTCGGAATCGGAGCAAAGCCGCCAAAGATGGATTTAGCAGACTTTGTACTCAGCCATTTCCAGGGCGAAGAAAAAAAGGCAATGGAAGACGGCTACAAAGAAGCAGCAGATGCAGTATGCTCCTTAATGAACAATGGACTAGAGGCAACCATGAATCATTATAACCAGAAGAAAACAAAATAATGATAAGGAGGGTCAATTGTGGGTATTTTTGCAAATCCGCTGACGGACCTGCTGGAATATGAAGACTTTTCAAGAGATTTTTTGAAGGGAACAGATCCAGTGGGCATGACAGGCTGTATTGACTCCGAGAAGGTGCATTTTATGAGCACCTTTCTTGGAGAGAAAAAAGTGCAGCTTGTTGTGACGTACAATGAACAGCGGGCAAGGGAAATTGAAGAAGATTATAAATTATTTTGCAGTCAGGTCTATGTGATTCCACCGCGTGACCTGATCTTTTTTAGCGCAGATCTGCAGGGAAATGCCATCATTGCAGAGCGCATGAAGGCATTTGCAGCACTTTATCAAAACGAGGCGAAGGTTATCATCACGACAATGGATGCGCTCATGAGCGCGGCAGTGCCGTTTGAACAGCTGATGAGTCATGTGATAAAGCTAAAAGAAGGTGATGAGCTTGATCTTGAAAAGCTAAAGCATGACCTGACTGTGATGGGATATGAGCGTGTAGGACGTGTGGAGGAGCCAGGACAGTTTACTGTTCATGGAGGTATTGCTGATGTATATCCATTGACAATGGAGGTTCCGGTTAGAATCGAGCTTTGGGGAGATGAAATAGATACGATTCGCTGCTTTGAACCGCAGAGCCAGCGCTCAATGGATCAGATCGAGTGCGTATCTGTTTTTCCAGCGGCAGAGGTGATCGCAGATGATACGGCAAGACGGCGTGCTGCGGGAATGATTCAAAATGAGCTTGAGAGCCAGTTAGCTGTCTTTAAAAAAGCAAAGGAGCCAGACAAGGCGAAGCGTCTTCGCGAGGAGACAAACCGCATATTAGAGGCACTTGGTGAAGATGTTGTATTAGAGGCACCAGACAGCTATATAAGCTATTTTTATCCGCGCACTGTTCAACTTTCTGAATATTTTGATGAGAAGAACACGTTAGTTTTCCTTGATGAGCCGATGCGTCTTAAAGAGCGCGGTGATGGTGTGCAGGCTGAGTTTGAGGAAAGCATGAAAAATCGTCTGGAGCAGGGCTTTCTTTTGCCAGGTCAGACAGCACTTTTAACACCGGCAAAACATGTGCTTGCTGCTTTTGAGCGCGGTCAGGTTGCAGCACTGTCTTCACTTGACAGCCGCCTGGCTGACTTTACGGTGGTAAACAGCTACGCAGTAAATGTTCAGAACATGAACACATATCGTGAAGGTTTTGAACTTTTAATTAAGGATCTGACACACTGGAAGAAGGAAAAGTACCGAATTGTCCTTTTGTGTCCGTCAAGAACTCGTGCAAACCGCATTGTCAATCAGCTTATAGAGTATGATCTTTTGGCATATTACAGCGAGGACGAGGATAAAAAGATAAATCCAGGTGAGATCATGGTTACTTACGGAAACCTTCACCGTGGCTTTTTATATCCGATGCTAAAATTTGCTGTTATCACAGAGAGCGATATCTTTGGTGTTAAGAAAAAGAAAAAAGAAAAAAAGAGCCACTATCAGGGTCAGCGAATAAGTGATTTTGCGCAGCTAAAGCCTGGTGATTATGTGGTGCATGAAAATTATGGACTGGGAATTTATCGCGGAACAGAGCGACAGATTGTGGATAAGGTAACAAAAGATTATATTAAGATAGAATATGGTGATGGCGGAAAGCTGTATTTTCCTGTCACACAGCTTCATATGATCCAAAAGTATGCCGATTCCGAGTCTAAGCAGCCAAAGCTTAACAAATTGAACGGCCAAGAGTGGACAAAAACAAAAAGCCGTGTTCAAAAAGCAGTCAACAACATTGCAAAGGAGCTTGTGGAGCTTTATGCAGTGCGCCAGAGTGGCCACGGTTATCAGTATGGAACAGACACTGTATGGCAGAAAGAATTTGAAGAGCTTGTACCATTTGATGAGACGGCAGACCAGCTTGCAGCAATTGATGCGACAAAAGCTGATATGGAAAGCACGAAAATCATGGACCGCTTAGTGTGCGGTGATGTAGGCTACGGAAAAACAGAGATTGCCATCAGAGCTGCCTTTAAGGCTGTGCAGGACAGTAAGCAGGTCGTATTTCTTGTGCCGACAACTATTCTTGCTCAACAGCATTACAATACATTTGTTGAGCGAATGAAGGACTATCCAATTCGAATTGAGCTTTTATCACGCTTTCGCACGTCAGCGCAGATCAAGGCATCACTTGAGCGCTTAAAAAAGGGTCTTGCCGATATTGTAATAGGAACACATCGTGTGCTGTCAAAGGATGTTGTATTTAAAGATCTAGGCCTTTTGATTATTGATGAGGAACAGCGCTTTGGTGTCACACACAAGGAAAAGATTAAGCAGCTTAAAAAAGACGTTGACGTGCTGACATTAACGGCAACACCGATTCCGAGAACACTTCATATGAGTATGATAGGTGTGCGCGATATGAGTGTGTTGGAGGAAGCACCGTATGAGAGAAGACCGATTCAGACATATGTAATGGAAATGAATTGGGAAATGGTTCGCGAAGCAATAAACAGAGAGCTTGCCAGAGACGGACAGGTTTATTATGTGTATAATCGTGTCAAGGATATTGATCAGATTACGGCACAGATAGCAAAGCTTGTGCCAGATGCAAATGTTGCCTTTGCACATGGTCAAATGTCAGAGCGTCAGCTAGAACAAATCATGATGGACTTTGTTAACGGTGATATAGACGTGCTTGTTTCCACAACTATTATAGAGACAGGCTTAAACATTCCAAACGTAAATACTATTATCATCCACGATTCCGACCGCTACGGACTTGCACAGCTGTATCAGTTAAGAGGACGTGTAGGCCGTTCAAACCGCACTGCCTATGCTTTTATCATGTATCAGCGAAACAAGATTTTAAAAGAAGAGGCTGAAAAGCGTCTTCAGGCAATTCGTGAGTATACTTATCTTGGCTCTGGTATTAAGATAGCCATGCGTGATCTGGAAATTCGAGGCGCTGGAAATCTGCTTGGCAGTGAGCAGCACGGGCATATGGAAGCAGTTGGCTATGATCTGTACTGCAAGATGTTAAATATGGCTGTCAAAAAAGAAAAGGGTGAGCTTGAGATGGAGGAAACCTTTGAAACAACGGTGGACATTCCAATCAGCGCTTACATTCCAGACAGCTATATACGAAACGAAGAAGACAGGATGGAAATCTACAAGCGTATTGCAGCAGTCGAGACAGAGGAAGAGTCAATGGATATGATCGACGAGCTTATCGACCGTTTTGGAAGTGTTCCAAAGCCAGTCACCAACTTGCTTGAGGTGTCAATCCTTCGTGCGGATGCGCATTCTCTCTATATTAAAGAAATCAAGTCCTCGTCAACAGAGATTCGCCTGTTCATGCATCCAAGAGCAAAATTTGACACGATGCGTGTGCCGGATCTGATACAGTCTTACCGAGGTGCACTTCGTCTGCTTGACAAAGACAATCCTTATTTCTTATTGAGGGCAGGAGATGGCGCAGTCAAAGAAAAAACGCTGACATTGAAAACATTGAAAAAACTGTTAAGCGATATAAAAACGTTGATTGTTTCATAAAATCATGCTAAAATGAAAAGCAAAGTTCACGAGGCGCCCGATAAAGAAGATGCACTTCGGAGCGTTGATAGAGAATATAGAAATAGAGTGAGGTAAATTTATGAACCGAATTATGAAGTATGCAGCAGCAGCCCTCGCAGCAGCTACTGCCGTTAGTACATTAGGCGGATGCGAACAGTTAGAGAAAAAGGCACCAGAGGATACAGTTGCTGTTTCATTTGGCGATACAAATATCATGCTGGATGAGGTTACTTATATGATACGTTCCATGGAGTATACCTATGAATCCTATTTTGGATCAAACATCTGCGGCAACGATATGGGCGATGGTTCAGGCATGACAGTCGGTGATTATATCAAGCAGATGTCTCTGTCACAGCTTCGCCAGACACTTGTATTAAATGAGTATGCAAAGAAAAATGGCATTGAGTTAAGTGATGATCAAAAAGCAAAGGTAGATGAGGCAATTGAAAAGCTTCAGACAGAATCAGAGGATTATCTGGAAGCAGTCGGCGCAACAGATGAGCTGATTGAAAAGACATATACAGAGAATGCAATTGCCAATCTTGTTTATATGGATCTTGTTGCTGATGTTGATACAACAGTTGGTGATGATGAGTTCCTTCGCAAAAAGATCGCATATGTAAAGCTGACGCCAAGTGAACTGACAGAGACGACAGCAGCCGATGGGGCAACTACAGAAGTGTCAAGTGATGAAGACAGCAGCGAAGAGGCATCTTCTATAGAGAATACAGAAGCAGAATCAGAAAGTGCATCCAAGGATGTAACGACTTCCACAGAAGAAGCAAGCAGTGAAAAAGCATCAACTGAGGCAGTATCAAGCGAGAATGTTTCGGAACTTTCCTCTGAGGCATCCACTGAAGATTCAACTGAGGCAGAAACACTTTCAGAAGAAGAGCAGGAACGTCAGGATGCGATGAACGATGCAGCAGACAAGATCCTTAAGGAATTTGAGAAAGGAAATGATGCAGCAGACTTTATCAGTGATTATCAAAATGACAGTCACTTTACTGCAACAAATTCTGAGATTTCCATTAGTGAGGATGGAACTGCTGTATATAATGCAGCTGCATGGGCACTGGCAACAGACGAATGCACTGTATATAGAAGCGATGACGGCAGCATCTACATCATCCGCTGTCTTGATGATAACGATGAGGAAGCACGTCAGAGTGCCATCGATTCAGAGATCGAAAGCAGAAAGACAGCATTGTTCTCAGAGAAATATGCCGAGATTCAGGACGATTCTTCCAAGTTTAAGGTAGATGAGGATGTGATTGACACAATCCGCTTTACAACTCCGGTTTACGTAGCACCAAGCGAGGAAGAAACATCAGAAAGTGAAATTAGTGGTGAGGAAACTTCAGAAAGTGAAACTGGCGAGAAAGAATCAACAAAAGAAGAAAAATCAAGTGAGTCTGATGAGTCAAAGGAAGTGGTAAGTGAAGCTTCTTCAGAGGAAGAGAGTAAATAATTAAGAGCCGCCTAATATCGGGAAAGGCACAGTAAAGTGTCATTTTCCCGATTGCAGGTGGCTTTTTGGCGAAAAACGCGCTCTCTTTCTTAATCGTTATCCCGATTTCACTTGACATCTCGTAATAATTTTGTTATAATGCCCCTCGAAGTGTAATAATTTTGTAATATTTAGTAATAGTTCACTCGTGAATTGTTACTGCGAAACTAGCGAGGGAGTGCAAGCTTACTCGCTCGCAGATAAGAATGTAAAGAGGTTTTATAAAGAAAGGCTTGGTATATATGAAGATCAAAGGAAACAGATTTGTTACGTCAATATTAGCAGCGTCTATGCTGTCTGGTACATTTTTTGTTCCGGCATCCGCAGGTGAGCTTGAGGGTGAGAGCGCAATCGCAGGCATGGCTGTTACATTGAATAACTACTACGCAGGAGAGGAAACTCCGGATGAGGCAATCTTAGATTATCTTGTTCCTAAGGCTCAGGCAACATCTGAGGCTGAGAGTGAGACAGAAACCGAAGAACCAAAAACCGAAGAGCCAAAAACCGTTATGGCCGCTACTGTTGCTGTCACTTCAGATGCTTCTAATGTAGGACTGGTAAGCGCAGCAGGTTACTTAAACGTGCGTGAACAGCCATCCACAGGCAGTGTAACAGTCGGAAGACTTTTCAGTAACTGCCAGGTTAACATCAAAAGTTCCGTAAACAACAGCGAAGGCAGCTGGTATCGTATCACTTGCGGCGATGTAGAAGGTTATGTAAGCGCAGCCTACGTATTAGTTGGCACAGCAGCCAAGACTGCTGAGGACAATATCCAGAACCGCTATGCAGTTGTTACAGCAGATCAGTTAAATGTTCGCGACAGTGCATCTGACAGCGCAAATGTTGTTGGAACTGTATACAAGGATGAAGAGTACGCAATCATCGAGGATCAGGGTGATTTCGTAAAGATACATATTGCAAATGATGAGGTTGGATATGTTTCAAAGTCCGGCATCACCATTAAGACTCAGTTCGCTCAGGCTCAGAAGGTAGACAATGAATTTGTATCTCAGGAGCTGGAGAACTTCATGATCGATATCAACTACTCCAGAAACGTATACGAGCAGGCAATGGCAGAGGGAACAGGCGAAGGCTACTATCGTGCATATGCAGCTATCGTTTATGCAGCAGAGCTTCTTGGTTACTACAGCGAATTTGCAGCAGATTCTGGATTAGAAGATCTGGCAGCAACCTCAAAGCAGGAGCAGGAAAGCGCACTTGCACTTGCAGATGCAGCATATAAGTTAGCATCAGATTCCGGTTACTTTACTCAGGTTGCAGAATCAGTAGCATCAAGCGAGGCAGCAGCAGAATCCTCCGCAGCAGCAGAGTCTGTACAGGAAACTCAGACACAGCCATCCACAGATGCATCTTCTGAAGGAAATGTAACAAATGGTACGGGCGAAACTGCAGCACCAAGCAGCTCAGCATCTGATGAAACCATAAGTGTAGAAGTTCCGACTGCAGCATCTGTAACAGGCATTGAGGCTTGCTATCAGGGCGGTACAAAGTATGTGGGTGATGTTGTCTACACCGCAGAATTGTTTGTAAGAGTAAGCTACAGCGATGGAACTGTAAAGGATATTTACGACGGATGGTATTCACCACAGGTAGGTATGACCTTAAAGCAGGAGGGCTATAATGTTGTAACCATGTATTATGGTGATTTTAGCTCCAACCTTGAAGTATATGCAAACCCGGCACCGGAAACTCAGCCGGCAGCACCAGAGACACAGCCAGCGGCACCAGAGACACAGCCGGCAGCTCCAGCGCCAGCCCCAGAGACTCAGCCAGCGGCACCGGAGACTCAGCCGGCAGCACCGGCACCAGCACCAGCTCCAAGCGGTAATGGACAGTCTATCGTAGACTATGCAATGCAGTGGGTAGGACAGTGTAATTATGTATGGGGCGGTACAAACCTGACACCAGGAGGCGGTGTTGACTGTTCTGGATTTACCATGAACGTATACGCAGCATTCGGTATCAGCCTTCCGCACTACTCCGGCGAACAGATCAACTATGGACAGGCTGTATCATACGAGCAGCTGCAGCCAGGTGATCTTATCTGCTTCTCAGGCCATGTAGCAATCTATATCGGCGGCGGCATGATGGTTCATGCAGCAAGTGCAGAGAGAGGTATCGTAGTAGATAATGTATTCTATAACAAGCAGCCGATCGGATATCGTCGTCTTGTATAAATAATTAAAATTCAAGGCCGTCTGTCAGAGTTGACAGGCGGTCTTATTTTCGTGTATTATAACCGTAAGAAACGAAGACATTAACAGTTAACGTTAACTGGGAAAGAAGGTAATATTGCATGAGACGTGATAAAGTCAATTACTATCTGGATCTGGCAGAGATCGTATCCCAACGAGGAACCTGCCTTAGACGCCGCTACGGTGCTGTTATCGTAAAAAATGATGAGGTGGTATCTACTGGCTATGTTGGTTCCCCGCGAGGACGCAAAAACTGTACTGATTTAGGTTTTTGTATCCGACAGAAACTTCAGATTCCAAGGGGTGAGCGCTATGAATTGTGCAGAAGCGTTCACGCTGAGGCAAATGCCATAATCAGTGCATCAAGAGATCAGATGATCGGAAGCTCTTTATATTTGACAGGAGTAGAAGCAGATACAGGTGAATATGTAAAAAATTCCAACAGCTGCTCCATGTGTAAGCGAATGATCATAAATGCAGGAATCGAGACTGTATATGTGCGTGATGATAAAGATAATTACCGAGTCGTAAAGGTAGCAGACTGGATTGAAAAGGATGAATCACTAGAGGGCACATTCGGGTACTAAGCAAAACATGAAATTTGGCTAATTTCATCTTGATTTTCGACAGGCGGTCATATATAATTAGGGGTGGTGTCCATGCGGCAGATTTGTTCGTGTGCGTTTGGCAGAAAAGAATGCAAGAAGCGTAAAGGCACCATGAAACCTAGGCTGGCGAAGCAAATGGTAAAAGGGCTTCGTCTGTGTGAGAATGTCACAACAACAGGAAGGAAAAGACAAATGATACATCAGCAATACGAAGTAGATGACCATCTTCATGAAGAATGCGGCGTGTTCGGCATTTACGACATGGATGGCAATGACGTAGCGTCGACTATTTATTATGGTCTTTTTGCTCTGCAGCACAGAGGTCAGGAGAGTTGCGGTATCGCGGTAAGCGACACTAGCGGTCCCAAAGGACTAGTACTGAGTCATAAAGGAATGGGTCTGTGCAACGAGGTGTTTACCCCGGAAGACTTAGAGTCAATGAAAGGAAACATCGGTGTAGGCCACACCAGATACTCGACGGCAGGTAGTTCTACGAGAGAGAATGCACAGCCGCTTGTATTAAACTACATCAAAGGAACACTAGGCCTGGCACATAATGGCAACCTGATCAATACGCCGCAGCTGCGCCAGGAGCTTGCAAGAACAGGTGCAATCTTTCAGACGACAATCGATTCTGAGATTATCGCGTACATGATTGCAAGAGCCAGAGTTGAACAGCCGACCGTACAGGCAGCTGTCGCAGAGGCGATGAAAAAAATCAAGGGAGCGTATTCACTTGTTGTCATGAGTCCGAGAAAGCTCATTGGAGCAAGAGATCCATATGGCTTTAGACCGCTGTGTATCGGAAAGCGTGGTAATGCCTATATACTGGCATCAGAAAGCTGTGCACTTGACACTATCGGTGCTGAATTTGTCCGTGACGTAGAGCCGGGCGAGATTGTCACCATCACACAAAAAGGAATTGAATCAAACCGAAGCATGTGTATCCCAAAGGAGCAGCATGCAAGATGTATTTTTGAATATATTTATTTTGCCAGACCAGATGCCTATATTGATGGCGTAAGTGTATATGAGAGCCGTCTGATTGCAGGACGTTCTCTTGCAAAGCATCACCCAGTTGATGCTGATCTTGTTGTCGGTGTTCCGGAGTCTGGTAATGTCGCAGCTATGGGTTATGCGATGGAGAGCGGCATTCCGTATGGCATGGCATTTGTAAAGAACAGCTATGTCGGCAGAACCTTTATCAAGCCAAAGCAAAGCAGCCGCGAGTCAAGTGTTCGCATTAAGCTGAACGTACTTACAGAGGCTGTAAAGGGAAAGCGTGTCATCATGATTGATGACTCAATCGTGCGTGGAACCACAAGTGACCGTATTGTAGGTATGCTTCGTGAGGCAGGTGCAAAGGAAGTTCATGTAAGAATCTCCTCACCGCCGTTCTTGCATCCGTGTTACTTTGGAACTGATATTCCATCTGAGGATCAGCTGATTGCTCACAACAGAAGTGTAGATGAAATCTGTAAGATTATCGGAGCTGATTCCCTCGCATATTTAGACGAGGAATGTCTGTATGAAATGTCAAAGGGACTTGGCATTTGTACTGGATGCTTCAATGGCAAATATCCGCTGGATCCGCCAACAGAGGACATCCGCGGTGACTATCAAAAGTAAAAAGATATAGAAGAAAGGTTGGTTTACTATGGCAACAGATCGTTATACAAGCCCACTTTCCGAGCGCTATGCCAGCAAGGAAATGCAATATATTTTTTCACAGGATAAGAAGTTTACCACATGGAGAAAGCTGTGGATCGCACTTGCAGAGAGCGAGAAGGAGCTGGGATTAAATATTACAGACGAGCAGATCGCTGAGCTTAAAGAGCATCAGAATGATATCAATTATGATGTTGCAAAGGCGAGAGAGAAGGAAGTTCGTCACGATGTTATGTCTCACGTTTATGCATATGGTGTACAATGTCCAAAGGCAAAGGGTATCATCCATCTGGGTGCAACCAGTTGCTATGTAGGTGACAACACTGATATGATCATCATGCGTGAGGGATTGCAGCTTGTAAAGAAGAAGTTAGTCAATGTTATTGCTGAGCTGGCAAAGTTTGCAGACCGCTACAAGGCGCTGCCGACACTGGCATTTACTCATTTCCAGCCGGCACAGCCAACCACAGTCGGAAAGCGTGCAACGCTTTGGATGATGGAGCTTGTGCAGGATTATGAGGATATCTGCTATGTAATCGATTCCTTAAAGCTTCTTGGCTCTAAGGGAACAACAGGTACACAGGCATCCTTCATGGAGCTGTTTGACGGTGACCATGCAAAAATCAGAAAACTGGATCAGATGATCGCAGATAAGATGGGCTTTGCTGGTGTATATCCTGTTTCTGGACAGACCTACTCCCGTAAGGTAGACAGCCGTGTATTAAATGTACTGGCTGGTATTGCAATGAGTGCACATAAGTTTACAAACGATGTGCGTCTTCTGCAGCACTTAAAGGAGGTAGAGGAACCATTTGAGAAGCATCAGATCGGTTCTTCTGCAATGGCATATAAGAGAAATCCAATGAGAAGTGAGCGTATTGCTTCCTTGGCAGACTATGTGATCTCAGATGCTATGAATCCGATGCTTGTCGCTTCAACTCAGTGGTTTGAGCGTACACTTGACGATTCTGCAAACAAGAGAATCAGTATTCCAGAGGGCTTTTTGGCAGTTGACGGTATTCTGGATCTTTACCTGAATATCGTAGACGGAATGGTTGTTTATGAGAAGGTAATTCACAAGCATCTGATGGCAGAGCTTCCATTTATGGCAACAGAGAATATCATGATGGATGCAGTAAAGGAAGGCGGAGACCGTCAGGAGCTGCATGAGAAGATCCGCCAGCTGTCCATGGAGGCTGGACGTAATGTCAAGGTAAACGGTCTTGACAACAACCTGCTTGATTTGATTGCAGCAGATGATACATTCCACCTGACAAAAGAGCAGCTGCAGCAGTGCATGAATCCAGAGCGTTACACAGGACGTTCTAAGGAGCAGGTAGAGGATTTCCTCGCAGAAGTAATAAATCCAATCCTTGCTAAGAACAAGGAAGACCTTGGTATGACAGCAGAGATTAACGTATAAGAAAGGTAAGGTAACTGATATGGCAAGAGCAATTGTAGGCGCCAATTGGGGCGACGAGGGCAAAGGTAAAATTACTGATATGTTAGCACAGGAGTCTGACATTGTAATCCGTTTCCAGGGCGGAAGCAACGCTGGACATACAATTATCAACAATTATGGAAGATTTGCAATGCACCTTCTTCCGTCCGGCGTGTTCTCACAGCACACTGTAAATATCATTGGAAATGGTGTTGCACTGAACATTCCGTATTTTATAAAGGAGTTAAACAGCTTAACTGAGCAGGGCGTTCCGAAGCCAAACATTATGGTTTCTGATCGTGCACAGATCCTGATGCCATATCATGTAGCACTGGATACCTACGAGGAAGAGCGTTTGGCAGGAAAGTCCTTTGGTTCCACACGTTCAGGT
>UMCF01002465.1_pt1 | contig 12504 bp, 7 predicted proteins | sample 1964131 | NCBI WGS metagenome assembly UMCF01 (sample SAMEA4835958, study PRJEB28245) | human gut metagenome | biome: gut microbiome; material: fecal sample | place: Denmark | collected 2008
ATTGGACGGCGACACCCGGGGCGGGGCGGCCTTGTCTATCCGTACGGTAGTGAACAAGCCTATCAAATTCGTCGGCACGGGAGAGAAAATGGAAGCCATCGACCAGTTCCATCCTTCGCGTATGGCCGACCGTATCCTGGGCATGGGAGACATCGTGTCGCTCGTGGAAAAGGCTCAGGAACAATACGACGAGGAAGAAGCACGCCGCCTGCAAAAGAAAATCGCCAAGAACCAGTTCGACTTCAACGATTTCATGTCGCAAATCCAGCAAATCAAGAAGATGGGTAACCTGAAAGACTTGGCTAGCATGATTCCCGGCGTGGGCAAGGCGCTCAAAGACGTGGAAATCGACGACAATGCCTTCAAGAGCATCGAAGCCATCATCCAGAGCATGACTCCGCGTGAACGTACCAATCCGGAAATCCTGAACACTAGCCGCCGCCAACGCATCGCGAAAGGTTCGGGCACCAACATACAGGAAGTGAACCGCCTCATCAAGCAGTTCGACCAGACGCGCAAAATGATGAAAATGGTGACGGGCAGCAAAATGGGCAAGATGATGGCCAACATGCCCAAGATTCCGGGTATGCCTAAAATGCCTAAACTATAATCGTAAACCAAAAGAGGAATAACCATGCAACTGATTGACGGAAAGGACACTGCCGCACAAATCAAGGCGGAAATTGCCGAAGAGGTAAAACAAATCGTAGAAACCGGAGGGAAACGCCCGCATTTGGCTGCCATCCTCGTGGGACATGACGGAGGCAGCGAGACTTACGTGCGCAACAAGGTTTTGGCTTGCGAAGCCTGCGGTTTTAAATCGACCCTGCTCCGCTTCGAGGATACCATCAGCGAAGAGGAACTTCTGGCCGAAGTGGACAAGCTCAACAAAGACGAGGACGTGGACGGATTCATCGTGCAACTGCCCCTCCCCCGCCATATCTCCGAACAGAAAGTCATCGAATCCATCGACTTCCGCAAGGATGTGGACGGTTTCCATCCCATCAACGTGGGAAGAATGGCCATCGGGCTTCCTTGTTACATCTCAGCCACCCCGAAAGGCATCCTGGAACTGCTCCGGCGTTACCATGTCGAGACGAGCGGCAAGAAATGTGTCATCCTGGGCCGCAGCAACATCGTAGGCAAACCTATGGCACAGCTCATGATGCAAAAGCAGTATGGCGATGCCACGGTGATAGTATGCCACAGCCGGAGCCGCGACTTGAAGAAAGAATGCCGCGAGGCGGACATTATCATAGCCGCTATCGGCCAGCCCGATTTCGTCACGGCCGACATGGTGAAAGAGGGAGCCACGGTCATCGACGTGGGCACGACACGCGTCCCCGACGCTACGAAGAAAAACGGATTCCGCCTCAATGGCGATGTGAAATTCGACGAGGTAGCTCCCAAATGTGCTTACATCACCCCCGTACCCGGCGGAGTCGGCCCGATGACCATCTGCATGCTGATGAAAAATACACTGTCAGCGGGCAAAAAGGAATTCTATCGTTAATAGGGTATTGAACAGACATAAGGTGTACCGCCTGCTTGACGGTACACCTTATTATATATAAGCCTTCGCGGACTTCAAGGCTGTGGCTCAAAAAAGTTTTAGTAAAAATCCGACGAAACATTTGCAGTTTCAAATAAAATGCGTACCTTTGCATCGCTTTAGGAAAGGAACATGATACTTTTCATACAAGCACACCAAAATGGTGACTATAGTTCAGTCGGTTAGAGCGTCAGATTGTGGTTCTGAATGTCGTGGGTTCGAATCCCACTAGTCACCCGAAGAAAAGGGATTTCCCGTCGGGAAATCCTTTTTTAATGCCCTTATATCGTACTCCCCGATACAAAAGAAAAGACAGATGCTCCCTTGCGAAAACATCCGTCTATTACGAATCCGAGAAATCAGATGAGGGCTGCCTCAAAAAATATATTGGACACGTAATTGCCCCAAGAATAGGTTTTTCTTGTAAAATTCATTGCAATGTTCTCCTACAAGGACATAACTTCCGTTCAGCTTTACGGCCAAATATTCATTCAAATAGAAGTTGGCTCCCAACGAAACGTCGCTTTCCCGTCCGCCCATGATACTGGCTCTGCCATCGTTCAAGTTCGTATAATTGAAACGTGCCGTGAGTTCTATCGCCTGTTTACTGCCCGGCCTGCCGGGAATACCGTACAGGTCGTCATACGCAAACCCTCTTCCCCGAACCAGAAAGCCTGCCTGCACATATCCTCCCTGCGGACGGTAAGCCTCCCTTTCCGTACGATTGAGACGGTTCAGAAAGTATTCTCCCTGTACCATGAAACGCGGAGCGGTATAAAGTATCTCAAAAACGCCTTTGAGTTCTGTCCCTAAACGGTCCACGGTGGCTTCCATCAATGGAAACGGGAACATGGATGTCACGCCATCATTCGATACAGTTTTTGTCGGCGGTTCCACCGTATTCACCGGTTTGGTACGGAAAGAAAAAGCACCGCCCACATGCAACAGATTCCCTTTCCACCGCTTGCGCCAAACGCCCCGCGAAGTGGACACCAAAGCGTTAACCTGTCCGTCACCGATTTTATTGATGTCGTTATGCGTATACAATCCCGTAGCCCAATATCCAAATGGCAGACTGGAATGATAAGTCAACCCGAGCTTGCGTCCGTCCGTAAAAGCCAATACGGATCCGGCCGACTGATGAAAGCGCATGTCTGCCGTACTGATGAGCATATCCATGGAATAAGGTTCATAAGCATTTCCTAACGAAAGGACACCATGTTTAAAGTGACAGTTCAACAACAAATCCTTGATGGCTACTTTGTTTCCTCCCAAACCAATGTCGGCTTTCATTTCATATTGCCTGTAAGTAGCTTTGAAGCCCACACGGAAATCTTCCAAGCGATAATACCCCTGCACATTTTCCTTGCCATAACCGGACACAGCGGCATCCAGCAATGCCCTCGAACGGAACTCCACGGTCAGAGGTTCGTCCGCCTGTACCGTCATAAAGCAACTTCCCATGCCCAACCACACGCATGCCATCCATTTTCTCATACGCACCGGTTCAGTATGTTCATGAATTGCGGAAGTACCTCTTCCACAGGTATTGCCCAACCATAATCCGCCACATTGAAGATAGGAGCCGTACGGTCCGGGTTGACGGCTATCACGCAACGCGCTCCGGTGATGGCCGCCGTATGCTGTATCTGTCCGCTGATACCGATGGCGATATACAAATCCGGAGCTATCGTATGCCCGGTCTGCCCCACTTGCACGGAAGCGTCTACCAACCCGGCTTCCACTGCCGCACGAGACCCGGCTACCGCCGCACCGATACGTTCGGCCCACTCCCGGATTTCATCGGCACATCTCCGCGTTTTCACGCCTCGTCCTATACCTATTATAATAGAACTGTCGTTCAGCGAAGTTCCGGCCACTTCTTCCGCCACGGTCTCCAACACGCGAACACGGCTGTCGGCTCTTCCTGCCTCATAAGCATGATAGACGATTTCCCTCCTCCTCGAAGTATCCCTCTGCCGGGCTTTCATCACCCCGGGACGTACGGAAGCCATTTGCGGCCTACAAACGGGGTTGACAATCGTAGCCATCAGATTTCCTCCGAAAGCCGGGCGTATTTGGCGCAACAGTCCGCTGTCCGTATCCATTTCCAACTCCGTACAATCTGCCGTCAATCCGGTATGCAGTACAGCAGCCAATCGTGCGGACAAACCACGACCGCATGGCGTAGCCCCGATAAGCAGGACCGAAGGATGCTGTTTGCGCACCAAGCCGGCCCACACCTCCGTATAGTTTTCCTCCACAAAATCCGATAGAAGCGGAGACTCCACCACGTGCACGCGGTCTGCACCGGCGGCTATCAACTCATCTGCCCATGCAGCCACCTCACCGCCTATCAGTACAGCCTCAACCGGTTGGGGACGGCAAGCCGCAAGTGCCACAGCCTTTCCCAAAAGTTCCCGGCTTACCGGTGCCAAAGCTCCGTCCATGACTTCCGCCCACACCCAAATGCCATTGGAATCATCCACAGGCTGTTCCTGCCTTTCATCTTGACGCTGCATCACCCAAGCTCCAACCGGACAAGCCTGCACACAAGCGCCACATAACCGGCAATTCTCTTCATCCACCTCCGGAAAGTCGCCCATACGGATAGCCCCATAGGCACAACTTTCGGCACATATTCCGCAGGATACACATTGCCCGGCCTGTAATTGAAGTATAAAATCCTTATCTTTATTCATTTTCATCTTGCTTTTTAAAAATTAATTCCGCGTCTCATGCTTTCACGGACGACTGCAAAAAACTTTTCCCCGTCGGGAAGCCATTCCACGTCTTTCTTCCGTTGAGGCACCATAGTAGACACTACTTGAGTAGGAGATGCCTGCAATCCGACCTGCGAAGGTTCCAGTCCCAAGTCGCATTCATCCCAATGAAGGATGGCCTGCCGCTGAGCCCACCGCCAACCGGCCAGTGTGGGACAATCCAGTTCCCCCGTCTCCCGACCAACCGTCACGACACAAGGCAAATCCACCTCCATACGTTGGAGTAAACGACCGGCCTTCTTCCTCACACATATACAAGTATCCGATATGTCCGAAACCTCCATCAAATGCGTCACTTGGGGAATGTCCAACTGTCCGGCTACCTCAGGCCCCACTTGTGCCGTATCGCCATCCACCGCCATTTTCCCGAAAAGCAACAAGTCGTATTCACCCAACTTGCGCACGGCTGCCGCCAGTACCAGGCTCGTACACCACGTATCGCTTCCGGCAAATGCCTTGGAGGACAACAAAACCGCCTTATCCGCCCCTCTTTGCAAAGCCTCCCGGAGCACTTCTTCCGCCGAAGCGGGTCCCATGCTTACCGCCACTATCTCAGCCCCCGTCTGCCTTTTCAATTTTACTGCCAACTGCAAGGCATACAAGTCATCAGGATTTGTCCGGGTCATGGCCGACGAACGCTTCAGCGTCCGGGTTACAGGATCCATCTCTACCTTTGTAGACAAAGGCACTTGCTTTAAGAATACAATATACCGCTTCATATCTTTCGCTTTTTTATCTTCCATATATCCGAACCCTATCCACCTTTTTTATTGGAACGGGCATCCGCACACCTTTTTTGAAACTCAACCGAAAACGAGTCCACTGCCCCGAAACGGTCCGGTGCAAACCCGGCCGGATCCACAAACGGCTCTTCCCGCAAAATCAATTCTGCGGCCAAGCGTCCCATACCTCCACCGGCAGCCACGCCTCCTCCACAGCATCCGGCTACGGCATACAACCCTTCGTATGGACGCACCTGCCCGATAATGAATTTGGCATCCGGCACGTAACATGAAGGCCCGGCCACATAATGCGCGACACCCAGCGTTTCTATGTCCGGAAGATAACGCTGTAGCAACGGGGCACACTCGTCGAGCACTTTCCATTCGGCTGCCTTATTGAAATCGAAATCCTCCAACTTATCCGTCAATGTGTCGGGATTGAAGGCTTGACATTCACTTTCGCGCAAACCGATAATCAACGCCCCCACATCCGAACGGGTGAAAGCGCGGGCATCGGGAATCACCGTAAAAGGATGGTTTGCCGGAAAACGCCCGGGGTTTGTTCCCGTAATCCAAAAATGACTCCGTACCGGAGTAAAAGGAAGCCCTACCCCTAAAGGACGCATCAACAGGTTGGCCCACGAACCTGCGGCATTCACGACAACCGATGCCGGTACTTTTTCCCCGTCTGCCAACTCCACTCCTGTCGCCTTGTCTCCAACAGCCACAATGGCTTTTACTTTCGTATTCGGACGCAATTCCGCCCCGAGACTTCGTGCAGCACGTGCATAACCGGAACATAACAAAGCACAATCTATAAACGCATCCGTAGGCATGTAAAGCGCCTCTTCTACCGCCGAGACCTCCATCCAAGGAAGAAGTTCTTTCAAACGCCTCCGGTCGATACGTTCATTCGGTATTCCGAAACGTACGGCCGCTTCTTCCAATGCTTCGAGTTCTTTCAGCGATGCGTCGGACGAAGAGATGGTCACACTGCCGCACTGCTGCAGTTCGAGCGATTCCCCCAAAAGGCGCTCTATTTCATCGATGCAATCATACGTTTCCTGCACCATTTCCATCAAAGCCGGTTTGGTACGCGCCCGTGTCAACAGGCAGGCTGCACGGGACGAAGCCTGCGACGCTATCTCGTTGGCATCCAACAACAACACCTTCCCCGCCTTACGTTTGGCCAACTGGTAAGCCGTGGCGCATCCCAACAAACCGCCACCGATAATTATCACATCATAATCCTGTTTCATCGTCAAATTACATTATATTGAGGATTCATATACAAAGTCGTACGCTCCGTCTGTTCTTTTCTACGCCCTTGAGCGGAATACCGTTTATAAATCAATACGGCAGCCACTGTGAACAATACCGCACAAACCGCGCCGACCGCGCATGCCATGTGGTTGTAAAGCGCAAACCACTCCATGTCGAAATTCAGAAACTCCTTGGTGGAAAGCAGAGTCACCGTACCCATGTAGCCGATGAAATCGATAATGGCAATGAAGAAACCTACATTTCCCCTGATACGGAAACAAGCGATGAAGCGATCGAAGAAAATCGTCTGGAAAGTCAGATAGGCAATGTAGAGGCACAGGCTCTGCACAAACAACCACACTACTGGCTGCCAATCCAATGCCTCATAATTCAGTGACACGTATGTCATGACCAAACAACCGGCAATGACCAGTCCCATCAAGCACATCAAAGCCCGAATATTGCTGCGGAAGAAGATGAAAGCGGCAAATATCCCGAGGATGACCAACGTAACAATCGTATCCACCTGGGCGAAAAGCCAAGAAGACTGATTGCTCATATCCAGGATATTGACCAGAAAATCTTCTTTGATGTCGCGTAACACCAACAACATGAAATTGCCCACAAACAACAGGGTAAGAATCGGAGCGTAACTCCGGAACAAGCGTTTACGTCCGTTTCCGTCCAATGTCACACGTTCGTTACGCAGCGCAATATCCTCTTCCGTAGGCTGTGGCAGACGCTTCAACATATACCCCATAAAAACGAGAAGAGGCAAAGCAAAAGCCCCAATCACGGCAGGCATCCAAAACTGTCCCACGTGCATCTCGTTCATGGCAAACAAACCGAAACTCTTAGCCACACCGGAACTGAACACCATGCTTACCCCCAACAGACTGGCCAACATATCCGTCACCTTGCGCCCCTCGATAAAGCTGAATATCACGCCCCACATGCAACCGAGCGACAAGCCGTTCAAAAACATGGCCGCCACATTGAACGGAGGAGCCAACAGGCCGAAGCCGACCAAAGCCGCCTCGGCTGCTACCGCCGAACAGACGAAAAACTTGAAACGACACTCCTTCTTCAACTCCGAAATCAACTTGATGCCAAAGAACTTGGCTATCACATAACCTAAAATCTGAATCGTCGTCACCGCGACCTTGTAGTCCGTGCCGAAGAAATCAAGCCCCTCGAACGAAGCCGCCGTATAAGGTTTGCGTAAGGCATACACCAAAGAGTAGGAAAGCAAGGCTGCACCGCCCGCCCACAGGATGAGCAACGCATCCGAGAATCTTTTGTTCTTTACGATTTGTTCCATAACCATAGTTTTGTTTTCGGCTGCAAAACTATCCCAAACCGCCATCTGAAAAAATTAATTCATTATATATCATACGTCCGTCCAAACCCGTATTTATAATGTAACATTCATCTCACGGTAATGAAGCACGAAAGCAACAGGTTTGTAACATGGAAAACGTACCTTTGCCCCAAAGAACATACGTATGGACAAATTGGTATCACTCTACGAACGAATGAAGAAACTGCGCGAAGCCGGTGTACGGATGAAGGACATCTCCGAGGAGACGGGCATCGCGTCCAGCGTACTCTCCTCGCTCTATTCTTCCGTGCTCCCCACATACATCAATCTGCTCTCCGGAGGATGCGGTACGGAAAGTGCGTTAGACCAAGGGCTGCAACAAGTCAACAACGTGTCGAAACGCAAACTGCAAGGTTGCCTCGACGAATTGTACGACAAAGTGAGCCACATCGAGCCACGTTTCGTTTCCAACAAAAACGGCGGACGACCTTTCCTGGACGACATCGAGAAAGAAGCCATCAAATACCTGCCCAATGCCGGCATCTATACCGGGCTTTACCAGTCTTACAGTTCTTCATCCTACTCCGACGGACTGAAAGTGGAGCCTTATATGATATCCTCTATCGTAGATGGCGACACCATGCCCAAAGTCTATTGCCAGAACCTGTCGGGTGACTACTATATCGGCGTGGGGCTGTTCTCGCCGTTTCAAATCGGTTATCTGATGTTCAACGAACAAAAACGCCTGCAACTTGCCCTGAAGGTGGTCTACCTGCAACTGCCCATCATCGAGTATCCCCAAATCATGAAAGGAATCTATCTGACACACGACTATAACCGCAATCCGATCGCCCGGCGTATCCTCTTTGTCCGGCAAGGCGACGAAATCCCACTGGAAGAGTTTGCCGACTTATGCACAGAAGTAATCCCCAAAGCACAACTGACCGGAGAACTGTTGGAATACTATAATTACACTTGCTGCAACGAGGACATCATACGGAGCATGATGCTGATATCGCCGGACAAGGATACCAAAGAACTCCAACGCGAGAAGCAACTCCTGAAAATCCTCAGTACACAAGAGACTCCCTGAAGATACGGCACCCACCATGCGAAAGGCCGCAGAAGGACATCTCCTTCTGCGGCCTTTCGTATAAAACCTTACTTTCATTCTTCCGTCAGACGAATCGCAAAGCCGCCTCCGCGAGCCATATCCAACGTCAGTATCGTATTCCGGTCCACATTCATCGTCTCGCAGGCATACGTTGTCGGATGGTCGCCCGACTCCGGTTTATCCTTGAAAACCACAGCGCGATAGGTCTTCCCGCGTTTCAGGAAACCGAAGTCCACCGTCACGCTACGCGGTGTCCAGTTCGTCATGCCGCCCACGTACCAATCCTTACCGGTTTGTTTGGCCATCACGATGTACTCGCCCAAACGGGCATCGAGCGGAAGGGTCTTGTCCCACACCGAAGGAACTTTCGACAGGTAATCCAAGATGTCGGGATATTTGTCATATTCCGAAGGCGCGTCGCACAGGTAACCGATCCAATGGTCGAATATGACGTACATGGACAAGACATGCGAACGCGTCCCCATGTTCATCGGAGGGATGCTGTCCCGGTCACGCGGTTGGAACTCTTCGGGTGTCACGTTGCGCATGCCGCCCGGCGTGTAATCTTCCGGTCCGGCCAATGAACGGATGAAGGGGAAACGCGTGTGGTATTCGGGCGTGATGGTCTTTTCCCAGAAATTGCATTCGGCTCCTCTCACAGCCTCATAATTCATCACGTTGGGGTAAGTACGGTTCAAGCCCACCGGTACGGGACACCCGTGGAAGATGGCCACCATCCGGTACTGCGCCAACCGTTCGGCAAATTCGCGACCCCAGCGCATGGCAATCTGGTCGTTGCGTTCGAAGAAATCAATTTTGGCACCCGCCACCCCGCACTCGTGCATCTGCTTGATCCAATCGTCCGGATTCTCCAACGGGCAACTGGCCCAAGTCCAAACCAATATCTTCACGTTCTTCCCCCGGGCATAGTCGCACAATTCCTTGATGTACTCCATTTTCCATCCGGCATCGAGCGTCATGTATTCTATGCCGTTCTCCGAAGCCCAGTCCACATAGTATTTATAAAGTTGCAACGAAAGATGTTTGTTCCCCACCGGGAAGTCCACGCCTTCCACCACGGCTTTATGCCACCATTCCCAAGCACTCTTTCCGGGTTGTATCCACGAGGTATCCTCAATCTTGCAAGGTTCGGCCAACATGTAGACCAACTCATTGTTCAACAACGTCTTGTCATCGTCGGACACGATCATGACGCGCCATGGGAACGTGCGGTTGCCTCCCGTCCTTGCTATGTAATCCTCACGTGAAATCACCAAATGGTTGGAATACCAACGGTAAGGGTTCGACGGGTCTCCGTCCATCACTTCCTTGGGATAGCCCGCCCACTTTCCGCGCATGGCATTCTGCCCGGCGGCTTCCATATACAAGCCGGGATAATCGTAAGTGTCCGATTCCGTCACCACCACCTTGTAGGGCTTGCCGGGATACTCGAAGAGCACCGGAGAAACGGAAAAACGTCCGGCCGGAATCTCACCCGGCGAACGGTACACCTTGTAAAGCCGCTCGAAGTTACGGTAGCCCTGATGAATCTGGTGCACCTTGCCCGACTGTTCACGCTCGGGTGCGGTATTGCTGTCGCACTCAGGGAAATACACCGTAGGGGTAAAAGCGAAATTGAACACGGCATCTTCGCTCTCGATGATGATTTCCTTGTCCCAATGCGTCACGAAACGGTAAGCCCACCCTTCGTTGTAGGCTCTCACGACCAAGTCGTAGTCAGTGCCGTAAGACAACACGATTTCATTGTACGCCTCTTTCAGGGTCTTGTTTTTCCCCGCCACGACGTCTATCTTGCGGTTCACACGGTCTTTCTTCACAGAGATCACGGGGTCGCCTCCCACGTTACGCCCATCGGACAAGTTCATCCCTACCACCGAAGGTTCCACCAACTTCACCTTGTCGTACCACACTTCAAATTCCGTACGCCCTTCCACACGGAGCTTCACCTCCAGTTTCTTGTCGGGCGAAGACAATTTGTACTCTTCCGCTCTCAGGGCAAACGTCCAACAGAAGAATACCGCCAAAGATAACATGATTTTTTGAGCCATATCGCCATATAGATTTAAGAATGATTATTCGTCTGCAAAGTAAGCCTGTTTCACTAAAAGCCGAAATGGAGAGAATCACTTATCACATGGACAATTTTGCGATTCCCTCCATTCCTATATGACTTGCCGTACAGCCGCTCATTCCACACCCCACTGCTTGTTCGGCGTACGCCCCAACACGAAATGCAACTCACCGCCACGGACGATATCCTCGTGATCGATGTAACAACGGTTGTAAGGCTTGCCGTTCAGCGTGGCCGACTGTATGTAACAGGCATCGGGCGCATTCCCCTCCGTAGTGACTACAAACTTACGGCCTTTGGCATAACGGCGGTCGAGCACGATTTCCACACGGTCGAACACAGGAGCAGTCAATTCATAACGCGTCTCGCCCGGACAAAGCGGATGGACCCCCGCAGAAGCCAGTATATACCAAGCCGACATCTGCCCCACATCTTCATTGCCGCATAGACCGGCCAGATTGTTCTTGTAAGCGTCGGCGCAAATCACACGCGTCCAGTACTGCGTGAGCCACGGTGCCCCTAAGCGGTTGAAGAGGAAAGGTACGTGGTGCACGGGTTCATTGGCATGGTTGTAATAGGGATTCCAATAAAATTCGCGCGGCGTGTTTTCAAAAAAGGATTCCAAATCGGCTAGCACTTTGTCGCGACCGCCCATGATTTCCACCATGCCGGGCACGTCGTGCGGCACGAACCAACCCTGTTGATAGGGATTGCACTCCATGCAACCGTACCACTCCTGCAAGCGTCCCTTTTCCGGCCAGTCCGCCCACGAGCCGTCGGCGTTGCGCACGCGGAACCATCCCTTTTCCTTATCGAAGATTTTACGGTATGCCTGCCCACGCCGGTGATAGATGCCGGCATCCTCCGTCTTGCCCAGAGCCTCGGCCCATTCGCCCACACACCAATCGAAGTATCCGTATTCCAACGTTTCCGATATGCCGCTGCCGCCGGGCGAATATCCCAGTTCCGGATGGTGCCCGATGCGGTCGGCTGTCTGACGGGCAAAGCGGTAAGCTTTCTCCACGTCGTATCCGCGTATGCCTTTCATATAGGCATCGACGATGACGGCTATGGCCGGATTACCCAACATGCAGCCGCTGTAAGCGTTCAGGAACTCCCAACGTTCGTACACGCCCGTACCGTTTTCCTCGGCCAGAGTGACAAACGAGTTGATCATGTCGTTCACCACCTCCGGATTGATAAGGTTTTGCAGGGGGAACTGACTGCGGAACACATCCCAACCGCTGAACACCGTACGCTTCTTGAATGCGTCGGTCTTGTGCACCTTCCGGTCTCCTCCTACGTATTCACCCGTCACGTCGCGATAGTCACGCGGGTCTATCATCGTGTGGTACAGCGAAGTATAAAAAATCGTGCGCTCATCCTCCGTCCCCCCGGAGATTTTGATTTTCGACAAGGCCTCGTCCCACAGCGCAGCCGCCTTTTCACAATACCGCTCGAAGTCCTCACCCTTCAATTCGGCTTTGAAGTTCGCCTCCGCCCCTTCCAGACTGACAAAGGAAATAGCCGTGCGCATCAGCACCTGTTCGCCTTCACGCGTGGGGAACTCCGTATAAAATCCCAGGTGGTCTCCCTCCATGCGGTCGGGACGTTCCGTCACCTTCGCCCGACGCACCGCCTCGGCAAATTCCGGCGA
>UMCF01035783.1_pt1 | contig 12417 bp, 7 predicted proteins | sample 1964131 | NCBI WGS metagenome assembly UMCF01 (sample SAMEA4835958, study PRJEB28245) | human gut metagenome | biome: gut microbiome; material: fecal sample | place: Denmark | collected 2008
GGAGCTAATTTAAATGCATTTAAAGCATTTGTGAAATGCAACTTATTATTCCCAACTAATTCTGTAGCTCCCAATGTATAACCATCTGGTACAACAGACGAATTTAATTCTGGTTCCCAATAGAATACTCCTATTCCTTTATTGTTAGGAACCGATTTAACAGCGTTAATTTCTTTTCTTAACAGTTCATATGTTCCTTGTGAATTACTTTCGAGCTCACCGGTTTCACAAATCATCACATCTTTACCATACTGTGATGCCATTTTATTCAAATTATACGCAACATTTTCTATACAATCTCCATCATAACTCGAAGTCCAATACGGATAGTATGACATACCTATCACATCTGTTTTTCCACCGCATTTCGTGATAAAGTTTTCAAAAAACCATGCGAAATGGCTTATCCCACTTCCATGCGTAAGATGTGTAACTACCTTTGAATTAGGACTTATCGATTTCACCGCATCATATCCGCTATTCAGATATTTCGTTAATTGAGTAAAATCATTTGACTGATTACTTCCAGTCGGATACAACATACCATAACTAACTTCATTTCCAACCTGTACCCACTCTGGATAAATATCCTCATCTGCTAGCTCAGTCATTATATATCTTGTATAATCATATACATACTTTTCCAGCTCACTAGTCGATGCATTTTTCCATTCTGATGGAACATCTTGAATCAATGGATCTGCAAAATGATCACTATAGTGAAATACAACCATTATCTTCAAACCTAGCTCTTTTGCTCTTTTTGCTGTATATAAAAGTCCCTGAGTATCCGCGTAACCAAGCATACAATTTGTACCATCAGGTTTAGTCCAATAGAAATTCTCAGGTGGTTTTACAAAAACTCTAAGTCTTACAGCATTTACACCCTTTTCTTTTAACAACTCAAGAGCATCTCTTGTATTTCCATTGTCATCCACCCATTCAACGCCTTGTGATTCAAGCTGTGATAAAAAACCTATATCTGCACCATAAATCATTTCATTTTCTGACAAATTATCAGCCGCTTGTACGGGAATTGATGGTATTGACAACACTATGCATAAACAAATCATCATTAAAATAGCTATACTGCATCTTCTGCTACTCTTTTTCATCACCGTTTACCTCCCAATATCTATGCATACCTCGACGTCATCGTCCGTCCACAGTCGAAGGACTGCAGATTCTTTCGAATTTGAATCCTTCCATCTAACCACAGCTAATGCACTTCCTTCAAAAGTTGTTACTGTATCTGAGAAATAATCTTCTTCGCTTGAAGGATTGGCTGTACCAAATCCCTCTAGCACACCATTTCCCGTAACCTTAGCATGAATTATTCTCCTCTGTGTTTCTTGTGGGTTACAAACACCATGTTCATCTTCTAACCACACTTTTACGTATGCTACATCCCGTTCATTCTCGGTAACACGACAAGCCTTTAGCCTTTTTACCGAATCAGCAGTGACAAGTTCATACTTTCCAATCTCTTTCCCTGACTCATATGCTATTGCCTTTAAAGTCCCTGACTCATATGCAACTTCATATGTTGCTGTGTAATGGGATTTTTTTCCAGCTGGCTTCCTACCAAGAGATTTACCATTTAAAAACAATTCTACTTCATCTCCTGATGAATATACATCAACACTGGCCTTTTCTCCTTCATGCCCTTTCCAAGTCCAGCTACTGATATTATCTTTAAACATCCATGCGGTTTTGCTTGCTGTCTGTCCCCTATGCTCCATACGTTCTACCGCAATGTATGGCTGATTTGTTAATCCATATACAATCTCCCGGAAATAACTAATTGGTCTGCGATTTCCAATTAAGTCTATATCTCCAATATAACCCAGTCTTTCTGGATAAATGCTTGTAAAATTCTCTTTTCCATCATAATGGAAAATCCCTACTCCTGCTTCGCCGATATAGTCATAACCTGTCCAGGTAAAATCGCCAATAACATGTGGATATTTTGTAACTTTCTCCCAAAGATTTTCAATATCCGCTGGATATGTTTCTGTCCCAAGTACCGTTTTTCCCGGATGCAGCTCATGCTCAAGTTCATATCTTCCACTCAAATAATTAAGTCCGGTGATATCACAACTCTGGGCACATTCTTCCAGGGCTTCTGTAACAAGTGGATGCTTTGCAAAAAACTCGCCCTTTTCTCCAGACATAAGACTCATAAAGCTATTGAGAGCATTACTTCCCCCACCACTTCCATTGCCTTGTGTGTCCATTCCAAACTTTTCAATGACTTCCTTCATAATAACCTTGAGTCGTTTTCCAGCACAATTCAATCCATTTAAAGCATTTGTAGTAAATCTTGTGGCATCTAGTTCATGAAATCTATTGCACAAAGAACGATTAATCCATGATCCCTGTTTTGTTCCTGCTTCCTGTATCTCATTTCCTACAGAATAAATAACTACCGATGGATGATTATAATCCTTGTCTACCATGTGGTGAATCCATTTTGGTGCTTCTTCTTTGAAAATATCTGAAAAATCATAGGTGTTTTTACCTCGATTCCACATGTCGGTCAACTCATCCATCACAAGCATTCCTAAATGATCGCAAGCATCAAGCATTGCTCTGCTCATAGGATGATGCGAACTTCTTATCGCATTGAACCCTGCCTCTTTTAGTCTTTTACACCGGTACCACTCCGCTTCTGGGAATGTCTCTGCTCCTATCACACCATTATCATGATGAATGCAGGTTCCTCTTAAATTCACTGTTTCCCCATTGATCCGAAATCCATTAACTGGATCAAGTGTAAGCGTCCTAATGCCGAAATCCACTGTATATTCATCACATATTTCGTCCCCTATATATGTTTTGACACAGCACTGATATAAATTCGGATGATCTGTACTCCATTTTTTCGGACATTTTACAGGAATCTGTACTCTTACAGTTTCTTTTCTTTCAGAATAAAATACAATATTCTGTTTTTCTGTTACAACTGTTTTTCCCTCAAATATCAGTTCAACATAGCATTTTGCTTCTATGCCACATTCTTTTGTATTCTTTACGTTGGCACAAACTTCCACAACTGCTACATCATCATTTACAGATAACGTAGTTATTTTCATCTCATCATGTGGAATATAGACACCTTTCCCTGTCCATAAATTCACATCACGATAAATTCCAGAACCCGTATACCATCTGCTATTTGGCTGGTTACTGTTATCTACATCAATTTTTATCAAATTTTCCTGTCCATAACAAATCCATGGCTTTAAGTCTACAGAAAAACCCATATATCCGTTTCTGTTTACAGTTGCAAGGGCTCCATTTATCCAAACCCTTGCTGTTCCGTAAATTCCTTCAAACTCTAACACCACATCCTGGTTTTTCCATTCTTCTGGTGCTAAAAATGATTTTTCATAAGTATAAACTCCCCCAGGATAAAAGCCGCTCTGTGCACCTGCCGGACACTCTTTATCTCTTTTTTCACGAATCATAGCATCATATGGAAGTGTAACAATTATTTTATTGTCATCACCATAAAAAGCCTTTAATCTGTCATCCTGATCTACTTTTTCAAATGTCCAGCGATCATTAAATTTCTGACACTGCATACTTTGTTCCTCTTTCTATTTTAATTATTCGCTTCTCTTTCCATATCCATTCTCTTATTTTCTTTTTCTACTGTCATAAGTCCTAAAAGAACAGTGATTACAACTCCAAGGATTACAGGAATTGTAATATACATACTAAAGATCATATTAATTGCTCCACTTGTCTGAGTTGCTGCTGTTCCAACATAGCCGGATGCATTTAACAGCCAGCCAACTGCTGCTGTTCCTATACCACCACCAACTTTTACTCCAAGTGATGAGCAGCTAAACATCATACCATCAATATGTACACCTTTTGTACGATATGTATATCCACTGATTTCTGCAATCAATGCATTTAATGTACCTGACATTGTTCCTGCAAAAGTTCCTTTTAAGAACATAAACAGAAGCATCATTGACAGATTCTTCTGCATTGCAAAGAAGATCAAGAAAATACCTAAAATATCACTAATGACATATCCCCAGAAGTTAACTTTTTGCATACTTCCAGTCTTCTTTACTAATATAGGTGTAAAAATCAATGCAATAATAACTGGGAACATCTTCATCATTGAGAATAATCCCAGTAATGAACCATCACCAAGTACCTGTTTCATAAAGTAAACAGCTGAACCTGTTGTTAAGTTACTCATAAAATAATATACAATATAGATTGCTACTATTAAAATATAATACTTATTGCTAAAAAGAAGTTTTAAAGATTCCCCAAAACTAATCTTATCATCCTGTGTCTTAGACTCTACTTCAACTACAATGTTTTCATCTTCTGGTAATTCTTTTACACAAAGACAACTAATGGTATTTACTACAAGACCAATTGTTCCACAAATAATCGCAACCATTCTCCATCCGGCAGCTCCACCGCCAAATGCTTCTACTCCATTAGTTACTGCAAATCCCATTACAATATTTGTTGCAACAGCAAACATAAAACGAATGGAACCAAGCTGAACACGCTCATTCTTATTTCTAGTAATGAGTGCTGATAATGCTGAGTATGCAATTCCATTTGCTGTATAAAATATAGCATTCAATGCTGTATAAAAAGCAAAGAAATAAGCATATTGTGCTGTTGTTCCAAGTCCACCCGGAATAGAAAACAGCAATACCAAGCATAATGATACACCGATTTGAGCGTATAACATCCACGGTCTTGCTTTTCCTAGTTTTGATTTCGTACGGTCAATCAAGTTACCAAATATAACATCTGAAATTCCATCTAAAAATTTAGATACTAACATCAATGTTCCGATGATTCCTGTGTTTAATCCCATTGTATCTGACAGATACAAAAGCACAAAACTGGATACTAATCCATAACTTGTGTTTGAAGCTAAATCGCCTGCTCCATAGGCTATCTTTTGATACCATTTCAAGTATTTCTTTTCTGTTTCACGCATTACTTTGTAACCTCCTTATTCCTCGGCACAATTATTTTTCATTTCATAAACGCTTATGTTTTTATAATATTACTTTAATAAATTATGTCTTATAATACTACAACATATATGATAGAATATATTTAAATTTTTATCATATTCGTGAATGAAAGGGAGGACTTGTTGAAATGGCTTCATCCTATACAGTTAATAATATTATCGAACAGGATAATTTAAATAGTGGTATTAACTCCTATATCAAGATACTGACACCTATTCAGTTCACTCTCGAAACATGCTGTCAGTTAGATGATAATGCTTATCTCAATTTCTTGATGACATCACCACGTGAAAATACTTTTTATCATTTTCAAACCAAAAAAGAAATCCACCAATTTAATAACCGAGCCCCACATATCCACGACTTCTATGAATTATTAATTGTTTTAGACGGAGAAATCCACCAGCAGATAGAACAATCTGACCTAGTATTTCATAGTGGAAACTGTTGCTTGATGAACCATAATATCGTCCATAAAGAAGTCTTTTCTTCAGATGCAACACTCTTATTTATAGGTATGTCAAAAGAACTTGTAAAACAACTGTCTGATGATGAACAAAAAGTATATTTTCCAGATATCGAAATGCCAGGAATAAATCCTATATTAAAGTTTCTTACAGACAACCTAGATAATCCTGATACGAAAGAATATTTAGATTTTCTTCCCACACTTAATAATAAAGACTGGCATCACACTCTTCACGCAATTACTGACAATATTTTACGTGCAATTATGTTTCCAAAACTCGGTTCCACTTATATTATAAAGGGGATGCTTTTAGAATTATTTGACTATCTGGCAGATTCTACACATTTTCACTTTACACCGGTTCACGTAGAAGCTGACAATGATTTTATATTATTTTCTCATATTTGCCATTTATTAGAAGATACAGATGGAAGAATCTCTCGCTCCGAATTGGAACAAATATTAAACTATAGTGGCAATTATCTGAACACCATTGTTAAAAAATATACCCACAAATGTCTGTTTGATTATGGGCAAACTTTCTGTATGAAAAAAGCTGCTACATTACTAAAAGAAACAACTTGCTCTATTTCAGAAATTATGGAAGAATTACATTTTACTAATACAACTCATTTTTATAAATGTTTCAAAGAACACTATCATATGACTCCAAATCAATTTAGAATCTCTAGCAAAAATAAACATTGAAAATAAGCCTGGTAAATGATCTTTTAAAATCATCTACCAGGCCTTTTATTTATCCTTATCTTACACCCCCGATCAGCCCCTCTCCAGCTTATCTTTTCCAGCTACCGCTTGCTGTTGCTTCTGCTGTCCCAGTTTTCTATCTACTTTTCCATCATCTTTAACCAAAACAAAACCACATTCGAGACATCTAGATTTCTCCTTTTCTCATTTCATTTTCTATCACAATTAAATTTGATACGAATTGCAACTAAAACCGAGCTCGTTCCTACACTGTTCCAGTTCTGCATACTCTGGCATCGTATGATTAACTTCAGCATGATAATATCCTTGCATCATAACCGGAGTATTGTACAATGCTGCCGTCAGATTCTTCATTTCACTTTCTACAAGCTCTTTTTTCTGAGTTTTAAGCATACGGTAATAATACTGAGAAGAAATATTCCTCTGCAAAGTACGGACACTCCAAGTCTGTTCTACTGCTTCTTTCTCATACCAGTCTCGAGCTTTCTCATCTTTAACCTGTAATAATGCTGCATAATGCGACCAAGACAGTAATCCAACAGATTTTCCAGACGATGTCTGGAAAATTTCGGGGTAGGTCTTATAAAAAGAATAAAAGCTATATAGATTCGACTTTGTATAACCTCTTCCATATTCAGCCGATAATTCTTTTGCCAACTTTTTTATAATTTCTGCTCCATATTTTGCCCTATCCTCGCCCTGCAATTCTTCACTTGCAATTACTATAACCAAGGAGCCAATTTCTCTGTATGAGCGTTGTATTGACTGCCCGATATGCAGCTTTTTGTGAGGACTCAATAATCCCACACATATCTTTTAAGATGTCGTCGGTTTTAACAAAATTATCCATAAAACTATTTTGATCGATTTTTTCCAATTTATTCTCCATAGTCATCACTCCTTTGGATTTCATTTTTAAATTATTCGCTTTCTTGCATATCCACTTTTCTTCATTCTATCACAGCATCTTATTATTCCGCTATCTGTTTTTGAATTAGGTATCAGATCTCAAAATATATCATATTTAATTGTAATAGTCGGATATCAAAATCTCAACAATTCGCTCATTGATTTCCTGTACAATTTCCTAGTCGTACGCCACACATATCATGATTAACTTCAGCGGAATAATAGTGGCTAATTGTATTCGGTGCGTTATATAACGCCGTGATCAAGTATGCTTTAATATTCGCAATCTTTGTTGTGTTTCTATCCATGCATCCGATCACATATTCCAAATGCGATTTTTTCAATTTGAGAAACTTACTTTTCACTAAGCTATACGGATAATCTTCTCCAGCAATACGGATTTCTTGTCTAGCTACACAGACTACATCGCAGATGATCTGATACAGTTCTTCATACATGTCACGATGTTTCCACTTATAATCTTGCATCACAATATCATAATCAATATTTTCTCTGATTAACTCCATATATACTGCTGTTTCATCCATCACATCAATCTTATCTATTGACTGATATGATTGATTGATAGAATTATTATTATTTATATTATTATCTATTTCTATATTACTCGGGTGTAATTTTTCCCCTGGTACCAGTGTATTTTTTACACTGGTACCCTGTTCAAAACTACACTGGTTACTTTTTTCTACCGGCGTAGTTTTTTCACCAGTAGAATTTTTACACTGGTGTATTTTTTCCACTGGTTTAGATTTTACACTAGTTTCTTCATTGCACTTATCTTCAGATTCTCTCAGGTTATGATCTTCTTGTTCTCGCTCTGACACAAAATTTTTGACATAAATAATATTTGCTACTCCTGGCTGCTGAATCATATCAATAAGACCAATTTCTTCCAGCTCTTTCAAAAGAGAGCTTGCTGTCTTTCGACTAACATTTAAATCTTCTTCAATATTGTTAAGGGAGTACTTAATAAAAACCTTATTCGCTTCATCAAGCCATCCTCTTTTTTTAGAAAGAGACATTCTATCAAGCATTAACCCATAAAGAAGCTTTGCATTATTTGTCATTCCTTTAAAACACGCATCTGTGATCAGAGCTTTCGGAAGTCTGTAAAATGTAAACTGCTCTGCTTCTCTCCCGTAATAAAAATCCAGTTTCAATTTCTCCATTACACTTAATCCCCTTTCATTTTTATCCTGCGCTCTATGCTTTATCATAGAGCGCTCCAAATTCACATAAATTTTTCACCATATCACAAGTTCATCTTTTTTATTTGGAAACTACAAACAAAAAAGGAACCTCTCCTCAGTTATTTCTGAAGGAAAGATTCCTATTTTATATCCTTTTTTCCAATACTCTTTAGCGCAATCCGTCACTTGAGCCCATATTTCTTCATCTCAAATTTCAAATTTGTTGTAGTTAGCGTTGTAGTAAACACTTTTTCGCCCTAAAGCATCTTGATCTTTTTTATTCTAATATAACTTTGCACCAGCCGGGATGTGGTTATCAACCATCAGAAGATGAAGTTCTTCATCCTCTGAATTCTTAAGGTTGTTTACCGCTGAAATCAGCATACCTTCGGAAGCGATTCCCATCATCTTTCTCGGTGGCAGGTTCACAATAGCGATTGCTGTTTTACCAACCAGTTCTTCCGGCTCATAATACTCATGAATACCACTTAAGATCACACGATCCTTGCGTACTCCGTCGTCCAGTGTAAACTTCAGAAGCTTCTTAGACTTCGGTACTGCTTCGCAAGCCAGGATCTTCACTGCACGGAAATCAGATTTTGCAAATGTTTCGAAATCTACCATTTCCTCAAAGATTGGTTCAATCTTTGCATTAGAGAAATCAATCTTTTCGTTTGCTGTAAAAAATCCATTATTGTCATCTCCTGCTGTTGCAGATTCTTGACCTTTTTTATTCTCGCTTGCGCCCACTGTTTTCATCGTCGGGAACAGTAATACATCTCTGATTGCCTCTGCTCCTGTCAGCAGCATACACATTCTGTCGATACCGAATCCGATACCACCTGTAGGCGGCATACCGATCTCCAGTGCGTTCATGAAGTCTTCATCTGTTGTGTTGGCTTCATCATCTCCCTGTGCAAGCAGTTCTTCCTGCGCTTTGAAACGCTCTCTCTGATCGATCGGGTCATTCAGCTCGGAGTAAGCATTTGCCATTTCCCATCCATTCATGAAGAACTCGAAGCGCTCTACATATTCCGGATTCTCTGGTTTCTTCTTTGTCAGTGGAGAGATCTCAACCGGGTGATCCATAACGAATGTCGGCTGAAGCAGATGCTCCTCTACGAACTCCTCGAAGAAGAGGTTGAGGATGTCACCTTTCTTATGTCTCTCTTCAAATTCTACATTATGCTCTTTTGCAAGTTCTCTTGCCTGCTCCAGAGTCTCAACTTCATTCCAGTCAACGCCTGCATATTTCTTAACTGCGTCAACCATTGTGATACGCTCGAACGGTTTACCAAGATCCATCGGGATTCCTTTGTAAACAATCTGTGTTGTTCCAAGGACTTCCTGAGCAACAAAGCGGTACATGTTCTCTGTCAGATCCATCATGCCGTGGTAATCTGTGTATGCCTGGTAAAGCTCCATCAGAGTGAACTCTGGGTTATGTCTTGTATCTAGACCTTCGTTACGGAATACACGTCCGATCTCGTATACCTTCTCAAGTCCACCAACGATCAGTCTCTTCAGGTACAGCTCAAGTGAAATACGAAGCTTCAGATCCTCATTCAGTGCGTTGAAATGTGTCTCGAACGGTCTTGCAGCTGCTCCACCGGCATTTGCTACAAGCATCGGAGTCTCAACTTCCATGAATCCTTCTCCGCTTAAGTACTTACGGACTGCTGCAAGGATCTTGGAACGTTTGATAAATGTATCTTTAGAGTCTGCATTCATGATCAGGTCTACGTATCTCTGACGATAACGTGTGTCTGTATCTGTCAGGCCGTGGAACTTCTCCGGAAGCATCTGTAAGCTCTTGGAGAGAAGTGTCATCTTCTCAGCATGGATAGAGATTTCTCCTGTTCTTGTTCTGAAAGCGAATCCTTCAAGTCCGAAGATATCACCGATATCAGATTTCTTGAAATCAGCGTATGCGTCTGTTCCGATTGCATCTCTTGCTACGTATACCTGGATGTTTCCCTGTAAATCCTGGATATTACAGAAAGAAGCTTTTCCCATAACTCTCTTGAACATCATACGTCCTGCGATTGCTACGTGAATCGGGCTTGCATCCATGATGCTTCTTCTCTCTTCGTAATCATTCTTGAGAGCCTCTTTTGCCTGCTCTTCATCCATACCTTCTACGTTCGGCTGCTGGTGATCTTTTAAAATCTCAGCCTCATGTGCCTCATAGAGATCTTTTACTTCGAGTGAATGGTGTGTCTGGTTAAACTTTGTAATCTGGAAAGGGTCTCTTCCGTTCTGCTGCAGTTCTGCAAGTTTCTCACGGCGAACCTTTCTCAGCTGATTCATATCTGGTTCCTGTGTGTTCTTCTGATTCTGTCCCACTGTCTGTTCTCCTTCCGTTTCTATCTGCTTCCGCATTAATTTTTATATATCAATACAGAAATAGTTATTTTTATATTGTCTTTTTAAGCGAATTCAGACCTCTTAATAGTAAGAGGTCTGTCCTAAGCTGATTATGAACGTTTGATATCAAGCACTTTGTACTGGATAACTCCTGCCTGTGTCTCAACGTCAACGACATCATTGATTTTCTTTCCGATCAGTGCGTGACCTACCGGAGACTCATTGGAGATCTTTCCTTCCAGACTGTTCGCCTCTGTAGAACCAACAATCTTGAACTCCATCTCTTCATCAAACGTGATGTCGTAAACCTTTACTGCACATCCAACATTGATCTTATTAAGATCAACTTCATCCTCTACTACAACTTCTGCATTCTTCAGGATTGCCTCAAGCTCCTCGATACGGGCTTCGATATCTCTCTGCTCGTCTTTCGCTGCATCATACTCAGCGTTCTCGGAAAGGTCTCCCTGCTCTCTTGCCTCTTTGATCTTACCTGCAACTTCTTTTCTCTTTACTACTTTCAGATTCTCAAGTTCATCCTCAATTGCCTTTAATCCGGCATAAGTAAGTAATCTTTTTTTTGCCTCTGCCATTGTTCCTGCTTCCTTTCTACTTCCTTACCGTCACTGCCTGTTGCAATAACGTTTCGTTTCCTACAACATTTACAGATTCTCTGCAAATCATTTTCTGTCTATACTTTTCATGCATTCAAAGTTTCTTCTCTGTCTACAGATATTATGATGTAACCGGATTGCTCCATTGCTATGCAATTTATACTTTTGACACTTACATCATATTATCGGTTTTAAAATGCATGTCTGCTGTCTTTTTCTCCTGAACGCCAATCGTTGTATCAGCGTCCGTCCGCAATTTCAATATTATACTCAAACTCGCGCTTTCTGTCAAGCAATTTCACTCTCACGGGTCACTTCTGCGCAGTGTATGAAAAGCCTTTAAAACCGCCTTTTTCCGAACTTTTTCCATTCTGTTTTCCAACTGTTTTCCGAAGTCCCGGAACTTCTTTTCCTATAGTCTCTGAAAGAGCAGTTCTTCCAGTTCCTGATAGGACTCTACGCGATTGATTTCTTCACGCAATTTTGCAGAACCTTTCAGTCCCTTTGTATACCATGCCACATGTTTTCTCATCTCGCGGATACCAATGAATTCACCTTTGTATTTCAACTGTAATCTGGCATGACGAAGCATCATATCACGAACTTCTTCTTTTCCCGGACGTTCTGGTAATGTGCCTGTCTCTTCATATGTGATCATCTCGGAGAAGATCCATGGATTCCCCTGTGCTCCTCTTGCGATCATGATTCCGTCACACCCTGTTTGTTTTACCAGCTCCTCTGCTTTCTGCGGGCTTGTCACATCTCCGTTTCCAATTACCGGAATAGAGACAGCTTCTTTTACCTGACGGATGATATCCCAATCTGCCTGTCCGCTGTAATACTGTTCTCTTGTCCTTCCGTGCACGGCTACAGCTGCTGCCCCGGCCTCCTCAATGATCTTCGCGATCTCAACCGCATTAATGCAGCTGTCATCAAATCCTTTTCTTATCTTCACAGTAACCGGCTTATCAATTGCCTTCACCATTGCACTGACGATTTCATAAACCAGCTTCGGATTCTTCATAAGTGCAGAGCCTTCTCCGTTACGTACAACCTTCGGCACCGGACATCCCATATTAATATCCATA
>UMCF01058776.1_pt1 | contig 12407 bp, 9 predicted proteins | sample 1964131 | NCBI WGS metagenome assembly UMCF01 (sample SAMEA4835958, study PRJEB28245) | human gut metagenome | biome: gut microbiome; material: fecal sample | place: Denmark | collected 2008
CGGCACCGTGGCAATGCCGGCGGCCAGGCTTGCAATCAGAGCAAAGACCCAGGCCTCGGGAGCGGGCGCAAGATAAGGCAGCCCGATGGCGCGCGAGATTGCCGTGGAGAAGCTTGTGACCGCAATCGCGCCGATCAGGACGCCGGCTGCAGAACCCGCCGTCGAAATCATGAAGGCTTCCGACATGACGATGCGGATGACTCGCGAGCGCGAGGCACCCAGGGCCCGCAGCGTCGCGAATTCACGCTGCCGTTCGCTGAAGGCAAAGAAGTAGACGATGAGCATGATGAGGGCAGCAATCACCCAGAAGCCGCCTGCAGCGGAATACATCACCGCAACAATCTTCTGAAGCTTTGCCGACGTGTCGCTCATCATGTTGGATGCAAAGACGAAATTCACGTTGGCGCCAAGCCCGAGCTCATCAAAAAGTCCGTCAGAAACCGTAATCGGATCAACGCCCGGATTAACGCGCACAAGGATCGAGGAGAGGCTCTTCGCAATTTCATCCTTTTTGTCGGGGGAGGCAATTTCGCCCAGCTTGCGGGCTGCGTCAATCGTCATGAAGATCGACGAGTCGAACCCCATGCCGGTCGCCGCGAGGCGGCCGACGATTTTGAACTTCTGTCCGTAGAACGTGAGCTCCGTTCCGATGTCGCCGAAAATATAGTCGCCGACGATGACTTCATTGCCTTCGAGAGGCTTCTCAGCCGCTTTGCGAAGCCAGGGGGCAACGACGAAATCCGTTTTTTCATCAATGCCGATGAGCTGCACCTTCACCGAGCAGCACTGAGCATCAAGCGATGAGATGAAGAGCTGCCCCGAGGCCTGAGCCACGCCGGGGAGCTTTCTCACCGTATCAAGAAGCCCGGCGTCAAGATAGAAGGTCGACGGCTCCGCCCTCAGAATGACGCTTTCAATCTTCTTGCCTTCCCCCTGCGGCACGACAAGAAGGTCGGCCCCCATGCGCGCCGAAAGCGATTCAATGCCGGCCTGGAGATTGGCCGCAATCATTGAACCCGAAAAAAGCATGAAGGTGAAAACAGCGGCAATGAGCGCAAGCGAAAGCGAACGCAGGGGCTTTTGCGAAACGTTGGCCGCCGCAATGCGAAGCGTCGTAATCGGTGTCATATGAGGAGGACTCCCTGTAATGGCGGCAGATTGTCAGTGCTGAAGCTTCGAGAGACGCCACATTTCAGCGAGCGCGACGAGTGCAATGAGGGCAGCCGCCACAAGGATTGTCGGCTGCGTCACGGCATGGCACCCCATCATCGGATTGGGGCAAGGCCCGATCAGGACGGTTGTCAGCGCCGTCTCAAGCATGGCCGTGAAAATGATGCCGGCGAGCGCTCCGATGGCGGCCCCTGCAGAAGGCGAAAACACCATGACGACTCCAAGCGCCGCTATGACGAGAGAAGCGCCCGCAGCAGCGCGGGTCATCCAGACGCACTTCATGACGATTTCGCCGTGACAATGCGGCAGCCACCAGAAAAGCGCCGCAGCGAGAATAAGACCAACCGCAGTCATCACGATGCCGCTCACAAATGCGGGACGAGATTGCGACATTTCCGGATTTCCTTCCAAAAAGAATACTCCGGGCAAAAAAACTTTCCCCGGAGAAAACATGGCTGCCCCGAAGGGGGAGTCTTTTATTGCTGCTTGGCGGCCTCGCGCTTCAGACGAGCCGCTTCAATGCCGCGGTCCTTGCGTCCGAGCCCTTCAAATTCGTAGCCGTTCTGCACCCAGCCCTGAATGCCGTCGGGCATGAGGTACACGTTTTCGTAGCCGAGCTCAATCACCCGGAGCGAGGCTTCAAAAGACACATTGCAGAGACGATTGATGCAGTAAAGAATGATGAAGGAATTCTTTTTGTCCGCGGGAAGGAGCTTCTCCCATCCTTCAACATTGGCGTGAATCGACCCCTTCAGATGGCTCTGCTCGTAGATATCCTCGGGATTGCAGTCAAAAACGTACACGCCGGGCTTGCCGAGATTCTTTGCAACTCGGGCAAGCGAGAGCGGAATCGGCTGGCGCTGCTGAACCGCGGCAGTTGTATTTTCCGCAGCCTCTGCCGAGCTCGAAAAACCCGCAGCAGCAAGAAACGCCGCACAAAGAGCGGCAAGACAGGTTGTCTTCATCATGGGGTCCTGGAGGAGAGATAACACTCTGAAATATGACCTTTCGAGCGTATCAGCAGAACATTAAGCGGGCGTTATGAAATACGTTTTCATTGTCTCCGCCAATGAAAACTATATCCATAAAAATTAGACCATTAACCCAAAAATCGAAGCCCCGGAAACTCTTGTCGAGCTTCCGGGGCTTCTTACTCTTAACTCAGAGCGCTGACCTTAAGAATTACTTCTTGGCGGTCTTCTGCTGAGCGTTGAGGATCGCGAGAGCCTGAGCCGTGTAGGTCTGGGCTTCGTCAACGAGCTGCTTCGAGAACTTCGGAGCGTGGACACCCCACGAACCGTCGTCCTTCAGCTTGGCAGCGTTGAGGCGAGCTTCCTCAGCGTAGAGCTGGACCTGGGCGCGGTCGGCCGTCGAGAGCTTCGCAACCTTGAGCATATCCTGGATGTTGCTCAGGTCAGCGATAACCTTGGCGTAGCCTTCCTTGACCGGGGTCTGCCAGGCGAGAACCTTGTTGTAGATGGTCTTCTGATCCTTGAAGCGCATGGATTCAGGGAACTTCGACTGGATCGGGCTGTGGCAGCCCATTGCATCGACAACGTGCTTATCCTGGTAGGCCGTACGACCGCAGGACCACATCAGATCGATGTAGGGACGGCCGTCATCCTTCGTAACGTGCCAGCCCTTCGGGCTGACGAGCTTACGATCGGTGGTGCCTTCCGGCGGATTGATGGTCTTCTTTTCCGGATCAACAAGGATGCGCCAGATGTGGGACGCACGAACGTTGTCGAAGCCGGCGAGGTCAGGACGCTGGATCGAAGCGAAGTTTTCGCAGGAACCCATCTTCGGCATATGGCAGGAAGCGCAGCTGTTGCGGCTGTGCGTACCGCCCTGCGAGAAGAAGTAGGCAGCCGTGGTATGGCAGTCCTGGCATTCCTTCTTCATGTTCGGCACGGTGTACTGCGAGGCCCAGTCATTAGCGGTGACTTCATGCGGGTCGTGGCAGGTCGTGCAGCGCATGCCCTTCTGGTAGTGCTTCGAGTAATGCGACTGCGAGCCTTCCGTACCGCAGGCCGGGCAGAAGGACTTGAAGTACACATTGAACGGGGTCTTGAAGTTGGCCTTGGCGTCGTTCTCGTTGTAGACGAAGCGCTGGTGGCAGCGTTCGCAGTTCGACGGCATGCCGGCACCGCGGGCACCGTAAAGGTGAGCACCAGCGCCGTGGCATTCTTCGCAGCCCACGCCCTTCGTCACGACGTGCGAGCGGAGCTTCTTGGCATCGCCGAGGGCGGCAAAGAGTTCATCCTGGCTCTTGAAGTCGAACTTCCAGGTATGGCAGATTTCGCAGTAGGACGAACCCGGCTGGAACATAGCCTGCTTGCGGTTCGAAGCACCGTAGGAGTTCATGCCCCAGACCTTGGAGCTCTGAGCACCGAAGTCCTCAAGCTTGGTCGGGAAGGTCGGATCCCACTCGTGAATCTTCTTCGCAACTTCAGGGGTGATGTGTTCAGCCCAGTTACGGGAGAACTGGTTGCCGCCGGCAACGATCTTACCGGTCGCCTTGGAGAGTTCACCGCCGTCTTCGATGTGGTAGGTACCACGGACGAGCCACTTATCGACGAAGCCGTACTTCGTACGCGGCGTGCCCATAACGACGAAGATGTCGTCAGCGTTGATGCCTTCAGGCAGAACGCCGGCCTGCGACTTGTAGAGCGGACGCTTGAGGTCGCCCTGAACCATCGGCTCGGTCAGTTCTTCCGGGAAGCGGACGATCTTGTTGTGGCGGGAACGTTCCCACTTTTCGTACTGAGACGGGTGGCATTCGCCGCACTTCTTCGGGCCGACGAAATTGTTCGGCAGATCGAGGAAGGATTCGTACGGGAGGCGGTACGTCACAGCGACCTTGCGGCCGGTGTTCTTGGCGTACTTGTCGCCGCCGCCGAAGTCAACCCACTCTTCCTGGCGGTCGGACATCGTGAACTTACCAACGACGCGGCCTTCCTTGAGGTACTTGAAGTAGGGGTGATTGGCCTTGAGGTAGTCCCAGAAAGCCTTGTCTTGAGCGACATAGCCGTCGAGGGTGCGCGGGAGGTCAACCGAAGTCTGGGCAGCGGGCGCGTCAGCGGCCATGGCGGTGGAAGCCACGAACGCGGCGCTCATGCACGCAGCGAGAGACAGAAGCTTGTGTTGCTTGGTCATTTTTAGCTCCTAGAGGGTCTCTTTAGGGGTTTATTGGATTGCCTGATCTTTCGATTCGGCTTCTTTGAGGTCAAATGCGCGGCCCTCACGGGGGGCGCACCGTCAATCTACTCCTTAATTTCTACTTAAGACAGTTTTCAAAACTTTTCGGCCCCCCTGATTTTGCAATAGCCATTTACACCCATTAATGGGTATACATGTTATCTCTTTTCAGGGTAACATCAACTATTATCCATATAAATCATTGCATTAGTGAATTGTCCATTTTACCGAACGGTTCCCCCTATTCTTCCTGAACGGATATATCCCGTAAGGGGTACTTTTATTCTTAATCCATCCTTAAACATCCTGAAGTCAACAATAATCGGAATTATTCATTCCATTTTTAGAAATTTCATCAGGAGATGACTCATTTCGCAAGCACAAAGAAAGTGCGCAACCTTAATGTGAATTTGAGAATCATTCTCATTTAAAAAATTGAATTTTATGGGAATATAGGGAAAGTCCTAGATGCATTTTCATGCATTTTCTATCGATTTAAATAAATCGATAGTTAAAGAAAACGAAACAAAATTCTCTACCTGTTCGGTTTTCCCGCTTTGCATGCAATACGCAAACAAAAAAATCCCGGGTGCCTGCTCCGATGCAGTCCCGGGATTAAAAAGCTTAAAGGATGGGTTCAGGCTTCATATGCCGTGGACCTGACCATTGGTGCGCAATGTCGGCGACGGGTGCGGTGCGCGTCCATCCATACCGGAAGGCGTTTCTTCCTCCGGCACGCTTGACGGCACGGTTCTTGTTCCGTCGCTATGAAAGATCTGCATCTTGGGCGGCAGCATGGCGTCGGCAAGGTTCTCCCCTTCTTCGGGCTTGCGCGGGAAGGTAATCGTGAAGCGAAGGCCCGCAAGCCCATTGCGTTCGACGGTCACGTGCCCCGCATGACGCTCGGCGATGCTCGAAACAATCGAAAGTCCAAGCCCCATTCCGGCACTCCCCTTGGTCGTCTGCAGAGGCTTGAAAAGCGCCGCGAGCTGCTCATCGTCGATGTAAGGTCCGTTGTCGGCCACGGAAAGCGCCCAGGTCTTTTCGTCCTGCGGCATCAGCATGACCTCAATTTTGGGATCCTCGACGCCTGAAATCGCATCAGCGGCGTTTTTCATGAGATTAAGCACGGCAAGCTCAATTTCCCAGGCATCCACCTCAGCCATCGAATGCGGATTCACGCGAACGATGACTTCCGCTGTCGTCTGGCGCGAGCGTCTGAAGGTGGTGATGGCATTGCCTACAACTTCATAAAGGTCCGTCAGCTTGCGCGGCGGATAGTCATGTTTTGCATAGGCGCGCACGCGATTGACGATTTCGTTGGCGCGTTCGGCCTGAGCGAGGATTTCGCCCAGTGCGAATGTGAAAGCCTTCTCGTCGAACTTTCCCTGCTTTGTGCGCCGGTTGAGGCTCCCCGCAAAATTGACGATGGCGGCCAGAGGCTGCTTGAGCTCATGCGCGATGATGGTCGACATCTGTCCGACTATGCCCGTCCGCTCAAGGTTGGCAATGTGCTGCCGCGACTGCGATGCTTCTGCCTCGATCAGATCGCGCTCGGAGAGCGCACGCCTCAGCTCTCTCGTCTTCACTCGAACAAGCACCGAAAGACTCACGGCATAAGAAACGATGAGGAAGGCCACAAGCAGCGTTAATGCCAGAACTTCCGAATTCTCGCGCATGAAGCGATTGAAGCTCCAGGTAGCGAGGTGTTCGTAGGGCCCCATCTTGAGCTCGTAAAACATGTCGTAGACCGCGCGGTTGACTGCCGGAAGCGCCCACTCGCCGCCATAGGAAAGGCTGCTCGTCGAGTAGAGAATCGTGCTCATCGCCTTCTTCCATGTCGGATCCATTTTCGCGAGCGCACCGAAGGTCCACGATGGATAGGCAGGCGTCGTATGAAGGCACCGCAATGAGTCGTCCGTCCGGGGATTCAGAATCGCGAGATCCTGTTCAATGGATATTTTTCCCTCATTCGCAAGCTGCTCGAGCATGCATGCCGGCAGAATGCCGACCGTCTGCGCGCCTGAAAGCACACCGCGCACGACGGCTTCCGCAGAAAAACCGTAGAAGGTTGTTTTGGCTTGAAGCGCAGAAGCTGAAAGCCCCTGAAGCTGCATGAGTGCAAGCGGCGCCCTCCAGCCGGCGAGCGTTTCGGAACTCAATGCGGCAATTGAAACATCGGCTCCGCCGATGGCGTTCACATTGCGCACGTCCCGCCCTCTTCTTGTAAAGAAGACCCCGGCCTGAGCATCTTCTGCGCGGGAGGCGGCATTGGGCAGAAAATTCGCAAGCGGCTCATAGAGTCCCGCAGACTGCGTGAGGGCAAACTGATCGGCATCGCTCAGAATAAAATCGAGCTGCTCGCTCTGTGTCCCCAACTCAAGCGAATGATCGTCGAGCCATAGAATCTCCACGTTGTCCGACCCAAGTACATATTGAATTTCTTCCAGCGTGAACTTGAGCCACCTCGTCTGCGCGGTGAGTCCGAGAGAGGCCTGGATGCCGATGCGCATCCTGCGCGGGAAATCCACCGTCACGGGAACGGAAAAAAGATCGAGCGGATTGATCTGCGCGTCGCGAATGCTTTCGGGCGCCTCCATCGTTCGAAGTACCGGCGTAATCGCCGCCTTCACGTCCCCGGAAGGCGTCCCGGTCGAGCCCCCCATGCCGATGAAGGAGCTCGCCGCCCCCGAGGCTGGAAGCGAAAAGGCAATTGCAGCCGAGGCAGCAAGGCCGGCGAGAAGCCGCCGCGGGAATATGACATGCCGGTTCGGTGTGTTCATGAAAAACTGTCCGGGGAGATGGAAAATACCGTTCATCGGCGAAGATTCCGGTCATGAAGACCTCGAAAGCTCCGCTCCTCTATATATTAGGCAAAGTTTCATAAAAGTCCTCTTCGAAGTCCGCTTCGCATGCCTCCTTCCCCTACGCTTACACCGCTTCCTTCGCGCCGGCTTGATCCGGAAGAACTTCTCTCAGAACTTCTCCCCGAGGACTGGGCGCTTCCGCTCACGAAGGCAGGACTTGAGACGCTCGAGGACCTTTACGACTGCGCGGCTTCGCTCGGAAGCACCTGGCACCGATCATTTCCCGGCCTGGGAAGCCGCCGCGCGATTGCGCTGATGGAATGGCTCCGGGACTACGGGCAGGATATCGGCGAAATCACGCCGCGCTTTTTTCCGGCAGGAGCTCAGAAAAAAGAGAATGCCTCAACCCGGCTTGCCGACACAGCATTCGATCCTCTGATCAGACCGCTCGAGGAAATCAACCTCCCGGAACCTCTGTCAGGCGCCGAAGGCATCAACCGGGCGCCTGCCATCGGCTGCTCGCTCTCGGCAAATAATGACCTCGATGCCATCCGCACGTGGCTCAATGCCCGGGCCGGCAACCCCAACACGCATGCGAGCTACCGCAAGGAAGCTGAACGCTTTCTTCTCTGGTGCCTTGCCGAAAAGGAAAGAGCCCTCTCCGACATCCGGGCGGACGACGCTGCGCAGTATCTGCGCTGGCTTGAGGATCTCGGCAGGCTCGAGGAAAACGCATTCCTTCGCAAATGGCGCCTGCCGCAGTCGCGCTGGATCGGTCCCAAGAATGCCGAACGCGCAACCGCAGCATGGAAGCCCTTCAACGGGCCCCTCTCCTCCTCGAGCCGGAAAAATGCCATTGTCGTCGTGCGGCAGCTCTTTAATTTTTTAAAGCGCACGGGCTATCTTATTTTCAATCCCTTCGACCAGGTGAGTCCCAAGGTGCCGCTCCTCAAGGGAGAGGGAGCCCCGCAGGCATTTGCCGATCGGTCGCTCACGGATGCGCAGTGGAAGGAAATCGTCTCCCATCTCGACATGCTTCCCGAAGGGCTCCCCCGCGAACGCATGCGGCTCATTCTCATGATGGGCAAAAGCCTCGGCATGCGCGCGTCCGAAATGCTCGATGCCCGCACGGGCTGGATCGTCAGACGCCGCATCGGACTCACGGTCAGAAATGCAATTGAGATTGTCGGAAAGGGGAGCAAGGTAAGGCGCCTTCCGCTCACCTCCGAGCAGATCGGCATCATCGAGTCATCGCTTCGAGCCCGCGGCATTCCGGGGCTCGCCCAGAGCGATCCTCAGACCGTGCTGCTCATCAATCTCGGTCGAGGAAGGAATCCCGGGGGCGCCATGAGCCGAAGCGGCCTCTACCGCGTGCTCGAAGGCTTCTTCGCGCGCGTTGCGGACGAGGTTTCAGCCTCGGCCCCGATGGATGCCGCAAAACTGAGAGCTTCCTCCACCCACTGGCTGAGGCATACCTTTGCCGTTCAGGCGCTCACCCGCATGAGCGTCAACGTCGTGCAGGCCGCCATGGGGCACGCCTCGGTCGCCACTACCGGGCGATATCTCTCTCCGGAAGAAGAAGAAATGAGCGAGGCGATGAGCCGCATGAAGGCGCTTTAAGCGCCGGCATCACTTCTGCGCGAAGACCTCCCGGTAGCGGAAGAATGTCTGTTCCCAGACCTGGCGGCTGTTTAAGGGATGATCAGCCGAGCGGCGCACCGTCTCTGCAAAATCCGAAAACTTTGCAGCCCGGGCCGGCGTCGTCAGCTTCGCGAGCTTTTTCAGCGCCTCGCTTTCGCCGGGGAGAAAATGCGGCTCAAGCCCCGACGAAACCCGCATGAGATCGTGCGCCCAGCGCAAAAGGAGAAGCGAAAAAGCCGGGATCGTCAGGTCCGCAGCGAGCGTTCTCACCACAAGATCAGCCGAGAGCTCCGGCCCTGCTCGCAGCAGGTCGAGCGCCGCGGCTTCCGTTTTGGATGAGAGCCTCTCATCATCATTGGCACGAAGCGCCGGCATGGGTGCCCCTCCGGCAAAGGCCAGCGCCGCTTCGGCATTCTTCACCTTCCTTGATCTCAGGAACTCAAGCGCTTCCTCTCGCGAGGGCGACGGCGCGCGAACGAGACGCGAGCGCGAACGGATCGTTGGGAGAACGTCGTCGAGCTTTTCGGCTACCAGGATCCAGGTGAGGCCTTCCGGAGGCTCTTCCATCGATTTCAGCAGCGACGCGGCAGCTTCGGCGCGCACCTTGTCCGCCGGATAAACGAGGATGATGCGGCGCCCGCCCTGATTGGCATTGAGCGACAAAAAGTCTGAGAGCACGCGAATCTGATGGATGCGGATTTCGCGCGAGAGCTTCTTCCTTGCTTCCGGGCGTTCGTTCTCGGCAGCCGTATAAGGCACATCCCACTCAGCGCACATGAATTCCGAGAGCACCTGACGAAAGTCCGGATGCGTTCCCGCGTGCGTCAGCTGACAGCCGCGGCACTTCCCGCAGGGCGTGCCGTCCGGCCCGGGCTGTTCGCAGAAAAGCGACTTCGAAAAAGCGAGGCCGAGTTCGTAGAGTCCCGTGCCGGGCGCTCCGTAGAGGAGGATTGCATTGGGCATCCGGTCCCGCATGGCATTCAAGGCTTCTGCGGGCTTCTCGAGCCATGAGTATGGAACTAAAGCCATTGGGCCACTCCTTGAGCGATGCGTCGAGCGACCTCATCGGGCGATTGTTCTGCATCCACGATCAGAAAGCGCGAAGGCGAATTCCTGGCTCGCAGCAGATAAGCATTGCGCACGCGGGTAAAAAAGTCGACGCCCATGCGTTCGAATCTGTCTTCGTTTCCTGCGCGGGCGCGAAGCCGCTCTGCGGCCTTTTCCGGTGCAATATCAAAGAGAATCGTGAGATCGGGCTCAAAATTGCCGAGCGTCCAATGCTCGAGCGCTTCAATCTTCTCGCCTGAAAAACCTTTTCCCCCCGCCTGATAGGCATAGGTCGCATCGGTAAAGCGGTCCGATACCACCCATCGCCCGGCATCGAGCGCTGGCTGAATCACTTTTTCGACGTGTTCGGCGCGCGCGGCAAAAAAGAGAAGCGTCTCTGCGGTTGCGCCCATCTCGTCCGAGAGCAGCATCTCGCGGATTTTTTCCCCCGGGGGCGTGCCGCCGGGCTCGCGGGTATGAACCACGTCAATACCCTTATCCTTAAGAAACTTAAGGAGATTTGCGGTCTGGGTGGATTTACCCGCACCGTCAATTCCTTCGATGGTGATGAAGCGACCGTGCATTCCCGTACTCCTTAGCCCGATTTCCGTAAGAGAAGAAAAATAATGAGCACGAATTATCGCCCATGCACCGCGCGCAGAGAATGAACGAAGTCACTTCTGCGGGAGCGGCGTCGTGCGTTTTTTGATGATGAAGTGGTTCACGGCCCGATTGTGATCCCGGAGATTGGCCGAAAATTCGCTCGTCCCGTCGCCGCGCGCCACAAAGTAGAGATACTTCGTTTGAGCGGGATGCGCTGCCGCTTCGATCGATGCGGCCGAGGGCATTGAAATCGGCGTGGGCGGAAGCCCCGCAAAACGATAGGTATTCCAGGGCGTCGGCGTCTCGAGATCCCGCCTCCTGAGTCTTCCGCTCCAGTCGGGGCCCAACCCGTAGATCACCGTCGGATCGGTCTGAAGCGGCATGCCGATTTTGAGTCGGTTGTTGAAGACTGAACTCACCAGATGACGGTCGCTCCTCACGCCGGTTTCCTTCTCAATAATGGAAGCGAGAATCAGGAGTTCATACGGGTTCTTCGCCTGGCAGAGCGCATTGCGGGAATTCCATGCCTCGTCAAGAAGCCGCTTCTGCCGGTCAACCGCCATCCGGAGGATGGTGAGGTCGCTCGACCCGGAACCATATCGATAAGTTTCAGGCGCGAGAAACCCTTCGAGCGACGTTCTCCCCTCGAGCCCCACCGCCTTGAGGAGCTCCGCTTCGGTCATGCGGGCGGAATCGGGTTCGAGCCCCGGCGCCGAACTGATGAGGTCGAGAACTTCCCATACCGGCGCCCCCTCGGGAATCCGCAGCTGCTGATCAATGAGCGCGGGTCCGGAGAGCGTTTTCAGAATCGTTTCGGGCGTCATGCCTCTTTCAAAGCGAAAGCGCCCGACATGAATGCGCGAGAGAAGCGACGGCTCAAAACGCCTCAGCACGCGCACCTTCCAGGGTTCGAGCGTGATGCCGGCATTTCTCGCGAGGTTGAGCGCTTCGGTCGCGGTAGCCCCCTGAGGCACCGTGATTTCAATGCGCTCGGCCGTCATCGCCGCGGGCTCGCGATAGAGCATCTCCTCAACCTTCATCCAGGCAAAGGCCCCGAGCGCGAGGAGGAGGATGACGAAAGCAATGAGCGCGCAAAGCCGCCGCAAGAGGCGAGCAGGCTTCCCGCTGCGAACGGCCTCATGAGAGGCGCGCTTTTCCTCGCCGGGCGTTGCTTCCTTATCCGGGTGCGCTTCATCCGTCTCAGACTTTGCGCATTCCCCGGCATTCCTTTCGCTCGCGGCATCCGCTGAAGCACCGGCATCTGCTTTCTTCGCTTCCTGCGTTCCGAGCGCTTCGGGTTCTTCGGGTTTCCCTTCCTTTTGGTCCTTTTCGGTCTGCTCCTCTTTTCCGCTTAAAGGTGATTCGCGATCAGGCTCTGCGTCCCCTGCGCACGCCGTCGTCGCGCAAGGCGCCCCGGAAGGCTTCCCTTCCCGGGAAGCTTCTGAGGACGCCTTCGGCGCAGCTTCAGGCGATGCCTTATTTTCCGGAATCGTTGCTGGCTTCAGACTTGCGTGAGCGGCAGCAGCGGGAGGATTTTCGACCGTCCCTTCGCCTGTCGTCGCTTCACGGGAAGCCTCCCGTTCCGCGAGCTCCTTCTCGACGCGCTTCTTTTCCGCGCGGTTCTTTTTCGAATGTCTGCGGCTCACTTTTCTGGAACTCCCGGGGTGGGGAATACAAAATGGGGAAAACGGGTTCTCGAAACACTTTGGATGAGAGCCCGGCGGCATCCGAGTTTAGCGAAGAGACGAAGCGCTCTGCGCAGTCTTTTTGTTTCAAGCCCCTCACAACTCCGTCAACACAGAAGCTGCCGGGGCGTCTATTCTTCCGGACACGAGCCGCAGGCGCGGCCCGAAGAACCGTTTCTATTTTGTCTGGAAGGAATCATGCAGAGCTTCACCGCTTCGGCCGAAAGCCTCTCTCCGCTTCCCGGCGTCATGCACG
>UMCF01023500.1_pt1 | contig 12386 bp, 10 predicted proteins | sample 1964131 | NCBI WGS metagenome assembly UMCF01 (sample SAMEA4835958, study PRJEB28245) | human gut metagenome | biome: gut microbiome; material: fecal sample | place: Denmark | collected 2008
CGGCGCGTATCGGTAACGATCGTGATCGCCTTTTCGTCGGTGAGCTGCGTGATGACGGGGTCGAGGCCAACGAGGGCGTCAATCTGACCCGCACGCATGGCGGCAATGGCGCCCGCCCCCGTGCCCACGCCGATCACGGAGAATTCATTGGGCTTCACGCCCGCGTGCTGCATGACGAAATTGGCAATGACGTGCGTGGACGAGCCGGGAGCCGAGACGCCGATGCGGCGGCCCTTCAGCTTCGCCGGATCCTTTTCGTCCTTCATCGTCGTGCGGTTCATGACGAAGACGCACTGAGGCGCGCGGTCCTGAAGCACAAAGGCCGTCATTCGCTGGCGCTTGGTCTGCATCATGAGAGTGTGCTCGAAAGCGCCCGAAACCACGTCGGCGGAACCGCCCACAACAGCCTGGAGCGACTTTGAACCGCCCTGGAAATCGACCACCTTCACGTCGAGCCCTTCTTCCTTATAGAACCCCATCCAGTCGGCGAGCGCCATCGGGAGATAGTAGTAGAGGTTCTTGCCGCCCACGGCAATCGTAACGGACTTCTTTTCGGGTTCCTTGGCCCAGACGCCGCGGGAGAAGGTTGAAGCGGAGATGCCGGCAGCGGCGAGCGTTGCGGCAGCAATGAAGTCGCGGCGGGAGATGGAGGAGAGGAAGGAAGAAGAGAAGGAAGGAGCAAACATGATGGTCATCCGAAAAGAAATGAAGGTTCTTTAAAACCGCAGAGGATGACGCGCTTCACAGGAGCTTCAGGCGATTGGGGCGATTGGGGCGATTTTCTTCGCGCCGCCCGGATCGAGCTCCCGGAAGTCTTCAGGACTTTTTTCAGGAGCCGGCACCTCTGCATTTTTGCGGGGGTTTGGGAGGAAGGCTCTCGACTCTCCGGCTCAAGGCCGGAGGCGATTCAGATGCCGTCCTCCACCCTAAGTCGAAGGCGCAGGAGACCAGCATGGAGAACAAGATGCATCCGGCGGGAAACCGTGCTTTGAAAAGCGTTTGAATGCATCTGCGAAATCTCCAAAATGAAAAGTTGATCTATATGAGTTCTATGGAAAGCGACTGTTCGTTTCCGTTGTCGTGCGGTGAATAATGCACCCATCAGCACCGGGCGGCAATAGTGAAAACATCTCAGAAGCTCCAAATCCTTAGGGAGATCTGCCTAGGAGAAGGATGATTTGTGCAAAAGAGCAGAAAATTCTCTTTGCATCTCGCTCAATTTAAAAATCAGAAAAATATCTCATTATTGCTTTTTAAGGAAATTTTCAATCCAAATCCAAGATACTGCGAAAGTGCACTTCCGCCTTATTCCAGATATCGCATTCTTAGCACTCAAATCGCAATGCGCACGAACCGCGCGTCCGCCCGCTCGATGCGGTATTCGCAGATCCGTCCGTCCGGAAGCCGAGAGGTTCGATGGAGCACGAGCATCGGCGTATGGGGCGGTAGGCAGAGGCTCCGCGCATCGTCGTCGGAGAGCGCTTCCGCGCAGATGCAGTCCGCTGAATGCGCAACCACAATGCCTCCGATCTTTTCGTAGAGCGCATAGATGCTCATATCCTTCGGCCGTTCGAGCAGAACCCTGCGCGTGAGCGAAGGAAAAAATTTCTGCGGCAGGTAGCTCTCGTCGAAGCCCGAGCACCTCCCGTCAAAATTCATTTCCCGCCTCCAGTGGATGACCGGGTCGCCCGGCATGAGCTGGAGCTGCCGGGCAATCTCGTCACTGGCTGGAGAAACATCAAAGAGCACCAGACGGTCCTCATATTCCAGAATGAGGCTCCCGTCGCGTCTCTGAAACCGATGGAACCGGTTCCAGTAGCGCTTGCCGTAATCCACAACGGCAATTCCCTTTCCCTGATGCGTTTCGAGCACGCCTTCGGCGGCGAGCTCCGCCACTGCGCGCCTTACCGTTCCGATGCTCACTTCAGTGAGTTCTGCGAGCTTAGCGAGCGGCGGCAGCATCTCTCCCGCACGCCAGATGCCCGAACTGATTCTTTGACGAATGAGGAGCTTGACTCTTGCATAGGAAGGGAGCCTGACGGACATTTAGCGGGTCTCCGAAAAAATACTTTGCTAGCAAAGTACGCCTTTCGATCTATCTTGAGAAGACCAAATCTGACTTTAACCAACTGAGAATCGATAAAAATTTATTGGAAATCAAAAGATAAATTAGGACTTAAGGCAAAACCCGAACTTTGCTAGCAAAGAGAACATTCAAGTAGGCAGCCCTGCCTTGTCCGTCAAAAAATGGATGCATCTTTTTTGAAGAGGCACCCATTCCCATGTCCCCAACTGATTCCGACGTCCTCAGCTGTCTCTCTAAAACGCGCAGAAAGCTTCACCAGCATCCGGAGGAAGGCTGGACCGAATTCGAAACCACCTGGTTCGTCGCCGAAGAGCTCCGCAAGCTCGGCTTCCCCATCAAGACCGGCATCGCCAACATTGATCCCCTCCATGCGCTCGGCAGAAGCGAGGAAAAGGTAAAGAAAGCAATTGAACGCGCCGTCGCACACGGCGTTCCGGCGAAGTTCATCGAAGAGGCCGGCGAATTCACGGGCGTCGTTGCCGAGGTCGAAACCGGCCGTCCCGGCCCCGTCACGGCGCTTCGCTTCGATATGGACTGCGTCTGCGTGGCCGAAACCAACTCCCCCGACCACATCCCTGTGAAGGAAGGTTTTGCATCGCAGAACCCGGGCCTCATGCACGCCTGCGGACACGACGCGCATACCTCCGTCGGCCTCTCCGTCGCCCGCTGGGTAAAGGACCATCTCGCGGAGCTCTCCGGCACCATCCGCCTCATCTTCCAGCCCGCCGAAGAGGGCGTCAGAGGCGCTCAGGCCATGACGGCCGGCGGAACGGTGGAAGGCGTCGACTATCTCATCGGCGCGCACATCGGAGGCTTTGCCAAACTGGGCGAAATCCTCATCCTTCAGGGCGGCATTCTTGCCACGACGAAGCTCGACATCAAATTTGAAGGCATCCCGTCTCATGCCGCAGCGGACCCCGAAAAGGGACGAAGCGCGCTCCTTGCCGCCTGTTCGGCCGCCACGATGATTGCCGGCATTCCGCGCCACAGCGAAGGCGACAGCCGCATCAGCATCGGCGTTCTGCACGCGGGCGAAGGCAGAAACGTCACGCCCGCCCATGCCTACATGCAGATCGAAACGCGCGGCATCACGGACCACGTGAACGACTTTCTCACCGAACGCGTGCAGAAAATCGTGGCGGGCGTTGCTGAAGCGAGCGAGGTCAAGAGTTCCGTCACCATCTGCGGCACCTCCATGACGCTCCCCCCGTCGCCCGAACTCCAGGCGGCTGCACTTCAAGTTGCGCAGTCGATCCCGGGCATTCGCGCCGCCTACGACTCCCGCGTAAGCGCCTCTGAAGACTGCACGGTCTTCATGAACCGCGTCGTGGAAACCGGCGGCGAAGCCGTCTTCTTCATGTACGGCGCAAACCACCACGGACATCATCGTCCCGACTTCGACATTCAGGACGAAGCGATGCTGAACGGCTACCGCATGTTCACGCGCATGGTCGCAAGACTCAACGGAAAGAACTGACCCTTCTTCCCCGCTCCCCTTCAACCACTCACCACAAAACCAGGAGAATCCTCATGCATTCGACCACCCGCATCACCCGGACGGCACTTTTCCTCGCCATTGCCGGAGCCTTGGCTTCCGCTGCTCAGGCTGCCGATGTTCAGCTTTACGGCCGCGTTGAAACCGCGCTCTTCTTCCAGAAGGTTGAAAGCGAAGACAATGCCAAGCTGCAGATGGAAAACGGCGCCTCGCGAATCGGCCTCACGATCAACGAAGCGCTCACCGACGACCTCTCCATGCGCGGGTACCTTGAAACCGGGTTCGGGAGCGACGACGGTACGTTGAGCAACACGTCGGGCGGCGCGCCCACGGGCTCCACCATGCTTTTCGACCGCCGCGCGATTCTTGCCGTCAAGTCGAAGACCTGGGGCGAACTCGGCTTCGGCCGCATGGGTACGGTGCGTTCAACGATGGCGCCTTACGGCTGGGGACTCGGCTCTCTCGACCCGTTTGAGACCGCCTATTCCGTCGACTGCTCGATTTCTGGCATGTTCGGCAACGACGCCCGCGGCAACAATTCGATCACCTGGATGTCGCCGAAGGCTGCCGGCTTCCAGGGCGGCATCACGTATTCCCTCGCGACGACCGGTCAGGAAGCGGACGAAACGGGGAAGAACAACCGCCAGCTTGCCCTGATGCTCTCCTACACGAACGGTCCCCTCATGATCGTGACGGGCGCAACCGAACAGCGCTTCGGCTACGACGAGAATCCGTCCGCGACCGATCCCGACAAGGGCAAGAAGTACGACCGCGAAAACGCCCGCGCGTACACCCTCGGCGCGACCTATCAGCTCACCGATTCCGTGAAGCTCTTTGCCGCCTACCAGTATCACGACGACTGGCGCATGGTGGGCGGTTGGAACGTCGACCGCTGGTACGGCTCCGCCGCCCGCCACGGCATTGACGGCTCCACCTACCTCCTCGGCGCGCAGTTCTGGCCTACGGCCAGCATCCGCCTCATCGGCGACGTGATCTACTTTGACGGCAGCCACAAGACCGAAGACGAAAAGATCACGGCCGAACGCACGGTGGTGAACGGCGCTTTCGAGTACTACTTCTCGAAGACCGCAAAGGCCTACGTTGCGCTTTCCTATTCGACGGGTTCTGGTGCGCTCGACAGCGACCGCACCTTCGCGCACTTCGGCTCGAGCGCGAACGACGTGAACCGCTGGACCGGCCACATTGGTCTTCAGAAGCGCTTCTAAATACCGGGAGGAGCATTGGAAATGTCTATCTCAATCTGCGCTGCCGTCGCGATCACGTTTGCCGCCATCTGGGCGCTCGTGAAGCGCATGGAAACGAGACTCGTCCTTCTCACCGCGGGCTTTCTGATGGCCGTCATCGCGCTTGATCCCATGGCGGCCTTCAAGCAGTTCGACAAGTCGATGACGAACGGCGGGCTCATCATTTCGATCTGCTCGGCGATGGGCTTTGCCGCCGTCGTCTCCATCACCCGATGCGACCTTCATCTCGTGGCGCTTCTTACGAAGCCCCTCAAGAAGATGGGCGTTCTTCTGCTCCCGCTCTCCATGATCATCACGGGCATCGTGGCGGTGGCGATTCCCTCCACGGCGGGCTGCTGCGCCGCCGTGGGACCAACCCTGATTCCTCTCCTGCGCCGATCGGGCTTCAGCCCGGCAATGGCCGCAGCGGCAATCGTCGGCTCCATCACGCCGGCAGTCTTCAATCCGGGAAGCGCTCACAACGTCTTCATCGCGAAGCTTGCCGATACCGACGTGATGAGCTTCATCGGGAAATTCAGCACCTACAGTCTCGCGTCCGCCATTTCGGTGATCGTCGTCATGACGGTGCTCTGCTTCGTCTACCGCGACTATGGTGAAAAGCACCGGGTTGATGCCGCCACTCCTGCGGCAACGGAGAAGAAGCTCCCAGAGCTTCCTGCCAAGGCGAACCCCATCTATGCCGTAGCCCCCATGATTCCGGTCGCGATTCTCGTCTGCGCCTCGATCTGGGCGCCGCAGATGAAGCTTTCCGTCGCCACCGCCATGCTGATCGGCACGATCTATGCGCTTGCCGTCACCCGCACGAATCCGGCCGAAGCCGTGAAGCGCTTCTTTGACGGCATGGGCCGCGGCTACGCCAACATCCTCGGCATCATCATCGCCGCCGGCGTCTTCGCCGCAGGCCTTCGCGCCGCAGGCGTGATCGACCTTCTGATCGGCACGATGACGCAGGCGAGCGAAATTGCGAAGATCGGCGCCGCAGCCGGCCCCTTCCTCATGGGTCTTGTCACGGGGTCGGGCGACGCTGCCACCTTTGCCTTCAATGAAGCCGTGACGCCCCACGCCGCGAAGTTCGGTCTTGCCGCCGACTTCCTCGGATACCTTGCGATGCTCTCGGGTCACTTCGGCCGCCTCTCCTCACCCCTTGCGGGCGGCCTCATCCTCGTCGCAGGCATTGCCGGCGTGAGCCCGATCGACATCGTGAAGCGCACGGCTCCGGCAATGATCATCACGCTCATCGGCATCTACTTCTGCGTGTGATTCAATTTCTTCTCCAGGCAGCTCTTCAGAGGGAAGCTTCGATTTCTGAGTCTTTTCGGAGCTTCCCATGAGCTTTCACCAAAGAACTCGAAAAGCGTGCGGCGGGCTGCTTTTTTAAGCGGCTGCACCTTTTCGAGTTCTCTTTTTAAAAATTTCAGACATGTTCGACCTTCTCATCCGCAATGCGGTCATCGCGGATCCCCTCTCGGGATTTATGGGGAAAAGCGACGTTGCCGTAGAGGACGGATTGATTGCAGAGTTTGCGCGGACGCTCCCCGCCGAGAGCGCCCGTGAGACGCTCGAAGGAGAGGGCCTCATCCTTCAGCCCGGCATCGTGGATGCTCGCCTTGCGCTTTCCCTGAAACGATTCGACCCGCACGCCGCCGTAAAAAGCGGCACGACCACGCTGATTGCCGGAGCTTCCTCAACGGGATGTCTGCTTAAGGGCCTTGCAGAGAAGAGCTGCGGCCTCACCGTCGCCATTCTGAAGACGATGCTCCCCGGAGAAAACATCTCCGGCCCGAACCCGACTGCGGGAGAGATCGAAGCCTTCATGGAAACCGCGCTCGAAGAAGGTGCATTCGGGATCAAGCTCCTTGGCGCTCACTTTTCTCTGACGCCCGAAGCAACCGGAAGGTGCTTAGAAGCATCCCAAAAACTCGGCGCATGGATCTCCGTACAGGCTGGCAAAACGCAATCCTCCGGCACGCCCTTAGAAAGACTCGAGGAAGTCGTCCGCCTTGCGCACGGAATCCCGTTTCTCCTCACCCACCTGGATGACTTTTCAGACAACCCCGACCGAACGGCCGCACTGCTCGAAGCCCATCCGGAAATCATCACGGAAATCTGCTTTGAGGAACCGGATGAATGCCTGCTTCCTCACGCTCTTGCCGGAAAGAAACGCAGCGACGGAAGCTTTCTTATTGATTTCATGAGTTCTCAAGACTTGACCGCTGACGGCGGCTCGGTTCTCAATTACGGTTGGACATTGATGGAGCGCAGGATTCTGACGCCGGTTGAATTCGCCCGCCGCACGGCGCTCCTTCCAGCTCGTGCGCTCGGATTCGCCGCCAAAGGCTTCATTGCCCCGGGAGCGGATGCCGACTTCGTGCTCTACGACCCGAAGACGGGCAAAGCCGTTCACTCATTCGCGTGCGGGAGACCCATTCTCCAGAACGGCGTCGTTGTCGGGAAAGGCGGGATTGTCCTAACAACTGCCGAAGGCGAAGATGCAGTAGAAAGACATGACCTCTGCGCGCATGCCATTCCCGGAGGCGTACCGAAACTCTCACGCACGCTTTCCGGTCCGACGCTCGGATTCAATCCAACGCTTCCCCTGATTTTCCCCGAAACACCCCGCGCAGGAAGAAGAATATGAACCTCCTCAAAAAACGCTGGCTCCTCCTTACCGCCGCGTGCGTCATCAACCTCTGCGCCGGATCGATCTATGCCTGGTCGGTCTTTGCGCCGCCCCTTGCCGAGCGCCTCTCCCTCATCACCGGCACTGCCGTCACGGCAGGAAGCCTCGCCGCAGCCTTCAGTCTCGCCAACGGCATTGCGCCCATTCCGATGATCCTCGGCGGCTGGATCAACGATCGCTTCGGACCGCGCGCCATCATTCCCGCAGGCGGCATTGTGATGGGGCTCGGCTTTTATCTCGCCGCCACGGCCGTGACGCCGCTCGAACTCATCCTCGGCTACGGGCTGGGGTTCGGCCTGGGACTCGGGCTCGTTTATGGGTCGAGCGTCAACACCACGCTCAAATTCTTCCCTGACCACAGAGGATTGGCTGGCGGCATCGCCACGGCGGTTTACGGGCTGAGCTCGGTGATTCTTCCTCCCGTCGCGCATGCGCTCATTGAGACGGAAGGCATTGAAGCCGCGCTCCTCACGCTGGGCGGCGTCTTCGCGATCGTGATCGTCGCAGGAGGTCTTCTCCTCGAAAAATGCCCGGACGCTTTTGCAAAGCAATTCACTGCTGCCGCACCCGGCAAACAGATGGCAGCGGAAGAATGCGACTGGCGCGGAATGCTTCGATCAACGCGCTTTCCTCCCATGGTGGCGCTCATGCTCTGCGGCGCCATCCCCGGGATGATGATCATCTCGCACTGCTGGAGTCTCGCGAAGGATGTGGTCGGGCTCGACGCGGCAGCCGCCTCCGCAATGGTTTCCATGCTGGCGCTCGCAAACGTATTCGGTCGACTTCTGGTCGGCGCGCTCTCCGACAAATTCGGACGTCTTGCGTCGCTCTCAGGCGCCCTCATTCTCACAATTCTGGCAACTGTTCTGCTTTCGCTCTCAGACCAGAACGCCCATCTGCTCTTCTCTGCGGGCATTCTTGCGATCGGCCTCTCCTTCGGGGCCTTCATGGGCATCTATCCGGGCTTTACCGCAGAGGAGTTCGGCGCGAAAAACAATTCCGTCAACTACGGGATCATGTTCTCGGGCTTTTCGGTCGCCGGATTCGCGGGTCCCATGGCGATGAATATGCTCAAAGAGGCGGGAATGAGCTATCAGACGATCTGCCTCCTCGCCGGCACGCTCGCGATTCTCGGGCTCGGCTTTGCCTATCTGTTCGTTCGTGCGAAGAAAGCTGCCTATTCATGATGATGGATATCGAGAACCTTCGCCGCAGGCGGTTGACGTGCTTGGCGGCGATGGTCCCTGGAGCAGGTTCAGAAGAGCTTTCCCTGATACGGCTTCTCCTTGTGTTCATGCACTTTGGTAATCGCATACTCAATTGTTATGCGGCCGCCGAGCATCACCTGTCTTGAATGCAGATCGACCTTCAGAAGATCCCCCTTTCCGAACCTTTCTGTTCCCTGATTAATCTTTGCAATGAAGTCAGGATCATCAATAGTGACGGAAATAGAATTCCGCTCACCCAGCGAGACGCGTAATTGCTTCCCCACCTTGAAGGCGGTCGACTCAACCTGCACAACGGCTGGAATGGTGTTTTCGGTGAGCACCGTCAAAGCTTCTGAGGCTTCGAATCCAACCGCCTCCGAAGAATCGAGCTCAAAAAGCTTCTCTGGCGTACTGACGGTTAGCTTGTCTATACCAGTCTGATGAAGCGGCTCTGCAACCTTTAAGCATGCCTCATTGCACGTCTGATCTTTAAATCCAAGGTAAGCGAAATAGTTGATTACCAGCGTTTTGTTTTCAACTATCACCGATACCGATTTCGCATCAGGCGCAACTTTAAATTCTGCATTGCTACGGCCCTGAAGCCATTTCTTGAGGATCAGTATCTCAATGAGGCAGTCGACCAGCGTTTTCGCATCACAGACGTTTGTCGCGCCGTCCCCGGAAACAAGTTCCGCAACCTGAAACAAGAAATCCGGTGAGAGCGTCAGATTGAAGCCAAAGCTTCCGCCGGTGCAGGCATTGACGGTGAGATCGACTTTGGCTCCGTCTCCGTTGATCAGGCGATTCAGCCTGTCGATGGCAGTGCTCAGCGCGAGGAGTGACGGCGCCAGGTCCTTCACGCACGCCGCGTGATTTTGAAGTGCACTGCCGGCAAACGTTAGTCCCAGGGAATAAGAGCTCTTCTGCATCACTGCTTCTTCGCTCAGAGCTCTTTCTCTTTTAAGAATTTCCCTTGTTCTTCAAAGCCGCAAGCGCAGCAAACGGATTCGGGCGCTTCTCTTCCTCCGCTTCAGGCTCATCCTCCCAGACGGGCTTCTCTTCGCAGCCGTCCTCATGCACGGCCATGCGCGGGAGGGACAGAATGGCTTCTTCCTCCACCCAGTCTTCAAGGTCGAAGTGCCTCGAGCCGACGGCGACATCTTCGCCTTCCTCGTCGTCTTCGATCGGAAGGGCGTTGGCTTCGGCTTCAGTCTTCACAAAACGGAAGACTGCTTCCGATTCAATGTGAACCGTGACGGGCTTGTTGCACCGCGCGCAGAACATATCCACGTCGCCTTCCATGGAAAGCGTGGCGGCGGGAAGTCCGCGGATTTCACCCTCGCCCGACGCAGCAAACTTGATCACGCCGCGATCGGTCGCGAGAAACGTGCAGAGCTGCGGGAGGTTCTTCACAGGAACCTCACCTTCAAGCTCCTCTTCTCTTTTGCAAAGTTCGAAAATATCAACGTACTGCGTCATTCTTCTGCCTTTTATCCTGAGCGTGTTCTCTGCGAACTGTGTTTTCCCCTGCACCCAGAGTTCTCAACGCTCTTCGGGGGTATTTGGGACCCGAGCTCATCCTTGATGAGGTCGCTCGCGGTTCCCCGCGAAGTCTACCGATCCTGAGGAAGCCGGCACCGAAAGATTTGCGATTTTTAACGAGGAGGCTGCGCATTAAAAGACACGCGCCTTCGAAAGCGCATGAGAGCGCCGCTAGAATTGAGCCACTATGACCAAACAGCTCATTCTTGCCTCGAGCTCCCGCTACCGCCGCGAGCTCCTCGACCGTCTCGGCCTTCCCTATCTTGCTGAAAGCCCCGACATTGATGAATCGTCTCTTCCCGGAGAAACGCCCCGCGAAACCGCGCTTCGCCTCTCCGAAATGAAGGCCCGCGCCATCTGGGAGAAGCACCCCGGATCCGTTGTGATCGGGTCGGACCAGACGGCAAACCTTCTGGGTGAAAAGCTCGGCAAACCCCATACCCGCGAGCGCGCGATCGAGCAGCTCTCCCGCATGCAGGGAAATACCGTCGTCTTCGCCACCGCCCTCTGCGTGATCGACGCCGAAGGAAATGCGAAGAAGCTTGAAAGCCTCACCACGATCCGCATGCGGAAGCTCTCCCGCGAAACGATCGAAGCCTATGTCGACCGCGAGAAGCCCTTCGACTGTGCGGGTTCTGCCAAGATCGAAAAGCTCGGCATTGCACTCATGGCTTCGGTCGAATCCGACGACCCGACCTCCCTGATCGGTCTTCCGCTCATGAAGCTCACGACACTTCTTGCCGAAGCCGGCATTGAGGTGCTCCCCGGAATTCTTGAGGACTGATCCGTCAGCTCACGATTCCCCTGGAAGCCGTTCTTCTCTTTCTCCCCAAGGCGTCTTTTCATGTCCGGAACGCTTTACCTCATTCCCTGTCCGATCAGCACGAGTGCGCCCGAGGAAACCATTCCTCAGCGCACGCTCGAGGTTGCGCGGTCGCTCGACTACTTTCTCGTTGAAGCGGCCCGGACGGCCCGGGGAACGTTGAAGAGCATGGGGCATCCTCAGCCCATTTCAACCCTCACGATTGAGGAGATCGGACACGACCCGGAGGCGGGAAAAATCGACGCCTGGCTGGCTCCCGTCGTTGAAGGACGAAGCGCCGGGATTATTTCCGAGTCGGGGTGCCCCGGCATCGCCGACCCGGGAGCGCAGATCGTTCAGCGCGCGCACGAACTCGGAATCTGCGTCGTGCCCCTTACGGGCCCGAGCTCGCTTCTTCTAACGCTCATGGCTTCCGGGCTCGACGGCCAGCGGTTCCGCTTCCTCGGGTACCTTCCCATTCATGAGGATGAAAGGCGCGCTGCGATTCTCGCGGCCGAAGCCGCGAGCCGGGCAAGCGAAACGCAGCTCTGCATTGAAACGCCCTATCGAAACACGGCCTTTCTCGCCGGACTCATTGAGACGCTTGCTCCTACAACGCGACTTACCGTAGCGCTCGACATCACGGGGACGAGCGAAAACATCCGCACGAAGACGGTTGCCGACTGGAAGAAGACTTCGGAAGAAGAACGCACGCTGCCGAAAATCCCCTGCGTCTTTGCCTTTCTCGCGGAGCCCAGGGAAAGCCAAGCGCCGCGCTATGCGCCCAGGAACGCTGCCCGCAAAGGCATGGCCCAGACGCTCTCCCGCGGCAAGCCTCAGGGGGAAAAGCCCTTCCGAAAAAAGCGCCCGTCTTCCAACCGCTCCTGACGGAAACACAAGGATTAAGGCATGCAGGCACTCTGGCAAGAGCTTCTCGACTTCGCACAAACCCCCGCGGGACTTCTGATCCTCGCGGCGGCAGCCTTCGTGCTTGCGAGCTTTCTGATTACGGGACTCATCTTCTTTATTGCGTCGCTCTTTAAGAAGAAGAGCCCGCTTGCCATTGACGCGCCGGAAGATTCTGCTTTAACCCAGCCTTCGCAAGAGCCTCCCTCCGCCACCGGAGATCCGCTTGAAAGCTTTGACCGCCGGGCGCTCAAGGCTCCGATCGCACTCGCGCGCCTTCGCGCCCAGGGCCCGGACATTACGGAAGCCGCTGAACCCATGATGCCCGGGCGCGCTCCTGAGGCTGCGGCTCCCGTAAGAGATGTGAAGGAAGAAGAGAAGGCTCTCCCCCAGCCTGCGGCA
>UMCF01015871.1_pt1 | contig 12277 bp, 9 predicted proteins | sample 1964131 | NCBI WGS metagenome assembly UMCF01 (sample SAMEA4835958, study PRJEB28245) | human gut metagenome | biome: gut microbiome; material: fecal sample | place: Denmark | collected 2008
TGGATGGTTCGTCATCTCTTAACTTAATGACATTGGATTTATGCCTCTTTGTTATTGCCTTTATTTCTAGCTGTATTTGAAAAAATTTATCCAAATAACGTATCTTTAACACAAAATGCTGTTTTCGACATGGCTACCTATACATTGATTTTAGCATTTGGACAAACCATTCTATTTCGTGTAAACGCATCGAGTGGTGGAACGGATATTATTGCGAAAATTATCAATAAATATACACATATGGATCTAGGCAAAGCTTGTACATTAGTCGGTCTACTCATTTGTACAACAAGTCTAATTGTATATGATATTGGCGCTTTAGTGGTTGGCGCATTGGCAACACTAGCCAATGGTCAAGCTGTAGATTATTTTATTGATGGTTTTAATAAGAAAAAGAAGATTTGTATCTTATCCAAAGAATATGAAGTCATTCAAGATTATATTATGAACACATTAAAACGTGGTGTTACTTTATATTCGGCAAAAGGTGGTTATGATAAGACCGAGCATACAGAGCTTGTCACAATCATGGCTACAAATGAATATAAAAAATTACTATATTATCTTCAAGAAAGTGATATTGAAGCTTTTGTAACAGTATCAACAGTTAATGAAGTCATCGGTACTTGGAACACTAAGAAAAGAGTTGAAAAGCTTAGATAATGATAAAAGTAGCACAATTCAACTTCACAGTTTAATTAATATATGAAAAGGGTCCATCGAATCATATAAATTCTAAAAAACCCCGGTCCACACGGGATCCCGGAGTTTTTCATCGCGTTCATGATAATACACGAATTCAATTTTTGCAACATTTTTATACAAATGTTCTATAGTATGAAAATTAAGATTCAACTTTCAAAACCGTCTCTTTTCGACTTTATGTAAAGCAGAAACAAGATCTATTCATTTAAATGTTTTCACCATGCCATTATTGATAAAGCACATTCAGTTATTTTTGCGTCTTATACGCGTGCTTAAAGTGCATTTTAGATATTTATTATACGATCCGCTCTTTCTACAAGCTCTTCATCATGACTGACTATCACAATTGTTTTTCCCTGTGACTGCATTTTCTTTAGGATTTTAAACACAACCTCTTTGTTTACTGAATCTAAACTTCCTGTAGGTTCATCTGCCAAAATCAATTGACATGGTTTGATTAAAAGACGAGCTAAGGCAACTCTTTGTTGCTCTCCACCAGAGCATTCACATATCTTTTTATTTTCGAAACCTTTTAAACCCACATCTTCAAGTGCTTTTAGAATTCTTTCCTTCTTATCTGGAAATGAAAAGTGATCTATAGACAAATACAAGTTGTAATACACGCTCTTATTATCAATCAGCGCAAAATTCTGGAATAAATATCCTATTTTTGCCTTTAACAATTTATTGGCCTGTCTAGAAAATGGTTTTACATTTTTCTTATCAAAAATCGCAATGTTTCCTTTATCTGGAGAATCCAAAAGACCTATCATATTTAACAATGTAGATTTTCCTGATCCTGAAGCACCTTGTATTGCGACAAAACTTCCTTGTTCTATTTCCATTGAGAAATCATCAAAAATCACATGATCATGATATTGTTTATGAATCTTATCAACAACTACTACCTTCATTCCAAATCTCCTTTCAAGGATAACAACACTTTCTTTCTTTCAAAATACGTTCTAAAAATTAGAGCTATCATAAAATCAATTAGAATTGTGAATATCCACAAATACAAGCCTATTGTCGAAATATTTTTTACAACTAGAACCATCCACAACAGCAAGACAAGATAAACAAACAGATTCACAATAATAAAATCACGATATTTTTGCCAGATGTTTTTTCCCAACAAACAATTTAAAGAAATCATCTTTCGATTTTCTAAAAAATATAAGTATATAGATTGATACTGGAACAAGAATAAAACAATCACATAGACAAAAAGTAATATAGCTGAATCTATAATCAATTTATTGATTACCATGACATTTTGTCCATAATCATAATTTTCATACGCATAATTCACATTTTGATACAATCCCTTAGATTTCAAGAAATCATTAATGGACTTCTTTACGGTTTTATCTTTATCCTTAATAAAAATACCAAATTGACTCATATCATAGTTTTCATCCACAACATAAATAATTGGATTTTTCACATGCCAATTATCCTCTCTTAAACTATGCGAAAGCATGACATAACCATCATCAAGTTGATCATACTCACACTCTGTAGCCAAACAATAACTTTCATCTACATTCACTGATTTTGGAGCATAAAGAGTACCCGGTTTAAATGTTTTAACTGGCTTACCATCCTTATATAAATCATATTCCTTTAAATACTGCTCATTTACAATGATATAAGGATATGTTATTTCATCCTCATCACGATTTATTTTGGTTGAGAAATCTTCATATATATATGGATATTCTCGAATCTTTTCATTCAACTGGCTCATCGCATCTTGGAACTCCAAAGAAAACATATTTATATTAACACCCTCTAAACGAAGATAATTATTATAGGTTTCTTTGTATTTATTTAAGTAATACCCATCCTGAACCACTTGAGATGTATACTTGAACGAAGTCAATAATGGTATAAATATTGAAATCAAAAAGACACATTTCAATATAAACAGAGTCATTGAAATCCATCTAAACTGAGATTTTTTCAATATAACAACCGATTGAATTTGACTTAATAAGACATATATTATAAATCCAACTACAATCAGACAAAGTACAAAAAGAAGAGCAGACTGCAGTAAATATTGAATAAGTTCATGAGTAACAGGTCTAAAATTTTGAACCACAAGAAGATATAATAAAGCTTGTGTTAATACAAACATCAATATGCTTAACAAATAAAATTTTCCATATAGCCTCTTATAAATAAACCATGAAGTAGCACCTTGCATCTTCCGAATAAAAACTTCTTTTCTAGATGTTAACGCATCAGATAAAAGACATAATAAAACCGCAATTGCTAAATACATCAAAATTCTCTTTAGAAACGAATAGTCAATCACGCCTGTAGAAAAATCAGATGTTGTGATATCACCATCCACTTTCAATTCAGATAATATTTTCGTATCCTCTAAATCCTTCAACAAATCCTGTTTGGAATTTGTGACAAAGTACAAAGGAAACAATGTATTGCCATTCCAATCTTCTATATAATTCGCAAAAGTCTTTATTCTATGCACCTCATTGTATTCACTATGATAATCTTGATCAATAAAATCAATCGTTGCATACCTATTTTTATCCTTATAAGAAGAAGACAAATAATGATTGCTATTTTTAGTAAAATCAATCGTTTTATTTTCTTCTGTATAAATCGGTAGTTTATTTTGTTTTGGAAGATATACATATTTCGTTTTTATATTTTTAGAAACTATGCCAACAAAACAAGGATACGAATGTTCTTGCAAAAAAGAATACACCTGATTAAATTGTTTTGTTCTTTCTTGCTTATCTTCACTCAATTTTAAATCAATTGGAATAACTTCCATATCGTTTTCTTGAGCAAACTTGTAACTCAGATTTATCACATCATTATATTGTTTCTGTGACAAGTTAACATAACTATCATAGAAAATAATACTTGATATAAAGATAACCAAAACCATTATTATTTTCTTCATAACCTGCTCCCTACTTTTTCAATTGTAGTTAATCAATCTCTTGTTCGAACATAATACAAAGATAGTAGTACCACTTCTACAATTCCATATGGAAACAACCATAAATATGCAAATTCTGGATGTAATTCATCAATAGGTGTTTCTGAATTTTGGATTACAATTGCACCAGACTTTATATCTTCTACTTTTTTCTTATCATGATAGATATGCAAAGGACAAATAATAGCAAGTACAATTATGCATATCAATAATACTCTTCCTGGCTTTTTATTCATAATAATTTTCATTAAACACCTTTCTATTTAATACAAAAAGCAAAACATTGTATATTAGCAACACTATCATTCCAATTGAATATGGAAAACTACTTGTTCCAGTAATAATCATTGTTGGATCTCTATAAGTAAGTGGATTAATTATATTTATCATATTTAAAGAACCTAGCGGTGATAAAAAGTATAGCCCTACTATAACAAATAAACTAATAAATAATCCTATATACGCATTTTTAATAAGATAAGAAACCATAAAAGTAAACTGATAATAAACACCAATCAACAGTATAAGCATTACTACTGTCAAAATAATGACAATTCCTAATGTCGTATAATCCAAATAAGGATTTCGTGCCATTTCTGTACTGTAATATGTTAAACCTACATTATACATAGCATTTTTCGAAATACAGCGTTGTGTTCCATTTACAAAATCTTTAATTCTTGAAAAACTAAAACCTGTAATTCCATCCATATTAGCTAAAATTGGATATTTAAAATTTTGAAATCCTGACTTTATGCCTAGAATGATTGAAAATATTAATATAGGAACGAATACAACACCAAGAATCAAAATGAGATCTGAAGTAAATTTGTATATATAAAATTTATTTTTCAATCCAGGTATAACCATTAAAGATTTATCCAAACCATCGTCATGATAATTTTTTCGTACATTAAAAAATAACAATACAATTAGAATGGGAATGCCCAAAAACAATACATTTCGACTTAGTTGTATTAAAATTGTAGCACTGTCTACGCTTGAATAGCAAAGAGGGCTTAACTCATTTCGGTATAATCTCTCAAAATAACGTGCTCCCTGCTGATATGCTGGAATCATTTCATAGCCAGCCGTTCCTACAGGTTGAAACCATGTGCACTCTTTGGGATTTAGTGGTACTCGTGTTAATTTATATTTTTTTTGAATTTGTTTTAACTCTTTCTCATGATTTGTATAATCAAAAGTAGAATGTGATTTTATCGGTACGCTCGTACGCATATCCACATTGTAACAATAGACTTCCATACCCGTTATATACATTTTCTTCCACTGTTTATTCTCTTTGTAGTATTCAAAAAACTTCCCTTTATTATTTTTTCGATATATTTTCTTTTCGAATCAGGTAAATTAAAACGAGTTAATGCACTAACTTCCATTGACCCTTGAGATAATGAAAATACGTCTTCTATCTGTGCCTTATTGTTTAATACAACCAACATGACAAGTTCGCATATAAGCAAAAGCCCAATTAATATTTTAACTTGTGATTTTTTTAAGTTCCGTTTTATTTCAAATTTCATAAATTTCAACATATCAATCACCCGTTACAATCAAATCTTTCTTTTTTAACAATAAAATGCTTAAAATCACACAAACTATTAAAACAACAATATTCATTATACAAATGGTAAAAATTTTATTTTGTTGAAGCATACTAAACATATCAACATTTAAAAATCCAATGAAATAATTTATTTTATGTAAGTTCTGACTAAAAAGATTAACCATTAAATAAAGCGTTATAGTAATCACCAAAGATGTCGTAGTTGATTTAAACAAGCAAGAAATTAATGTATAGACACCTATCAGAAATAAACTCATAGCTATTGTTATAAAAATAATATACATTAGTATCTTACTTTCCATATATATATGATTTCCCACTGAAAATGAATATTGCGTATTTCCCATACCAAAAATCAGTGTATTTACGCCAAATAATAGAACTATCAAACAAATAAATCCAATTAACAAAAAAATAGAAAATACCACTTTAGTAAGAATAATTTTTAAAGTATCGTATTTTGAAGTAAACAATATTTTATACACACCTTGATCGAATTCTTTAAATATATCAAAAATCAAAAGAAAGTATAAAATTAATAAAACTGCACCTAAATAATGATTCGATAAATTCACAGCCAAGTTAGATGTTGTACAAACATAAGGCGAATGCTTAATTGGAATATGATTCTTTTTTAAATACCTATATTCTTTCTGTGTCTTTTTTAGGTAATCTAAAGAATACGTTGTATACGAAATAATCGTATACTTTTTTGTTTTTCCTTCAATTAGCAAATCATTCCACTGCATTAAATCATCTAAAGAAACAGCAGAGGTAGAATAATCGCGGTATAAATCATTTGCACAGGAATACAGCCTATTAAAATATTCAATCGCATTTCCGTAATATAGTTTGTCTTTTTCTTTTTTAGCCAAAAACTGATAATTTGCCATATTCGTAATATCGTACATAGCATTTTGTCTTGCCTTGGAAAACTGTTCAGTTTTTGCTTCTATGTATACATGATTTTGGTACCCGTTAAAAGAAACATACCCTATAAAAGAACAAAGAATCAATAAGAATACAAGCCAATTCTTTTTTGTGCGAATGAATTTCTGCCATTCATACTTTAACAAATAAACCATATCTATTCTCCATAAATTCTTGTATACATATTCTCTAAATCATCGCTTGTATTAGTGATATCCAGCAGCTGAACGCCTTCTCTTTCTAATTTGCGTAAATATACGGATAGCTCATTTGGATTTTGAATAGAAAATTCATATAGAAAATCTGATAGTTTTCTAAACTGGTGATCTGTTATTATTTTATTCACCCTAATTTGATATGTGATTGTCTGCTCTTGTTTTTCTACCTCTTTAATTTTACCATTTTCAATATAAATAATTCGATCAGCAATCTTTTCAATTTCATTTAATTGATGGCTAGAAATCAATAAAGACATTCCGTATTCATCCACCATTTTACGAAGCTCTTTTCGCAATTCAAATACACCCGATGGATCCAATCCATTCATAGGCTCATCTAACATTAGGAATTGTGGAGAAGATAGCAATGCAATAGAAAGTGCTAATCTTTGTTTCATACCTAAAGAATAGCTAGATACAGGCTTCTTTAAATAATCTCCTATTCGTGTATAATCTGCCATTTGTTGTAGTTTATCTTTCGATACATTTTTTAAGCTGGCAAATATCTCAAGATTTTCATAACCAGTCATATTAAAGAAAAGTCCTGGACTTTCAATCAAACTAGCCTGATGCGACAAAGCCTTCTCTCTTTGACTTTGTATATCATGACCACATATAGTAACATTTCCAGAATCCATATGAATTAACCCGCATAAACATTTCATTAATGTACTTTTACCTGCACCATTAGGACCAATAAAACCTACAATTTCATTTTCTCGAATAGAGAACGAAATATCATCTAACACTAAATGATTGCCATATGACTTACACAAATTTAAAACATCTAAAACATTTTGTTTTATCATTATAAATAGCCCTCCTTTTTTTAGTTAGAAGTTAGAACAATTGAAAATGTTACAAAAGTAAATGTAAATCAAAACATTGCTTTTATCATTTTCTATACAACAATATTTTTTTCATAAGCTCATCTTATCTTTCTGTCGAACACTCACATAATTTATAAATAGTAAAACAAAAATAAATACGACACATATACAAATCGAATTCAACCAGTTTTGCATACCACAACCCGATAAAACACTTAAACTTGAGGTTATACTAAATGGATTTATAAAAGATATCAAATCCATTCTTTGACTGATGACATATAAAATAATACAAATTATTCCAGATAAATAATTAAATCCTGTTTTTGTGAAGGTATATACACAAAACATAGCCATTTGAATATAAAGTTCTAATTTCAGAAGAATTAATGGTAAAGATATTATTAAAGCTTTCCATAATGGAATAAAAGATAAATCAGGTATAAATCCTTGTTCTGTCGCATAATATTCAGACATATTATTTATGACATAATTGTCTGTATGATACATCCTTCTAAAAGAGAAGAAATGTTTAGTGTCAGCCAACAGCCATGTATCCCATCCTGCAAAGCCATTACTGATTCCTAGCAAAAGAAAAGGAATACCTATTGATGCAATCATAAGAAGTAAAAAAGCTATAAATAATTTTACTTGTATGTGTACGAAAAAGTGCACATCATTTAATTGTTCGAGCTCAAAAACACCTGTCTTTTTTTCGTACATTAAAACAACAACACAATAAATCAAACATAAAGGCATGAACAAATACGCAAATGAACTGTCTATTCTTAACTGGTGTGCTAAAAAATACCATGGACCTTTTCCTACATATTGTTCCGTATTTGTTTCTAATTGATGTAGCTGTTCTTGAACAGATAATTCAACGGTTCTATAATCCTCTTTTTTATTTTGAGATATTTGGCTACCAATCATAAAAATCCGACTCTGATCAAATGAAATATCTGCTTCTTCAAAGCCTAATTTATGAACTTGGCGCATAAATTTTTCATCACCATTCTTTTTTAAAGCATCCAAATGATACAGCTTATCCCATAATGTAATTTCATTATATCTTTTTATTAATCCTTTATTTTTAAAAACTTCTTTTCCATATTTGTTAAATAAATTCCATCCAGCTTTGGCATTATCAATAGCCCAGCTTAAATAATCCTGATAACTATTCCAATACACCTTTTCCTCTGCACTCATATGTTTTACGGCCATGTATTGTAGATTGATATCTGATAAAGCTCTTTGGTACAGTTGAATCTGCGTTTCAAAAATATTCATATTCTGTTCCACATCATACTCATGTCCCATATAATTTGGTACTTGCACCATGTTCAATACTAATAAAATGAAAAAGATAACAGCACTCACTTTATTCTTTAATACACTTTTTATTTCTAAAACCATAAGCTTAACCTAAATCCAATCTTTCTAAATAGAGACATGAAATGAACTGTATGCATATTGCGCCTATAAAGAACAAAGATGTATAGGCCCATAAAGTTTCAATATGCAAATATGTATACATAAAAACAAATAATAACCCCGTCAACATTAGACTCATTCCTTTATTTTTCGTCAACAAAGATAAACATTGTATACATGAAGCACTAAACAAAACCCATCCAAGTACAGAAAGAATATGATGAGACAAGTAAATAATCACTGGTGTTGTTCCAATCAATAACTCTATGCCACTTCCACAATTTATATATCCAATCAAATACAATACGACGAAAAATAGTATACTAAAAAAAACAGTGATAAAAATATGTAACAACGCGCGAAGTATATATACATATTTACGACTTTTCCCTATTGTAAATAAATATCGAAATGTATTGTTTTCTAAATCTTTAGACCATATATCCACATTCCACACTAGAATCAAAATCATGAATAAATAAAAGAAAAGATTGTTTCCTTTTAAAAATTGCACCATCAAATAACAACCCGTCGGTTTATTTTGATATACAAAGTCATAATATTCATTTTCAATATATGTTTTTTCCATTTGAATTCGTTTTTTTAAGTCTTGTTTATTATTTTGGAGAATCGATTTAAAATTGGATAAATCCATACCTGAATCAATATATTTTAAAATATTTTGATCCCTATCATACATATCTTTTGCGATAATTTTTACATCCTCGTCATTTTTCCAATCACTTAATAACTTTTGACAATAAATACTGTCCTCTCTAAAAAAGGCATTCAGTTTTTCTTTTGGAAGAATATTGATTCTTTGGTTTTCTTCATTTAACGTTTCATAATAATACATGATTTGATTGGATGCATATTGTTCATATTCAGTATTGTATTTAAAAAAATACACGGATAAAACGCTAATTAAAACAAGGATCAATGCTAGAATATTTCTTTTTGAAAAAAGAAATTTAAATTCATTTTTTAATAACATACGCTTAACCCTTATATAATTCCTTATAATATGTTTCCAAATCCTGATGTACTTCAGCTAAAGAATACACTAAAATGTCATTTTGAATCAGTATTTGCAAGGATTTAGAAAATTCTTCTTTGGAATCACATTGCATATAAAGAACATGCTCTTTAATAAAAGAATTTTTTAAAAGAAGCAATACATTTTTCGGATTAGAAACTTCTAGTCGATAAATCGAATGATTTTGACGAAGTTCGTCCATATTCTTCTCTTTGATCAATTTTCCACTTTTAATAAATAAAGCTCGATCAGCTAATTTATCGAGTTCACTTAACTGATGGGAAGATAATAAAATACTTGTTCCTTCATTTCGTATAGTTAAAAGCTTATTTCTTAAATCAAATATAGCTTGTGGATCTAAACCATTCGTAGGCTCATCAATAATAAGTAATTTAGGTTTGGACATCATAGCCAAAGCCAATACTAATCTTTGTTTCATTCCCATCGAATAATGTTCTGTGGCTCGATATAAGCCATCCTTTAAATCACTGAATTGCTCCATTTCCTCAATTCTTTTAGAATCTAAATGTTTCCAATTTGCCATGATTTTAAAATGTTCATGTCCAGATAACTCTGGATATAAAGATGGATATTCAATACTTACACCTATATTTTTTAACGCATTGGATGAATCGCTCTTTAAATCATATCCACAGATAGTAATTTTCCCTTCACTCATATGATATAGTCCTGTAATACATTTCATGATTGTACTTTTTCCAGCACCATTTGGCCCAATCAATCCTACAATTTCATTTTCAAATATTGAAAAACTAATATTATCTAAAATCCTATGATTTTTAATCTGCTTTGAAACGCCTTCTACTTTGAGTATTTCCATATATATTCCCCCATATTCCTTTCCTAAATAATAAGAGACAACAAAATGTTATCTCTTAAATACTTATAGCTTAAATCCATAATTCGGTTTACACTTTATTTATCTCATAGATACTATATTTCCACTAGACTTGGTTTAGCCGGTGCATTAGTTCTTGCATTGAATGTGATTATATTGTCACCATTTTAAAAACAAGTATTATATAGTGATCGTTTCATTGCAATTGCAAACATCCATTAAAAAAAATCTTTCTGATTTCAGAATAAATTAATTGTAATAAAAAAGCAATATCAACTTTTTAATTAAGTTTTTCATAATACGTAATAGAATCATTAAAAGAATTTCGAATAAATAAGACAAATCAAAAAAAGTATCCAAGCTTCCGTTGTTTTAAGACGGAGAAGGATACCATTTTGAATACATACATAAGCAGTATACTTATGTCAATTCCAATTATAATATAGTATATTTGACGTCACTTCATGAGCTAAACCTTGAGAATGATACCCTAAAGCCAGCTCACAAAATATGAACTATAATATATTTCATTACAATTCAATTGATTAAAATGCTCTTTCTGATTTCAATATAAAGTAATTGTAATAAAAAAACAATATCAATTTTTTAATTAAGTTTTAACCCTATAGCTTCAATTATTTGATTCGCATATGACATCTTGTAGAAATTTTCTTGTAATTCTTTCACTTTTCTTAATTTATTTTGTAATCTACAATCAAGATATAACTCATTTAGTAGTTTTAAAACTAACATAGCTCTGTCAACTTCACCTGCAGTCAAAGCTAAATTATAGCAACTTTCTATACGGTCAACAGCCTTTTCACGCTTATTATCAATCAAGTATTTTAAACCTTGAAAGAAATTCTTATAATATTTACCTATACTATTGTTATTTAGGGATTGTCGTATATATTTTTTTGCTAATGTATAATCTTTAATAAATAAATGAAGCAAAATCCTATACAAAACTAAATCATAATCGTCTTCCAAGTATTTCTGATCTACCATTCCTAAATACTTAAATCCATTCTCATAATCCTTTTGTAGTAAAGAAATCAATACTAAATTAGATAGAATACAATATTTTAGGAATTCTTCATTTCGTATTTTTGATTCTTTTAACAGCTTTAGATTCAAATTTTCAGCTTCAACATATTGTTCTGTATTCAAATACAGCACTCCTTGGTTCAATAATAAATAGCATAATCTTTCAAAAGAAACTTCTTTAATCGCAATCTCTATACTTTTGCGAATATATTTTTGTGCCAAAGTATAATATCCCAAATTCAAATAAATACTGCAATAATGATAATGATTCATTAAAAACTCATTATCATATAATCGCGATTGATTTAAATACTCCAAAGTTTTTATACTATCGTTCAAATACATTTTTTCTAGCGCTTTTATATCATAATAAATAGATAATTCCTTATTTGAAAATGAACTTTTCCCTATTTCAAGAATTCTTTTAAACAGTTGTACATCTTCATTATTTTGATTGATAATTCCATCCATATATAGAATTAGATAATACTCAAATCGTGCATAAGAGTAGCTAATGAAAGAATTGTTTTTAACTTCTTCTATTGCAGAATTCATTTCATCTGTTGATAAATTTGAATATTGAGTATAAATATATAGAACTAAATCAATCATCTTTTCGTATTATAGAACTAGAAGTTATTCAAGTAATAATT
>UMCF01057106.1_pt1 | contig 12275 bp, 16 predicted proteins | sample 1964131 | NCBI WGS metagenome assembly UMCF01 (sample SAMEA4835958, study PRJEB28245) | human gut metagenome | biome: gut microbiome; material: fecal sample | place: Denmark | collected 2008
CTCGGGAAGATGTGTCCGCGGATTAAGTTTGACCTTTCCGGGACGTTTGTCGCACGGTTTCATACTCAACACTCGTTTCTGTAATACGGATCGAGCAATCCGGGTGTCCAGCTCGTAGTACTACGGTCGGGAATGTTCCCTACTTGTTCGTAGGCGGCCAGAACTTCGTTCTCCTCGCGGAAAGGTTTCGCGGGGGTTCGTTCACGAACGATCAACCTCTGGTATTCCGGGTACCTCGGAATGACACTGGTATTTTTCGCTTTGGCCATACTACCAATTTTCGGGGAGCATATCCCGGGCACCGAGAGCCTTAGCCCGTTTGATGATCCAACGTTTGACTATCTCGGGATTCTTGGAACGGCCGTATGCAGATACGGCATTCGCCAAATCCCTCTTGTTCGTAATGGGAAACGAACCGTCAGGAAGCGCCTCCCCCTTCTGAGAAAGTTTTTCACGCGAAGCATCGGAAAACTCCTTAGCCCCACGATATGCAGATACTTTGTCCTTTCGATTGTGGCGTCTTACAACTGAAACTTTGTTCCGCCTCTTGCGTCGATGTTCTTTTACGGTAGTCATATCATCCTCCTTTCAAATCATCCTTAACGAATATTTGCAAACCGATGCAGCTTCCGTACTCCTTAAAATCTTCGAGATAGATTATTCTATCGATAACTTGGGTTCTTCCTTCAAAGTGGACTTTCGTCCTGTTCCAATCGAGGTGATAATCACCCAGCTTCGGCACAAGCTGTTTCGGGGAGAGATAGACAACTCCATTTACTTCCTTCGGTAGGCCATACTTCTCACGGGTACGTTCAGGTATCTCTTTTTCGTACAGTGCTCTGAACTCGTAAAATGTCGACTCTCTTACGCTGTCACCGACGAACGATTCTATGGTAAATTCTTCGGTTTGGTCAGGTTTTCGGACAGTCACGATTTCAAGCTGTATCTTATAAGGTGTTGCGAGCAACTTCTTATAAAACATAGCTTGGTACTGTAAAAACTTGGCCTTAGATACAAGCATAGCTCAACTGTATAAACGACTTTTTCCGTACTTCCACACGTAGCCATAGGCTATATTTCGGGTTCCATTACAGCAGGCAGATATACCTCCGGGGTTTCTATTGATACTTCGACCAGCCTCGCTAACGGACGCGAAAGCGGCGATGAAATTTCCTTCTCTGTCGTACTGTTCAACAGGTCGCGACCAACCGGTCTCTATGAACCGCTGTTTGGTTTTGTTCTTGGCATTCCCATAGGTAACATTGTAAGCTACCGTACACCATTCGAGATTGCTGGCGTCATTATTGGTTCTGCACTCGTCTCTATGGTTTACGCACTCCAAATGTTCGGGATTCGGCAGGAACGCTTCGGCAACGAGCCGATGAACGTTCTTAGTTTGGTTTCTACCGTTATCGCACAGTACAACATAGTAGTATCCACGGTCTCCTAAGCGAGGTGTAAGAATTCTACCTTGTCGGATACGTGTACAATCACCCCACGTCTCCTCACGTGTGAGGGAGTAAACCCTTCCACGATTGGATACGACGTAGTTAGGGAATCCCTTTACAGGAACCCAAACTTCCCCAACAACGCTATGGAGCACACCTATATCCATTATGGAACCCTTGATAAGATACCTCTCGAAAGAGGTGACAGACTGAACGGATACGAATCGTAATACGCACGGAAATCGTATTCTCGAATAAGCTGGATATAACCCGGTATAACATTGTCCTTCCGCAAGGAGTAATCGCCGAATTGTTCTTCAAGCAGACCTCTGAGGTACAGCATAAGACGGTACCAGAAAGAGTATCTGTCGCCCCATACGTTATCGGAGCCAACACGGTTAAAATCTTCGTAAAAGAATCCTTGCGTAGCGTCCTCCGTAATGGTGAACACTGAACCTATCTGTACGGTAGTTTGTAAGGGGGTACCTGAGGTACCGGAGCCAGTATAATCAGAGCCATCAGTAAATGACTGGCCTATGGAACCTGCGGCATTTTCGTATACGCGCCGTCTGTCGACGAGGTAATACGATACCCAAATGGCTAAATGTTGTTCGGAAGGTCGGATAAGTTTACCCACGGTTTCATCCGTAAGGTCAACATCCTTTATATCGAGAACCTTGAAATAATACCAAGAGATCATCTTAGCGATCTCCCAGTCAGAGAAAAAGTATCTGCGGAAAAATGTTACATCCTCGTCTGCGTCACGTGCAGCGACCTTGATAAGCGTACTCGTAAGCTCGTCACCCTTGAAATACGGCGTGTAGGCCACTACGATTCCTTCTGCGATAAGCGCGTCCAACAACAGATTGAACGTGTAGTACTCTGTAAAATAGAAGCGCTTCGTGTCGCTACCGTCATTTTTGCGAATTTCCAGATAACCGCCTTTCTCAATGGGTTCAGCATCTCCTGCATCGAGCCATGTAACGAAAGTCGGGTTAGTAGTCCCGGGGCGAATTTCGTAACTACTGGAAATAGTCTCGGCATCGCCTCCGTTGATAACCACATCGCCGTATATCGGCATCCCCTTTTCGCGTTCGGCATCAGCATACTCCCCGTCCATGTGACGGTTGAATATGTTCTTGGGAATAACAGGAGGAACCACCTCGACGATATACCCCGGTATCGCTTTAAGAGCGAATGCAGGAATTATGAAGCGGTCGAAAGTTAACTCCCGAACCGCTGTCATAATTTCGTTCAAAGTTACCTGTGTCGCAGACATGAATTTTACATTCTGAATGCCTTTTTAGCGGAGGACAAAATGGCCGCCACATCATCGGGCACTTCCGTTTCTTTTCCTTTCGGGAACTTGTACCGATTGCCCACAATGATGCAATCGACGTTCTCCACACAGTGAATCCGGGTCTTCTTCGTCACCTTGCCGGTAACGGCAGCGGTGGGTTTCTTGACTTCGGGTTCGATCTTTGCTTCCTCAACCTTCGTAACTTCGGGTTCGATCTTTGCTTCGGGCTGTTCAGTCCCTTCGGACTTTACTTGTCTTGCCATAATAGTGAATTGTTAAAGTTAAAGGGGAAGGCCCCACCGCTTACGCGGTGAGAGCCTTGACGATGTTCTTCTCCTCAATGATACCGGTTCCCCAGATACCATACCAGCCGAGCGTGTGCTTACGACCGAGTTCGATAACGCCGTCGTCACGAAGCTCGACGTCGAGAGCGATAGCCCACGCATAGGCGTTTTCACCAAAGAAGACAGCCTCGTAGCCGGTCGTAATCGTAGCACCGGAGCCATACTTCTCCTGAATCTTGGCGGAATCCAGAACGGGCATCTGCGTAGTCTCGACGAAGATAACGCCGTTGTACATACCTACCTCACCGATATAGAGCTGACGACGACCCATATATACATTGGCCTCGATCCACTCCTTGTCGTCACGAAGCGTGCGCAGCTGGTGCGGGTGGGCGATACATACATAGAAGTCGCCATTGATACGCGGTGCGTTGTTAGTAGCCAGAATCTCAACAGCGTCCTTAACCGTGACCGTGTTAAAGTAATCCGTAGCGGTAAGCGTTGCGAGCGACTTCTTGCCATTACCATAAATAACGTTGGTCGTCTGCAATACCGTGTCGCGGAACTGTCCGTCGAGGACTACCGCCATATTGTTGGCCAGCAGACGCGATGCGTCACCGAGGACATCCAGCAGCGACGTGCGCAGAAGGTATTCGGTAACCTGAGTAGAGTTGCCTTGCTCCTTGACTGGAACCACAACTTCGGCCGTAGACATTGCCTCGGGAGTAAGGACGTCATCCTCTTCTAGAGAACCGCCACCGGTCAGGTTGTTGTACTTAACGAAAACGATTGACTTGCCACGAATGGCTTGAAGGTCACGTTTCACCTTTGCGAACTGGGCGAAACGCAGACGAGGTTGGGCCTGAAACAGAACCTCCCGCGAGTAGAAGTCACGGACGGCTTCGGGAATCGAAGTGTAGCCACCGCTGTTGGCGATAGCCGAGGTCGTTTCACCGAACGCGAACTCCGTCATGCAGACGAGCGCGAACGCTACAAACGAAATAAATACAGTAAGCATCTTGTAAAAGTTTAGACGTTTTGTTATTGTGCCCCGTACTCGGCTTCGAGGTTACGGAGGATTGCCTCTCGTTGTTGAGCGAACTCCTCCATAGTCATCTTCCGTGTTGCGGGAGCAGTTGAAACTTCGGGCATTGCCCGCGTGGGCACGACAGGGATCGGACTCTTACCGTCATCCTTTACCGGCGTCGGTTTCGCAGGGATTTCGAGGACTTCACCACTTGCAACAGCCCTTCTTTCGGCGTTGACGAGAAGCGGGTCAACCGTCTTTCCCTGAGGCGGGTCGATAAACGGCCCGTGGTACTTGTTGAGAAGCGCGATGCTCTCCTTCATGGAGGCGTCGATCTCCTCTCTCGTAGCACCCTTGACCAGTTCGGGAATGCACTTCCCCTCGTTGTCCTTGATGAGACGCTCGCGATACTCAGCGAGTTCCTGCTGTCTACGTTGTTCAAGATCGTTGTTAACCGGTTGTACGGCCTTGCTTACGATGTCCTGCAAATCTTCGCGGGTAGCGAATTCACCTTTAAGAGCTTCGACAAGGGCGCCCAAATCAAAGGGAGCGGATTGTTGGACGACTTGTGTAGCTTTGAGGTCGTTGATCTGCTGACGCAGCGTTGCGAAGGTGGAGTACAGCTTGTTCTTCTCGGCCTTTTCAACGAGCTGTCGGAACTCCATAAGTGCCGGAGTCTCCTTCACCACGTAAGAGTGGCCATCGATCTCAATACTCTCCGGGATGACGATAGTTTTTTCGTTCGGTTCCATACGATTTTTTCTACGGTGGATTTGTTAAGTTCTTTGGATTTTCTCGTTACTTGATGATGTTGGTACGCATAACCTCAGACCCGTTACCACGGATTTTGGCCTGCGTGAGCTGGTCATACGAAACGAGAGCCGCCTCCGGGGTACCCGGATTCACGAACTTCTCGCCGACCATAGGAGCCTTGCTTTGACCGATGTCATGCAGAGCTTCGGGATTGCCCTTATCAAGGGTTTGCAAACCTGCCATAGCGCAAAAGTTTTAAGTTAGACAAAAAGAAACTACTGATAGCCTGTCCAAAAGTAAACAGATTTTCGGTAAAAACAAAATTTATTCGTTATTCCGAGAATTCATCCATGTTTCCGTCGTCGACAGAATAAGGATCGTCATCCGGGTTAGACCCCGGAGGCGGAGGAACACCGCCGCCGAGGGCTTCTTGGAGCTTCTGTTGCAACAGTGCCTTATGCAGCGTATCGTCGTCGATCTGTTCAAGAAGCTGGTCGATGTTCTGTTTGCCCATACGCTCCATGATCTCCTTGCGGGAACCGAGCTGCAATCGGAGTTCGATCTCGGCACGGTTGAGTTCATCCATTCGATCCTTCGGGAAACCGTAGGCGAACACCGGTACGATACGCATCTCGGAGCGGAAATTGGGAGCGAGTTTTTTCAGCTCGCGCAGACGTTTGTTCCGCGGGTCTTCGATTTCGAGAATCCGCAGAATCATCGTGTTCATCTCGGTTATCCCCTCGCCGTAGGTAGTGGCTTTCAGGTTGGCCTGTTGGATGAGCGGATGATACGTTATCTGCAATGCGGCGGCAGAGGTATTGCTTATGGCCTGAATCTTACCGAGTGCGTTTTCAGGCACATCGGACAATTCGTGCATCGCCGTTTTGAGGTCTTTGATGAATTCGATCGTAGCCGACAGATCGACATCCAGACCGAGGTTGAACACATTGGCCTCGGCAGGGAGACCAGACCATATCTGACCGAGACCCTTTTTAAGGGACTTCGCCGAGGCACCTGTTATGACCGTCGTAGGCGTAACATGGTAGTCGATGATGGCCTTTACCTGCTGGTTCATCTCGTTGTACACCTTGTTCAGCTTCAATATGTCGTTTGCGTCGGACACACCGTAGTAACCTTCCGAATTGGGGCGGTTCTTGATATGTACTACCGGAATGAACCCGTATTTGTTCTTGGTCTTCTTGGATTCATACTTAACGATCTCCGATTCGTTCAGCGTCACGTCGCGCTGGTACCACGTTTCGTAGGAATCCTTCGTGATCTTGACCACATACATTTTGTACGGTTGGTTCTTATTCGAATCGAGAGGTTGACGGACAAGGAAGCTTTTCATCCTGTCGAAGTCACCGTTCTCGAACTGGGGGAAGCACTGACGGGAATCGTATACCTGAACCTTGACGAACTTGTCGTCTTCACCGTCCTGCCACGAAGCACCTATCCAACAGTCACCGGTAATACTGCCCATTTGCAGTATCTCATAAGCGAGCTGCAATTTGTCGGATTTTCCCCAGTGATACATAAGAAGCTGCTCGGCGACCCTTTCGAGACGGGGATCGATCTGATCAGAGTAGTAGCTTTTCACTTGCAGCGAGAAAGCTTCGTTACCGAGCAGGAACATCGATACCTTATCTATAAAGGCGCGGACATAGTTAAACGAAATAAGGCCGTCATTGAAGTCCTTCCAATGAAGGCCCTTGTAGAACTTCCAGAAAAGATAGTACCGCGTTATACGGTCGATCTCCCACTGACTGTCCTGAATGATATTCGTAACCACGAACGAACGCAGTACGCTCGTAGCTTCGGAGAGCGGACGACTGTCCACATTCCAGTATTTAGAACCCGGATAACCGGAGTAGGAACCCATACCGGTAGGGTCCATTCCACCTACGTTAACTCCCATAGCATTATCATTTTATAGGGGCGTACTGCCCTTCATCACTTGCAATCCATGCAACACTGTTAACCGGCACCTCCTTAGAGTATACCTTACCACCGCCTGCGTAGTCTGAGGCATTCATCCTGCTCGGGGACACAAACACACCCGCTTTTATCGGGTAGCTGCTGTATATAGTTACGGTTCCTCGTTTGAGAGCCTCCCGAGCATCCTTATTCGTGAAATCGGGGTACACATAGTCACTATCCGAATAATCTTTGAGCGTATCGACGGCTTCTCGGAACGTCATTATGTCACCCACAGCTCGTATTCCAGTGTGTACGTCATCGAACATGGGGTTGCTTCGCTGGATGATTCGGAACTGTTCCTTCTTTCGGGCAAGATCGGACAGCTCAGTACCGGAACCCTGTTTCCGTGCAGCGACCTTATAGGATGCAGTATACCCACGAACCGTAATCACCCTGCCGGACTTCAATCTCCGGATATGCGTCTTTACTGTCTTCCTTGCGTTCATATCAGTAAGAGTTTCTGTGCATGGCAAACGCATTGCTCGTCAAGTTGGAGAACAACGGGTTATCATCGACTTCCAATTCGGATTCAGCCTCCCTTTGGGCGTTAGCCGCAAGACACATTAACGCGCAGCTATCTACCATATCGTCGAAGTACCCCTCGGACTTCTCGCACACCATGTAGGCACCGTTGAAGTACTTCTGGCAGTTTTTCATCTGCTCCTCGAACTTCTGGAACTCGATAGTACCCCTGACCATACGGTTAGCCGGAACGATCAATCTCCTCGTCTGTATATCGGACATGAAATTGTACCACATATCCGATTTACTTTGAGCGGTGAACGTATACGGCTCTATGTTCACGTACTCGCCGCAAGCGTACACCAGACGATCGACTACCGGTTTGCCGACACCCGTATAATCCGCAAATATAGTGGAAATATTGTACTCCACAATGTAGTTCAGAATCTCATGATGTTGCGCCTCGTAGTCGAGACCTCCGAGGCATACCCACGCGAGAATTTGTTTGTACGGTTTTTCGAATGGATCGTCCGTATACCATACCTTAGCGATCGTAAGAACGGTTTCAGCCGGCGCCTTACCAATATCGAGACCGGCGACCACATAGTCGCCCGTAGAAGGTTCCTGAAAACCGAGTTTCCTGTTCAGCAGCGTATTGAACTCCTTGTCGGAGATAAGCATACCGCTTTCCAAATCCCATACGAGGGCATACGCGAGTTTGAACGCCTGAGAATCCTCCCCCCAACGTTCCTTCTTACGCAGAATATCGGCCTCGTAGTTGAGGTGGAACTTCTTATGGTCTATCTCGAACTGGTGTCGGCGTGCCGAAATGATCTCCTTATAGGCATACTCGAAATGATTCCGAAGCCGTTTGTCGGGTATCTTCCGATCGTGGTTTCGGTTCGCCTGAATTTCATACCAGAAGTGATTCTTGGTAACACCCGTAGTACCTACTTTTACGAGGGTGCCACCGGTGGCCGTGAGCATAGGTTCGATACTCTTAGTGACCAAAAAGTCATCCGTATCCTGAGCCTCCTCAATGATTATAAGGTCATACGTCTTCGATTCTATCTTGGATTGTTTGCTGGCGACTTGACCGGCAAGGAACGACCCGTTACTGAGGTTAAGTCGTACCTCACTTTCAAGCGAAACCAGCAGATCGGGATCGGATAGCACCATTTCGGCGTTTGCTGACGTTAATCGCGTCATTGCGCGCGAGTACGTCGTGACTACTTGATCGGATTGAGGCGCGAACAAACCGACGCGGAAACCGTTCGAAAATTGTTCCAGATCGGGAATGATCTTAGCGAGTGCCGGAAGTAATACAGTAAGCGTATCTATGACGAACGCCATAGTCTCGGACTTACCGCTCTGTCGGGAGAGTAGCACCGTCAGCACCGATCCTTCGAACGTTATAACCGAGTAGATGATCCGATAGGCAATCTCTTCTTGATAGGAGTACAGCGGGATTCCGGTGAGCACTTTACCGAAGTCCATGATCTTACCCGTAATGAAGTGCGCATCGAACGATACGGATCGACCCGCCATGTCCGATGTATCAATATCCGTAACACTACCACCGGTAGTCTCGAATACAAAACCGTCCTCTTTGAGAGGTTTCTTCTTTACTGGCATCGTCTGCTGTCGTACTCAAAGGTACCCTTTTTATCGCGCCACATGAACAGCGCATTTTTTACACCTACGTCGAGGTAATCCTGTGTCTCGGAAACTTGCACCCAACAATTAGGTGTCTCGTACAGTTTAACCGACCGCACATCGAACTCCTCAGGACTTAATCGGGCCAGTTCCCTGAACACCGTAAATATCTCCTCGGCGAGATTTTCCGCCGATGGGTTTCGATCGACGTTGGCACCGTGTCCCATTACCCAGAGTTTCCATTTATTCCGCGTGCACAGATCAATGACTTCACGGTCTTTCGGATTGACTATACACGCATGATCCAGAAACTCATCTATGTAAGCCCCGAACACTCGTTTAAGTTCCTTGAAGTCGATCGGATAACCCAGATCGTAGAACTTGGGAGATATTCCGAAGGAAACCTCCAACCGAAAACGGTGTCCGTGAAGATTGTAGCACTTCACTCTTTCGTTCATAACTCGGTGCGCCGCATCGAATTCGAATACTCGCGTAACTACTGCCATTGCTTCCACTATTTTCGTGTGAATGACCTACGATAACGATAAGCATCTCGGATGTACGCCGAAAAGTACTGCCCCTTACTATCTGCCTGCAAAAAGCGCGTCCATATCTTGACCGGTACGTTGAAGTATTCGTACAACCAGTTCGGCCGGTTTACGAAAGTCATTCGCAATACTCTGTTACGACGATCATAGTCAGCCGTGCGAATATTGGACGAAACGATCTGCATAGACACAAAAATAGGTGGGCACCTCCTCGATGCTCACCTACAAAGATACAAACTTATTTAGAAAATCCTCCTAAAATCAGTATTTATCGCTCTCATCTTCGTATGCCGAGAACACTTTATCGAAGAATTTTCTATTCCTTCTGGGTACTTCGTGAACGTCTGCAAATTGAAACTCACCGTCGCCGCTGCCTTTAACAAAACCGGCCCTAACCAACGTTTGCAGAGCTTTCTTGTTCGAACGACCTTTCGAATCACTCCGAGCAAGTTGTTGCGCCGCAGTTATGAAGGAGTCCCCAGTATTTTCTCCGCGACTGTACAGGATGTCCTTATTAGCGTTGCGTTTCTGACGAGAGGTAGCTTTTTCAGCGGGTTTCGCAGACTTACCACGCGCGTCGAGACGTTTGGACACATTGGCCTCACTGTTGATGATGCCATCCAGCGTACCGTACAGTTTGGAGTGTCCTTTGGTGGAATACCCACTGCTGGCAGTTTCATCGAGTTTCTTGTACTCCTTGCTACCGAGTACGGAGCGAAGTTTCTTACCGGCGGCTTTACCGGCAATACTGTCCGGTTCGTGGTACCACGCACGGAATTCCTCCTTACTTACCGGTACTATCAGTCTGCCGGAATCGGCCATTTCGTTAACGAGTTTATCGACGCCCTTCGTATCGACGGCAAGTTCAAACTCCTTGCCGGAACCTTTCTTTTTGAGCAGGCTCTTGACCAAATCATCGGCTGCGTCGTACTTCGCAGAGTGCGCACGTACTGTAACCGTCTTTCCCGATTTAGTGCGCCGAGTATACGATTTTATCTGTTTCTCCTTCTTCATATCCGAAAATATTAAAGCTCCCTCGGTACAAATGTAACAAAATTTTTCCAGACTTGTATATATATATATATATGGGTAAAATGAAAAGTGTCTCCCAAAATTACAAGCATTGCTTCTAAACTTTTGAGAGACTCTAAAACTTCAAGACGTGTTAAACAAGTAGCTACTTCTGCTCTAATTCAAGCAGTTGACTGAAAGAAAAAGAAATGATTTCCGAGATGCAAGCCTTTGGTATTACCATTATTCCATTGGCTTGCTCTGGATTATAATCCGTTTCATCGGAAAAATTTTGAGCTAATGATATTATTTCTTTGTCTTCATAAATAACTTTTTCCCAAACTCTTTATTTCCAATAATGAAGCTGAATACTCTGAAATATCTTTCCATCCAGTATCAACTCCATAGCTATCTTTCCATTTTACAAAAACCAATTTTTCTAAAAATTTCTTCTTTCCCATATCAATTCATTTTAGCGTTGGTTTATATATATATATAACTACCTAAAATAATTATGCGGCAGGAATCTTGAACCAGATAACCGTATCTGGTTTGAGCTCTCCCTCCCAATACACATAGTCGAGGCGACGAGCCAGCAACAGCAGCATCCTAATGATTTGCAAATAGGGTGTCCATTGTTCACCGTCTCTGCGGTTATGGCACAACCCGAATACGTTACACTGTTTACCGTCGACTTCCTCCGTGGGTATCTGTCGGATCATGTCGAGAATATCGGCAGCGTATTTTTCGAGTTCCTCCTTTCGGGTACCGACGAGGTTTCCCAGTACACAGGTAGTGCAGTCCTTAAATATTCTCTCGACGTTATAGCTTCTCAGTTCCATTTAACAGTGTACACCAAAATTTAAGACGTTCGTAAAATATCTTCGCCGTCCCTACCTTCTTATCAGGCGTAAGGTCTTCCTGCGTAGGGACACATTCGATCAGGTGGCACAATACGCGGACAGCCGTATCGGCAGCCACTTGCCGCATATCGGCATGGTACTGTCTCTCGGTACACCGATAGCTGTCCATGTAGTCCTCACCCGGTAAGACTACGAGCGAAATGTACCGATCGGTGGTCTCATCAGATATGCCGCATTCATTCCTCCTTCGCATACGTTTTGCACAATTCAATAGTTCTACGGCATTGCGCCTCGTCGAACATCCCGACGTGTGTAAGGTACCGCGGAATACCGAGCCTTTCGGACAGCCACTCGTAGGCGTCTTCACGATTCATATCCCCGGATTTCCACATATCGTCGAACAAGCGGTGGGCCGACTTTCGAAGTTCCCGAAGGTTTCTTCCGGCGACACTCCCCTTTGCATTCAGAGACCCCTTGTGGCACCCGACGTATGCGTGACACGTCGGGCACCGGTAGAGAAGTCCGAAGTCGGTACCGTATATCTCGGACGATTCGACCAATTCCGTAAACTCGTCGCACTTCGGGCACAGGTGGCCCGTAAGGACAAGTATCTCCCGCTTACTTGGGGTCTTCATTGATTTTCTCGTATTTGGGAAACATTACCGAGAACAGCCATTTCTCGACAAGGTTTACCGGCTGGTAGTTTTCGAGAACCTTCTTAACATCGGATTCCTGAATGCAGATAACCCTTCCAGTTCTGTACGGATTTTCAAGACCATTAGAGCCGTCCTTTACCTCGATAAAGAATATACCGCCGTAATCGACCATCTTCTTACACTTGGGGCACAGACTGCCGGAGCATACGACCGTATTCTTTTTACTACGGTACTTCTCCTTGCGGTCATCATACACGATCACTCCGATAGGTTCACCACAGACGTAG
>UMCF01054901.1_pt1 | contig 12209 bp, 10 predicted proteins | sample 1964131 | NCBI WGS metagenome assembly UMCF01 (sample SAMEA4835958, study PRJEB28245) | human gut metagenome | biome: gut microbiome; material: fecal sample | place: Denmark | collected 2008
ATTACCCCCTCTGTGTCCAATTTTAGTTTACCACTTCAGCAGCCCCTTCCAAGGGAAGGGGCTTGCGTGGATACTCCCTCCTTCCTATGGAAGGAGGTGCCCCAAAGGGGCGGAGGTTGGATGGGGAAAGCGGTATTTTTGTATCGCAACCTTCCCCTCGAGGGGAAGGTGCCCCGTAGGGGCGGATAGGGCAAGGACGGTATGAAAGACAAAGGCGTTGATGTCTTCCAATCTCCCAGTCTCCCAGTCTAAATCCCTAGTTTCCAGTCCCCAGCCACTATTTCCCCAGCACCAGTCTGTTTGCAAACCGTGCCTGCACCTTCTCGTCATGCGTGGCGCAGAGGAGCAGGCAGCCGCTCTCGTATTGGTACTGCAGGAGCTTTTCTACGATGAGCTCACTGTTTGCGCGGTCCAGGCTCGCAGTCGGTTCATCGGCCAAAAGGACGGCAGGCTTCCGGAGGATTGCACGAAGGAAAGCGACACGCTGCGCTTCTCCGCCGGAGAGCGCGTCCGCCTTTCGTGGTGCGTACTCAGAAAGTCCGACAGAGGCAAGCAGGCACTCGGCCTCTTCCCGGGTGAGTGTCTTTCCCGCAATCGATGCGGAGAGACGGAGATTCTCGAAGACGGTGAGATAGGGCATGAGCATGGGCTTTTGGAAAATGCAGCCGATCTCTTTCGCACGGAAATCACATTTCTCTTTCTCCCTCAGCTTTGCGACGTCCTTCCCATCTACCACGATCTCGCCCGATGTCGGCGTGAGCAGGCCGCTCACCGCATGGAAAAGCGTCGATTTCCCGCTCCCCGAGGGGCCGATCAGCGCCCATGGTGCATTCGTAAGACGTGCATAGGGAAGATCCAGTGCACGGATCCTCCCCGCACCATCCGGATATTCACAAATAAGGTTTCTGATTTCGATCATGATGGAGCCTTTCAGGAATGAGCGTTCAAGGATCAGGGCGTTTTCTTTGGCGCCTCACCGCCATTCCTCCTTCTGAATCAAAAAAGAGGCCCCGATCTTTCAGTGCCTCTTTATAGGTAAACGAGGTTCCGGCTGGAGAAATCAGCTGTCAATCGATGTGGCTCGAATACGCAGCTGGCTCACGAATCCGGTTTCTTCATCTGTTTCACTCCCGATCTCCAAAGTGCCCGTAACCGTGATGGGAGTATCGTAGGGGAGAGCGGTGATGGAGTCATCTACCTTGACTACGATGATGTTATCGGGCCAGTCTGCGTCACTGGAACAGAAGGGGCAGACGGACATCGGGACTTCCGTCAGAACGAAGAAATGTATGGTCGGTGTCAGTGGAGGGGCCATGAAGCCCGAGATCGTCACTTCGCCGCCTTCAAGGCTCATCGTCTTGTCCGAAAAGGTCAATCCCTCTGCGGAGTAGCCGGAGTAGATCTCGTCAAAGGAGTAATCTTCCGCGGCTGCAGGCAGGGTGACTGCCCCGGCCAGGGCGAGCGCAATAAAGGAATATCGAATGAGGGAAAATAGTGATCGTAACAATAGGATGCATCTCCTGAGAAAGAGGATTCCGGATGGGCTATCCATGAGGATCTTCAGTGCCGCCTCCCGGAAAGCGGCAGCACGCTATCCCCATCCCTCTTTATTTTGCTTTTTTATTTCCATCGATCCCCAAGGCTCTCATGATACCGAAGAAGACTTCGGTATTATCCATGGTGCCGTGGAAATATTCGGAGCCGGGGCCGCCGGCATTGAGAAGAATGTCGTCAGCGGAATGGCATTCCTGCGGATCAGACTTCGGCGTATTGGCCGGCATGAGCTCTGCCGGATCCCCCGGATGGATGCGAGCAGGATTTGCCTTGGAGGAAGCCGTGGTCACCTGATGGTATTCCACCTTTTCACCGTTCTGCACAGCTTCTTCCTTGGTTTCCTTGGTAGCCAGCGCCGGCGGGGTCGGGGTCTTCATGAAATGATAGTTTTCATAGTATTCCGGATGGTTGGCATACTGGATAGCGAGGGTGACATCCGGATCCGGGTTATCCGGGAAGCCATCTTTATTGGCATCCTTGAAGGTCGGGAAAATGGAATCGGCATACACTCTGACTGCCTGTGTACCCTTCTTGCCATCTCTTTCATGGTAGGTACCGCTGATGGACATGCCGTGTGCATGATCTGCCAAAACGATGATCAGGGTATCATCGCCATGCTCTTTGGCCCAGTTTTCCGCATATTCGATGGATTTATCAAATTCGATGGTATCGTAAGCCGAACGCTGCCAGTCCATGACATGGAGCTGCTTATCGATGGAAGCACCTTCGATCATTGCGAAGAAGCCATTTGGATTCTTGGAGAGGATATCCAGTGTTTTCTTTGTCATGTTCATCAGGTTCGGCTGGTCCGTGAAGCCCTTCAGCACCTTCGGATTCTTCTCCATTTCACGATCGATGTAAACATTCATCGTGCTGGTATGGAAGAGGCCGAGGAGCGGCTTGTCTGTCGGCGCCTTCATGAGGTCAGTGGAGTTATCGACGAAGGTATAGCCCTTGTTTTTGAATTCTTCGATGACATTCACCTGGTCTTTTCTCTTAGAACCGGGTACATCCTTAGGGATGTAGCGAGCCGAGCCGCCGCCCAGGATGACATCTGGTCTATGGTAGTCTTCGAGGTAGTCCTTCGCGAGGAAATCCTGCGCCGCTCTTCTTCTGGTGTGACCAACCATCGCTGCCGGGGTCGCATCGGTGGATTCCGCCTGTGTGACAAGACCGATGGACATGCCGCGGGTACGTTTCAGGATCTCAGAGACATTTTCTACCTTCGGATCATCGAGCGGATCTTTGGTGGAGTCTTCGTAAACGCCCATGGCATTGACGACAGACTTGTGACCTGTTGCATAAGCGGAAGCGGAGTTTGCACTGTCGGTGACGAGGGAGTCATAGCCGGACGTGGTGATGACTGCATTGTGCGCGAGCTTTTCCATCGCGAGCAGGTCATTGTACTTGCCATTCGTCATGCCCTTGGAAAGGATGCGGGCCACTTCACGCGCCTGCAGCGACATGCCGTCGCCGACGAAGAGGATGACATTCTTTGCTTTCTTCTGTGCGACTTCATGCACCACCTGATAGGAAGCAGCCGCCTTGGAAACGCCGAGGCTGTCCTTTGCGGAAGCTGCGACTTCCACCTTACCCGGCTTCGCAAAGGTCACGTCATCGATACGGAACGAGGTGACGCCATTGCCAAGATCCTTCACTGCCGCTTTCTTGCCGAAGAACTTTTCAGCTGGAACGCCATTGATCGTCACGTCGACATTCTGAAGGTTTTTCGCATTGGAGACTTCGACATCAAAGTCGAAACGTGCGCCGCTCCAGAATTTTGCGGTATCTACCGGAAGAATGCGAATATCCGATGCCTGTGCCTGAAAGACGCCCCCCAGAATGGCACCGCCGGCCAGAAGACCGAGAACTGCTGCTTTCATGATATGTTTTCTCATTATTTTCTCCTTTAAAATCGCAAAGAGAAAGGATGCCTGCCATCGATGCTTTTCTCGCGCCACTGTCACCGCTTCTCTTGCTGTGTTTATAATCACTGTAAGGCATTACTGCAATAAATATGACAGGCTTCTGTATAGAGGAAGAAAAACTTTCATTAAAAAACGCGGTATTTCCATAGAAAAGTTGAAATACCGCCGAGGATCGTAAAGAAAATGTATGAGAGACAGGGAAAGCGCCTTCTCCCTCCCGCCCCTTTTTCCCATTTAAATACCCGCACCGGATGGCGGCCGGTGCGGGCTGTATTTTTGGAGTCTTCGGAATGGTCTAGTCATAAGACCATAGGACTATGATCCTATGAGAATGCGGAACGGAACAAGCATATGTTCCTCAGAGATCCACCGTTGACAGCCGGTTTCATTCTGCCGGACCGCAGCCGGCAAGGAGAGATGGGAGCGCAGGATGGAAAATCATACAGGAACACATAAGGAAAGCACTGACCTCATGCAGAAAAGAAGAGCAAGCCTTGGTAAAAGGCGCGCGGAAACGCAGATGCACTATGACTTCTACGGCCCCCGACTCTGGTGCCTTGGGAGTCATGTCACGCTGCGAGGCCGCCCTCGTTCTTTCTTTCCTTTGTGTTCTTCCGCACCGGCTAGACAGATTTACCGGAGAGGACAGACAGAGCATCCCAAAGGCCTTCCCTGTGAAGCGCGGGAAAACGCTACGGGATCCTCCATCTCACAGTCGAAAATTTCGGAGACGAAGCTCATGAAAGAGAGTCTGCTCATTTCTCAGGCGATCGCTGCACCCATCCTGCCGATCTACTTTATCGGCGGCAAATGCCCCGGGCTCCTGATCCACACGCAGAGTTCTTTCGGACAGATTTTCTCATCAAACGATCTGACATGTCTACTTGGTTCTATTATACACCATTTTTCACTTGAAAAAGTGAACAATTTGACCTGCATGACAAAAGCCCCGCCGCTGCGGGGCTTTTCTGGCTATCGAAAATTTCTTGAGATGCTTATGAGAAACGAGGTTACGTGCCGTCCCATTGACCGCAGACGAAAGAGGGAGAGGTTCTATGGGTTCAACGGGTGCAACGAGGGCGGTGCGGTGCATTTCGTCATCCTGAGCGGAGAAAAACGTCGTATGTTAAGGAATGGCAAAAGATTTCTCGCTTTGCTCGAAATGACGATACGAGAGTCCCCTAGACCCTCATCCCTAGTCCCTGCTTTCAAACTTTTTGGGCTATCCTTTTCCCGTATCGTCATCCCGAGCGCAGCCGAGGGATCTTTCTTGCACTGCGGTCAGTATCACATAGGCACTGGCAGGGAAACGGCGTCTTGGTGCCACGTATTTCTGCGTTCACACATGCATCGTTTATCGGTCTGCAAGGAAGATTTCTCGCTTCGCTCGAAATGACGATACGAGAGTCCCCCTAGTATTGCGTTTTCTAAACAACTGGCATTTAAGTCAACATCCAAATCAAGTTAGGAGTGAGGAGTGAAGGTACGGCGCATAAAATGAGGAAGCGCCGCGGAGGTTTGAAAACTAGCGACTTTCTCGTGTCACAAACCTAATCCCTAGCTACCAGCCACTAGTCTCCAGCCACTACTCGTTTTGTTCCGCCAGCGCTTTCACGAGATGATACACCTCCGCAAAGGGCAGGTGGTTTTTTTCTGCGATGGCCTTCACCGATTCATACTCGGGGTAGAAGCGTCTCTCCCCGGGAAGGGCGACTTCCTTCACCTCCGCGATGCCGAAAGGCGTTTCCACCTGCTTCTGGTTGCGGTGAAGGATGGAGCGCATGACGCTCGGAAATTCGCGGATACCGATGGTCGTCGTTTCTTTGAAGATGATATCTTCGATGTCTTCCATCCTGCTCTTCTTGCAGATCACGGTGAGCTCCCATGCGGGACGGTTCTTCTTCATGTAGACCGGGCTGTAATGGACATCGAGCGCGCCGGCCTGCATGAGGCGGTCGATGGTATATCCGAGCGCTTCGCCGGTGCTGTCGTCGATGTCGGTCTCGAGCTTCACGATCTCATCCTTGCCCTCTTCCATGGCATTCCCTTCGATGAGGTATGCGCGAAGGATATTCGTGCGCTCGGTGTAGGCTCTCTTGCCTGCACCAAGACCTGTACGCACGATGCGGAAGGCTTTCGGCAGCTGGTGCGTCGTGCAGATGGCAGCCGCGATGGCTGCGCCGGTCGGCGTGACGTATTCCCCCTTCGCCTCCATGATGGTGAGCGGCATATCATAGGCTTCGATGATATTCATGGTCGCCGGGACGGGGACGGGCAGCACGCCGTGCTGGCAGCGGACGGTGCCTCTGCCCTCGGTGAGGCAGGGGATGATGACATCCGTGATCCCCAGGCTGTCAAAGGTGACCGCCGCGGCAATGATATCTACGATGGAGTCGATGGCGCCGACTTCATGGAAATGCACCTCTTCCAGCGGCATGTGATGAGCGAGAGACTCAGCTTCCGCTACGATGTGGAACATCTTGCCCGCCAGTGCTTTCGCCGAGTCTGTCATGTCTGTCGCGTCGATGATGTCTAAGATCTCTGCCAGATGGCGTCCGTGGTGGTGGTGATGCTCATGGTGATGATGAGGCTCTTCGCCTCCGTGTCCGTGGCAATGATGCTCTTCCTCGTCCTCGTGACAGTGGCAGTGAGGCGCTTCCTCGTCCTCATGGCAGTGGCAATGATGCGCTTCCTCGTCCTCGCGGCAATGGCAGTGGCAATGATGTTCTTCCTCGTCTTCGTGGCAATGGCAATGATGCGCTTCCTCATCCTCGTGACAGTGGCAGTGATGTGCTTCCTCGTCCTCGTGGCAATGGCAATGATGCGCTTCCTCGTCCTCGTGGCAATGGCAATGATGCGCTTCCTCCTGCGGAGCTGCCGAGCTGACCGGCGCCGGGCCATAGAGGTAGGCCATATCATGGTCATGATTTTCATGGGCTGCATCCAGAATGACATTGAAATCACAGCACGCAATGCCGGATTTCTTGACGCTGGAGATCTCCACCACGAAACCGTCTGCGGGGATGGAATTCAGCGCGCGTTCCAGCGCCTCCGGGTCTGCGCCGAGGTCGATCATCGCTGCGACGAACATATCTCCGCTGATGCCGGAGGAAGTTTCAAGGTATAATGTTTTTCCCATATGGTTTCTCCTTGTTGGTTGTTGATTATTGGTTGGAATCAGGAGTGACTGGTGACTGGTGACTTACATACCACATTCGGGCATCGCCCCGTTTCGTCATCCTGAGCGGCGAGAAACGTCGCACTTGAGATAACAAATGCCAGAACAGCTGCGACCTGAGTCCTCGATCTCGGCGAAGCCGCCACCTTCATTCCTCATTCCTCATTATGACACGTAATCATAACAAGAAATATGGCGATATGGTTACTTTCAAATCCGTCCCATTTCCGCCAATCGGTTGATCTGTGTCGCCACATAGCCGGCACCGAAGCCATTGTCGATATTGACGGTGACGATGCCGTTCGCGCAGGAATTGATCATCGTCAAGAGCGCCGAAAGGCCGTGGAAGCTGGCGCCGTAGCCCACCGACGTCGGCACTGCGATGACGGGATTCTTCACAAGCCCGCCGATGACCGAGGCGAGCGCCCCTTCCATGCCTGCCACCGCGATGACGCAGTTCGCACGGCGCACAATCGCCTCCTTCGAAAGGATGCGGTGGATACCGCTGACGCCCACATCATAGACACGTTCGACATGCGTCCCGAAGTACTCTGCCGTCTGTGCCGCTTCCTCTGCGACGGAAATATCTGCCGTGCCGCCCGTGCAGATGGCCACGCAGCCGATGTGCTCCTTCTCCTTTTCCAGCTTCAGGATATGCGACACCGGGTCATAGGAGATCTCCGGCAGGAATTCCTTCACGATCTCATACTGGTGAGGAGAGGCGCGGGTGCCGAAGACTTCCCCCTCCACCTCATAGAGCCTTCGGAAGATCTGTCCGATGAATTCGTCAGATTTCCCCTGGCAGTAGATCACTTCTGCAAAGCCGGAACGCTTCTTCCGATCCGTATCGAGCTTGGCAAATCCCATTTCCTCATAGGATCGCTCCGCCGGATTCTCACGGATGAGCGCCTCTGCCGCAGAGAGCGACAGCGCGCCGGACTTCACTTGGGTCAATATCTCTTGAATACTCATATATGTGTCCTTTGGTTGATTGGTTGTTGGTTTAGGTTCAAAGTTCAGGGTTCAGGGTTAGTCCACGGAGCGTGCTGCCCTTTGATTGCGTTTGAAAGTTTCGCTTGAATGAGAAATTAGAAATGAGAAATGCGAAATGCGAAATGGTAGTGCGGCGCATAAAAATATGGAAGCGCCACGGAGTATAAATAGTGGCGATGCCCGAAAGTAATATTCAAGTCACCAGTCACTAGTTACTCGAGGCTCCTAATCCCTAGTCACTAGTCACTAGCCACCAGTCCCTATTTCCCATCCATCGACCCCGAGCGGAACCCTTCCAGGTCCATGGTCACGTAGCGAAAGCCCAGCGCATGAAAGCGCGCGATGACTGCCTCACGATTTGCCACGAGCTTTGAGAGCTGAGCGGGGAGCACCTCGATGCGGGCGATATCTCCATGGCAGCGCACGCGAAACTGCGTAAAGCCCAGATCAAAAAGCAGCTGCTCCGCCGCTTCGACCGCGCGGAGCTTCTCCTCCGTGATCCTCGTGCCATAGGGGAAACGTGTCGCCAGGCACGCAAAGGATGGCTTATTCCATGTGGGAAGTCCTTCCTTCTCCGACAGGAGGCGGATCTCCTCCTTCGTGAGCGCCGCCTCCTTCAAAGGGCTCACGACACCCAGCTCGGCAAGCGCTTTCAGCCCGGGGCGATAGCCCTTCGTATCACTGAAATTTGTCCCGTCGATGATATAAGCGATCTGATGCTCCTTCGCCAGCTCGCCAAGAGACGAGAAGAGATAGGTCTTGCACCAGTAGCAGCGATCCTTCGGATTGTCAGCAAAGCCCGGCGCAGCGAACTGGTCCCTTTCCACGATCACCTGCCGGATGCCGCGGGACGTGCAGAAATTCTTCGCCTCTTCGATCTCACGCGCGGGGACGGAATTGAGCTTCATCGTCACCGCGACAGCCTTATCGCCGAGCACCTTGCAGGCCTCATAGAGAAGAAAGGTCGAGTCCACACCGCCGGAAAAAGCGACGGCGGCCGAGCCAAGTGTTTTCAAATGTGCTTCAAGCGTTTTCTGCTTGAGAAGAATGCTTTCATGGATCATAGGAGAGTCTCCTTTGTTAGGGGTTAAGGTTCAGGGTTCAGGGTTAGCCCGTGGGACGTGCTGCCCTTTGATTGTGGGTGAAAGCCTCGCGCTCTCTCTAGTTAGGAGTTAGGAGTTAGGAGTGGTGGTGCGGCACATAAAAATATGGAAGCGCCGCGAGTATATATGGGGCGATGCCCGAAGGTGGCATTTAAGTCACTAGTCACTAGTCACCAGCCACTAGCTACTAGAATCCAGTCACCCCAAAATATACTTCTTTCGCGTCTTGAAAAGCAGGACAGAAAGTCCGACGGCCGTGACGAACCAGCTCAGCGGATACACCGTCATAAGGCAGTCAAAGCTGGGGATGGCAGGAAATACGGTCCCCATGTAAAGGATGCGGAAGCCGCAGATCCCGACGATCGTGATGAGCGCCGGAGAAAGTGAATTGCCAAAACCACGGAGATAGGCGGAGATCATTTCGATGGCCAGATTCAAAGGCTCCGCCAGAATGATATAGCCCATGCGGGTGACGCCATAGCTGATGACCATCACATCGCTGGTAAAAAGCGCAAGCAGTGATGGCGAAAAATACAGGATGGGCGCTCCGATGATGACGCAGACGACCAGATTCTGCAAGGTGGTGATGACTCCGACGCGGCGGCAGCGCGCCATGTCGCCGGCCCCGTAGTTCTGCCCGACGAATGTCGTACATGCCTGCCCGAACGCATTGACAAAGATATAGCAAAGAATATCCAGATTGAACGCCGCCGCCGTTGCCGCCATGACATCCGCGCCAAGGCTGTTGATCGCCGACTGGATCACGATGTTCGACAGACAGAAGACCGCCGCCTGCAACCCGGCCGGTGTGCCGATGCGAAGGATCTCCCGTAAAATATACAGATCAAAGAACGATGCCCTGCATTCCAGATGGATCACATGCGTGCTGCGAAGCAGGATCGTCACCAGCATGGCGGAAGAAAGAAGCGTCGCACATGTCGTAGAGATCGCCACCGCTGCCACGCCCTGATGAAAAAACGCCACCAGCGTGTAGCTGATGATGACCTTGATGACCCCCGCCGCCGCCAGACAGAAGAGGGGCGTCTTCGTATCTCCCTGACTTCGGAAGATGGCAGACGCAAAATTATAGACCAGGATCCCCGGCAGAGCCAGGAAAAAAATGCGCAGATACTCTGCCGAGAGCGGCATGAGCGCATCCGGCACCTGCAGCAGCGAGAGCAGCGGCTCCGCGACAGCTTCGCTCAGACAGGTCATCACGATCCCTGCGGCAAGCGCGAAGGCAAGCGTCGAAAAGACCGCCCGATGGATCCCCTCCCGATCTCCCTTCCCTGTCATTTGGGAAATCACGACATTCGCCCCGATCGAAATGCCGATGAAAAATGTCACGATGAAACCGATGATGGGCGTATTGCTCCCGACAGCCGCCATCGCTTCCTTCCCGACAAACTGCCCCATGATGATGGTGTCGATGGTATTGAACACCTGCTGCAGCATGCCCGTCAGTGCCAGGAGCAGCGCAAAACGGATCGTTTTCCTTCCGATCGGTCCATGCGTCATATCTATTTTTTTCATATATACCTCTTACCCGACAGGCGAAGGACAGCGATTAGGAAGGCACAAAGGAAATCATCTCTGCGCCCCGAAGCCGCCGGATGGCCTGCTACATATATTTCTTATTATATCATTCCTGACAACCTGTCTTGCAAGCGCGCCGCCTCTTGCCAAGACCGGCCATTGGCTCTATGATATAGAGGAATACAAATGTATGCAAATACCTTCTGGCTATCGAAAGGCATGCCTAAACAGTGACTGGTGACTGGATTCTAGTAGCTAGGGACTAGTGGCTAGGGATTAGGAGCCGCGAGTGACTAGTGACTTATGACTTGTGACTAGTGGCTTGAATACTACTTTCGGGCATCGCCCTATATTATTTGCGGCGAAGCCGCCACCGCAACCCTGAACCCTGAACCCTTTATTGATTTCCTCTAAGGAGGCATCGCTTATGGATCTATTCGGACACGAAGACCCGGAAGAATATATCGTCCGCCGCAGGCAGGAGATGGCGCGCCCCGCCGGCTTTGCCACGCACGAAGCGCTGAAGGAAGCCATCACCTCCTGCAGCCGCTGCCCGCTTCGCCGCGAAGGCGGTCTTGGCCCCGTGCTCTCCACCGGCCCTGCGGATGCCCCGCTTATGATCGTCGGCGAAGGCCCCGGGGGTGTCGAGGATGACTACGGCGGCCCTCTGATCGGCCCCTCCGGGCAGCTGCTGGACAAGGCGCTCGCCTCCGTCGGCATCACCCGCGACCATGTCTACGTGACAAACATCGTAAAATGCCGTCCGCGCGGCAACCGCACCCCCACCATGGACGAAGGGCATTTCTGCGGAAGCATCTGGCTTTTACAGGAGATCGCACTCGCACGCCCTGCCGTCATCATCGGTCTTGGCAAAGTCGCACTCCGCTTCTTCCTAGGCCGCGAAGCCGGCATCATCCGCTCCCGCGGTCACTGGATCGATTTCCATGGCATCCCCGTCATGCCGACCTTCCATCCCGCTTACCTTCTCCGCCAGAGCGGCCGCGCACTGGTCGATGCGAAATGGCAGGTCTACTACGACCTCAAAGCCGCCAAGGAACGCGCCGCCGCCCTCCGTCCTGACTGGGTATGGCAAAGCGACACCCCGCCAAACCTTTTGGACGAGCTTGCCGCAGAGCGCGCGAAACGGCATGGGGGAGAGTGACTAGTGACTGGGGACTAGTAGCTGGGGATTAGGGGCTCCATTTCCCTGTACCACGCTCTCCTTCCACGGGAGAGGCGGGGCAGTCGCTATCCGCCGGCCTTCGAGTATCACCTCATATAAAGGAAACGCTGATTAAATCGCAGAGTCAGATTTTACAAGAATTTTTATACATAGCTTCGTCATAACCTTCCTTAAATAGCTCGATCCGCGCGTAGCACCGCCACCTTCATTTTACGCCTACCAATGATTTCTCCACGAAAGGACTTTTATGAATACCATCCTCACCCTTCTCATCGGCCTTGCCATCGGCGGCTGGTTTCTCTACTGCCTCTACCGCATGCTGCGCGGCGCGCGCGGCAGGGACTGCGCCAGCTGTCATCTCGCCGGCGGCTTCGACTACAAAAGCAGTGCGCCTGTCAAGCCCGCTGCCATGAAGCGCAAAGAGATCGTCACTGACACCGGCCATCTCATCATCGTCGACGAAGAAGCGGCGAAGAGACACCGCGAACGGATCCGGAAGATGATGGAGGGGAAATGACAGGGACTGGCAGCTGGTGGCTAGTGACTAGGGATTAGGGATTAGGAGTCTCTCGTATCGTCATTGAAAGCGTTGCCGAGAAATCTTCCTTGCAGTCCGATAAACGATGCATGTGTGAACGCAGAAATACCTAGCCCCAACCAAGACGTCGTTTCCCTGCCAGTGCCTATGTGATACGGACCGCAGTGCAAGAAAGATCCCTCGGCTGCGCTCGGGA
>UMCF01043969.1_pt1 | contig 12194 bp, 8 predicted proteins | sample 1964131 | NCBI WGS metagenome assembly UMCF01 (sample SAMEA4835958, study PRJEB28245) | human gut metagenome | biome: gut microbiome; material: fecal sample | place: Denmark | collected 2008
TGTCCCGCCACAGTCATCAATCCAAGCCGTGGAACATCCAACCCGACTGAAATCATATTAGTAGCTAGACAAATATCTATCGGATACTCCTTTATCTTTCCTTCCTCATTAACCGCTGCAGGATAACGAATATTTAAGTTAGAAAGACTGGCTGTCACCTTATCTCCAGAAATACGACTGGTTAATTCCTCATCTCTCCATATATATCTTCTGCGTTTTTTATACTCTTCTTTTGAAAATGCTTTATCATACAACCTTCTCTTATAAATCACATCCAAATGCTGATCTATATCTGCCCGAATCCAAGTTCTTGCCTGTCCAAGCTCTCGAATGCTATTAAAATACCCTACATTTGTCCAATATGGATCTCGTTTTGATTCGTCTTCTACATTAAGTTCCTTCGCTGCATATAGCAAAGATGCGTACAAACGAATTGCTGTAGTTGTATCAGATGAAGATCCCGTTGCAAGAATACCAACATATTTTCTTCCGTTGCGTTCCTTATCTTCACGTGCAAAAAAAGAATCTTCTGCCGATAACCCTGACGGTGGAAACTGAAACACTTTTTCTTTAGGACAACCATATAATGCATGACACTGCTCTTTAGCACGACTGATAGTTGCTGTAGAAGCAATAATTTTAGGATATATTTGCTTATCATGTACAGACAACGCACATAATTCATTAATCATAGTTTCATAATGGCCAACCATTGATCCTAATGGACCAGATATTAAATGAAGTTCATCCTGTATAATCAAATCAGGAGCAGTAATTTTGGTGCCATTTGAATATCCAAACAACCCCTGTGCTTCTGGCCTAAATGGCAACATTGCAAACTTGTCTACCGTTCCAAGCAGAAGGGTGGGTTTTACATCATAAATTGATTCATCAATCACATAAAGTGGCAACACATAATCTTTTTTGGAAAATGCACAGTCATTGGCTGTATTTCTACATCTAAATACGATTTTCTTTTGGCGTTTCGGGCCCATGATTTTTTCGTATCCCGGAACCTCTTTTGTACCCTTCTTGCGAGACACAACACCCATTTGTGCACCACACCAAGGACATTTCAAAATAACAAACGGATTTACATCTGATTTTCCTTGTTTTAAAGCATCATACTTTGCAACAGCATCCTTCATTTTGTTCGGTGTTGTTGAACTTCCCACCCACAAACCAATAGAAATACGTGCTTTACCGAAAAGGTCTTCGTGATTCTTTCGAATCAAATCACAAGCACAAATCATAGAAGATGCCCTCTCATACTGTTGAGCAGTTAATAGGCGCAGTGTATATCTCATCAAAATAGCTGTACCCGCATCGTCCTTATTCATCAATCGTCTAATAAAGATTGTATATGCAGATAATCCCAAGTATGCCTCTGTCTTACCACCACCTGTAGGAAACCATATTAAATCGACTATCTCTCTTTCAGGATTTTCTTTGTCTGCCATAGACTGTAAGTTCATCAAAACAAACGCTATCTGAAATGGTCTCCATTTTCCATATACCTTATGTTCCTTATCGTACCAAGTCGAATCATTATACGGATCAGGCAGAATGCTTAACGGATTTTCCAGTTTGATATCATTTGCAACTTCATCATCTGTCCATTTTTGCAGAGGCAGATTATAGTGCAATTGTTGCATAAGCATAGCAAGATTCATGTATTGAAAAGCAATTCTTACATTTGCATTTGTTTCTAGTAATTGAATTCCATTTCTCATTCTCACCAGACATTCTATACAATTTGCCATATGTCTGGCTGCCGTAGTTGTATAGTCCTTTCCCGGATATTTCTGTACAAATGTTTCAGCCTCTTTCTTTTTAGCATTTATCCATTCTTCATAAAGATCACACATAAGATGGAGTTCATTTATATTCTCGGCAAAATTTTCTTTTGGTCCATATTTAAGCATTTCCAAGGTTACGCCTGGAATAACTGCTGGGACAATGGGTTTTACTTCATATGAAGGAAATATTGCTGTTGAAACCCAATCAACCTTTTCATTATCAGACCAGTCAGCCGCACAACCGTGACCAATTGCATAATTACGAACATCTCTATAAAGCAGCTGATTGGACAAATAATCTTCATCCGCTACATTTATTCTCTGGCTACCTGGTAACGCGCAAAAACCTTTTTCCGAAATTAGTATAAACTTCGTCTGAAAATAGCAATCTTCATCATTAAATGAACCCTGTTTCATACAGGTATTCTCTAAAGTAAAAGTGTAGATAGAATAATCCTCTCTTTTGTAACGATAGGTAATATCCACTTGTAAATTTTCTTCATCAATCCGTATCTGTTTGATCCCCTCTTCAACGGAAGGTAATTCTAATGGGTTGTTGTTATTATTCCATTCAATAGCAGTTCTTGGATAATGTGTTGACTGCTTTCCACTCTTAGAATCCGTAAAAGAAAGAGTTTTGTACTTTCCTGCTGAAACCTCAATTCTAATTTGATCTCCTGTATTAATTGCCACAGTCATGCTTATTGCAGACTGACGATAAGCATTGGAGCGATTGATTAATTCTTCTGCATCTTCTAAGTATTCTGCTATATCTCCTGCTGATCGAGGTAAAACTTCACCGTCATCTTCCATTTCCAATAAATCAATGTCTTCCATTTCACCTTCTTTGATTTCAGAGGATTCATCTTCTTTCACTTCACGCGGAAACAAAATTCCTGCAATATATCGTGTCCGTGGTGGATCGCTTACAAGGATTTCTTCTCCATTTTCCTGTTTATATCCCTCAAAATCAATTGGATCCGGTCCTATAAATTCCTTTTCTACAAATTCAGCTAATCGATTTCTACGAAGATCCATCATATCATAATCTCCTTTTTATAAAAAGTTCAGCATATTCTTTATTGGCCGACTCGGTTTCGAGTACATATAGACCCGTTCTTGCTCTGCTGAGTCCTACATACATTAGTTTCTTATCATGAAAATGTTCTATGTCCACGAGAATGACTACTTTATTTTCCAACCCCTTAAAGGCTTGGATTGTGCTAAATGTAAAATCTTCAATTTTAGGAATACTAAAATTCGGAACATTTATCTCCTGCAGCACATTAACAACTGATTTTTCCCTTCTTCTTGGTGATAATATGGTTATATCTCCCTTTTCCACCTGGTTTTCCGACAGTTTCATCAGTATCTTGACCAATTTATCCCGCTCATCATCAACTCCTGAATAAGTTATATATTGAACAGGAGGGCCATCAATTATTTTCTGATACTTGCTTTTTTCATAAATCCCAGTTATTGTTCTGACTTCTTCGCATATTTTTTTTGTATTCCGGCAATTGATACTTAACTTAAATCTCGCAAACGAAGTATACCTATCCAATATAGCAATAAATGTTTCTTCATCTCGTCCTTTTCCGTAAATTGCCTGCATCGAAAGATCACCAAACATCATCCATCTACCACGATCAATACCTCTTTTGATACACGGACCAAGGAAATTCAAATAAGATTCACTAATAATATCCTGTGCCTCATCAACTATAATGCGGTCAAATTTAGCTGTATCTGAATACAAACAATCTATTGCCATTTGTGGAAGTACTTCGCTATAATAGCGCTGTTTTTCATCTTCTTCCAAATCGTCTGAAACCGAAATATTCTTTCCATGAGCAACCAAAATATTTCTCATAAATCCATGAAGTGTTCCAACATACACAGGTCTTAGATTTATCGGCTGCTGTACAAAATAATTCTGTAACCATTCTCCTAATAACCGATTAAAACAGAACAGTGCAACCTTTTCTCCATTTGCCACAGCATTTTTTGTGGCTTCAATAGCCAACATTGTTTTTCCTGTTCCTGCTGCACCTCTAACCAAACATCTTGGATTATCTTCAAGCTGATCAAGGCATTTATATTGTTCCCTTGTCAGTGCACATAAGTCCTCGTCAGCAAATGTCATCTTTGTCCCCAACAATGGAACCAAATCAAAATCACCTCTGAGCAGATCAGCTAAGTACTTGATGTCATCTACGTTTGGAATATTTCTTTTATCGATTTTTCCTCTGGTTCTTTTCCAAGTATTTTTAGTGCCCTCTGATATTCTGCTAATAAATGCAACTACATTTTCGCCATCACTGCTGTCGAAAATCTGCCAAGATTCTGCATCTACACCAATGGAAGAATATTCTACATCTGGAAACATAACACCTATGCCAAATATAACATCTTTTAATCCCCTATGTTTATTATCAAGCATTTTTGAAATAGATTCTTTAAGACTATAAATACCTTCCCATGCTTGATCAAAAGGTCCTCTTTCTTTGGTATCCGTATGTCCATATTTGTCAGTAAATGACCATATGCCATTTTGTCTCCGAACACGACCGCCCTTTACTTCCAGTGCAAAAATCCCCATTTCTGGAATTAATGCAAAAAAATCGACTTCTCCATGAATAACTTTTTTGTGGTTGGAAACTCCCAATGAATGTAATATGATCCAGTCTTCCGTGCCCGGTGCCTTCTGAAACCACTTGAATATATGTTTTTCTGCATTGCTTTTTACGTCAGGTGATATAACTGACGGGATCATAATTGCCATGGTAACCCTCCTACTCGTCAATCAGTCGGTTTGTATCCGCTACGTCTACCATCACAGCATTTCCAACATCTATAACCTTTAGTACCTTGATGGTTCCAATTCCTTCAATTTCCATTTCAATTGGTTCCCAGAAATTAAATGGATCTATTTTACCATAATTTTTTAACTCCTCAGCAAGGTTTTTATATAACTGTTGTGACAAAATGCGACCTGCTTTCATGTGCGCTATTTTCACCTCTTGTGCTGCATTATAAATATCATCCATCATTTCCTTCAAAAGATCACTCTGTGTGACCTCTGCAATAAATTCAAGATCCTGCTTCTGCTGCGGTGCGATAATTTCATCATCCTCAATCCATCTTTTTACAGTAGCCAGTCCTTTGGTACATCCTGCATTTACTAATTTTTGATAAAACTCATTTATTGATGTGAAAAGCATTTCTATCTCAAGGACTTCTCTCCACTTTCCAGCTATAGACCGGAGATCAGACATTCCACTATTTTCCAAAATGATATCTGCCAATTCTCTGATAATATCCTTGTCAACTTCCCTGACAACAATGAAATCTCCTGTTTTCAAATCTGTGGGCAAGATTGTTTTTATGTCCTTACCATTATTTACAATAATCGCTGTCGCTGATATCAACTTATGTCCTACTCTGTAAAATGCTACATATCCACCAACATAACTTATAGGAATAGCATTCACAGTTTCTGCCTTACTGTTTCCATTAATATATCTGCGGAAAGTATTTTCTCTCAACACAAGTTCGATATCTTCCTGTTCATCTTCAGCTGAACCAGCCCATTCAATAGGTACTTCAGACAGCTCCTTATATCTCGATGATGAAACATCAAAATCCTTTGTACTAAAGGATTGTTTCATAATCTCTTCGTTATCTGAAACTTTAAGTGCTTTTCCCCATCTTCCAACTGTATATCGTTGCCACTGATTTTCATAGTCATATAACAAAACAACATATGTTTGCGTGTTATAACTATAAATGAGCTTTCTCATAATTGCACGTTTTAACCATCCAACTACGATTGTAAAATCATACTGTAAATTAACAGCTGCGTAATACTCTCCTGGAAACAGAACCGTAATATTAATGTACGAATAGGATTTCATTATCCACTGCTGCCAATAATTCAATGTTGCTTTTTTGTTTGTCCTCTCCGGAACAATAATACAAATTCTTGTATGTCTATGATTTTTAAAGAATTCTGTCAACGCAGGGACTTTAGAAAGATTAAACCCATTACTATAGACTTTATCCAAATCATCTACTGCCGCACAATAATCTTCATATAGCTGTTCTTTTATAAAAGGTTTTTCTTCCTGCAAAAATCTCTTACATTCCTCTAGCGATTTTTTTGCTAAATTTATTTCTACATTTCCAAACGGAATGACAGACTGCAAAGCAGTAAAAGAAAGATTATATAATCTGCTATATACCTTCATTATTTTGACAGATGCATCTTGGGTTTCTCTTCTATGTGCAGATATTTTCTGAATTGCAGAACTAATTTCTTGACCATCAACTTTAATGTAATTAATTTTTTGTTGTGCACAAAATTTCACCTTCTGATCCATGGAAATAGCAGATGCATCATACAGTTGTTCTGTTATGCTAGCCGCATCCCAGCGCCATATATTAAATTCTCTCTGTTTCAATAAATCTAATTCAAAAGAATTCATAGTATCTGTCAGACAGATAATAGGTATATTTCGTCGAATCAAGTCATCTAATTCATCTAACTGTCCACCAATATTGTTCATATTCGATACATCAATTAATACAGACTGTGGCAACGGATTATCTTCTAAAGCAGTATTAACAGCATACAAATCTGACGCATATACCATAGCCGGAATACCTGCTGCTTGACCTGCACCAAGACTTTGCATTTTTCCTTCATAATCTACGGTTGATAACATAAGTAACTGTGTAAGCTTTGTTCCACATAGATAACAATCTGCTATTTTCTCTTTTACTGGTGCTACCGGTGTCACACTATATACTGATGACATCATATGAGTTTTGTATTCTGTTAAGACTGCTAATGGGCTTCCAACCTGTTCCATATGGCGATTTTGTTCCCTAACCTTTTTAATTTCCTTTGCATATGTTTTATATGGGCTAAGTTTTCTACTTGTATCTGTCTTTTGTAATATTGGTGCTTTAATCAGAGCCATACTTACTGTACTATTATCACCCAGCTTAATTTTTATATATTCTTTTCCTTCATGAAATTCGAAACAAACAAATTCTACAACAGCGTTACCAATTTTCAATTTTTCACCCGATACAAAACTATGTGGATCATATTTTTGCTTAATTTTCCCGTCAATAATGTTGTGAATTAGATATACTATCGAAAAAATAAATGTTGATTGAGCTTTTTCAGGAAACACAATAACTTGATATTTTCCCTGATTTTCCAGCATTTTATCAAGCATAAAAATCGATGCTCTTATAATCGGCGGAACTGCAATAACATTTGCTCCTCCATCAAGAGACAAAGTTATCCCATCAAAGTTATTCTCATCTTCAATTAACTTTTTAAGATAGTCACTCCACTCCATATAAGAACTCCTATTCTGACTGTTCCTCTACTGGAAACCCTTTTTCAAGTGCTTGTTTGTATATCTTTAGAGCTTGAACAGACTGTTTTATGCTCGGTTTCTTTTCTCTTCCAACCAAAGTACCCACAGAAAATAACAAACTTCTCTGCCACGGCTGAAAATTATGTGTTTCCTTTGCCCATTTTGATAAAGCTAACCATATGTGAGCCGGAACAGCATAGGCTTCATCGATTATTACTTGCTGATCTTCAGTCAACGATTCTATACTATCTACTGCTGTTTTCTGAACACTGTCTGTTGCAATCAATTCCTGTTCTAATTTTTCAGAAATCTTGTACGGATATTCCTTAATATCTTTCCAACATTTTTCTTTCTTACACCATTCACCTATGTTCGCTCCTCCCGGTGGATTCGCTATTTTTCGCTGAATAAATTTCGATATTTCAACAATTTCATTTTCAATTACAGGCGATAACCCCTGATCTTTCCAGATTTTATCCAGATCAATTCTCTGAGCTGTTTTAAATGACAGAAATGCTAATGTATAAGTTACAATATTGGCCCTATATCCTCCATATTGCTGCTTTGAAACAAGTTTTTCAGTCTGTTTAAACAAAATCGCTTTTGATATTAAATGCTGATAATATGTTTCATCTGGAAGCTTTGCTTTTGCTTGGCTGAGACGTACGGTAAATCTTCGAAAGTTTTTTTGAGCACCTTCACTTACATAAAACGGGAGCTGATCCCATGTATTCTCATATTTTGCAAGATCAGTTTTTGTAAATAATGGATGAGTTTCTTTGAACTTCTTTCTGCGTAAAGTAGTTGTCTCTCTTGCCAGCATATCAGCGTACTGTCCCCTAGCTCTCTCATAAAACCAGTTTTGTGGCAGCAATCCCCCTTGAGCCGGGGCCCACACAGTTCTCGATAGTTCTTCTATCCTTCTATGGTAAGGATCATTAGCTGAAAAATCCGCAATTTGTACCTTGTTCTGCGTATTTGCAAAAGCAGAGATTCTCGGAACAATTTCATCCATATTCTCTGGAGAAGAAATAACTGAAATTTTCATTTGTACAAATACCTTGCTCAAGTCTGCATCAATTTTCTTATCTCTTTTCGCATTAAAAATAGACGCTGTAGTCTGTCCACCATTGACTATCTGCATATCTCTTATTTTTTTTATTGACGGCTTTCCATTTTCATCACGAACAATTTCGACGCCTTCTGCCGTCACCGAAATTCCATTATTATAGGCAAGGAACATCTCCGGCTCATCGCGCAAAGTATCACGAATACCTTTATTAACAGCACCTTTAACTTGGAGAAACGATCTAACATTTTTTTCAAGAAGACGATCTCTATATTCATCATATAAAGCAGCTAACAATTCTCCACTAATAATAGCCAAATACACGCTATATTTTTCACTTGCCGAATTTTCAATGCAAGGGACTGTCAGATTGTATTTTTCTTGAAAATCTATCTCTATTGTTTCTCTCATTTTTCCAGACATTACACATCTATATAACCTATCTATATCCCAGATTGAAAAAGAAACTTCCGCCCCACTAATTGTTATATTATTAAAATTTATCGGTTTTACTTTCCCATTGGTCAGAGCGCAGATTCTCACTGTTTTAATATCATTTTTATGGTCATGCAGAGTTATCGCAAACTCATATGTGTCATTATCTTTCTGAAACGATGTATATAAATCATTTATTGCTTTATGATAGAGCTGTATAGCTCTTTTGACTGCTACATCAACATCTGTCTGTGATACCGTCTTAGGCTTATCACTTTCCAAATAAATGCTCACAAAAATATCCAACGCAGAAAAATCTTCAACAATAGAATATGCATTCAGCTGCAAGCCATATCCTCTAAATGGACACATAATAGAGTCATTTACTTCTCCAGCTTCTTCAAGATATTCAATCATTATAGACGTAAAGAAATCTTCCTTATTCCATCCACTGGAATCAGTTTCATAGGAAACTTGTATTTCTTCATTAAAATCTTCATAAAACTGATCTAAGGATTTGTTAGCCATTAGCCTCTTCCTCCATTAATTGTTCTTTTAACTTTTTTGCAATTGCTGATGCCATCAATGGTGGAACCGCATTCCCAATTTGTAAAAACGATGCAGTTCTTCCGCCCTCAAAAAAGTAATTATCCGGAAACGATTGTATTCTGGCTGCCTCTCGTACTGAAATAGATCTGGCCTGTTTAATGTCTGGATGAATAAAATAATGTCCATCCTTTGAAATATGTGCAACCATGGTTTGTGCATAAGGCATATCTTTTGCCACTACTTTAAAACGATCCAGAAAAGCTGTACGGTTGTTATGGGTGCATAACTCTTCTGGCAACTCAGTGTACTTTAATCGCTTTTGTCCATTATTCCATGCTTCTATTACCTGCCTATATATTTTCCGATCACGTTCCAAATTAGGTCTCGCCTGATGAAGGGTCAATATATCATCTTCTGTTCTTATTCCAGATTCTCTCAGATATTCTGTACTTTTACATTTATATACATTTCTAGATTCTCCAGGTTCAATGTATGGAAGATCTGAAAAGAGATCATCTACCAAATACTTTTGCTCTTTTTTATCCAATTCTGGATAGGTAAAGTCAGTACCTTCACGCCAACCGATTACTATAACTCTTCTCCTATTTTGCAACACGCCATATTCTTTTGAATTAAGAATACGATATTCCAAAAAATATCCTGCTTTTCTAAACCGTTCTCTCATATCATCAAAATAAGAGCCCCCATTAGCGGTCAACAATCCAGGAACATTTTCAAACACAAATATTTTTGGACGATATTTTTCCAACACCTCGCAGTAAAGCATATAAAGATAATTTCGAGGATCTCCAACCATATTCGTTTTACTTCTTGCACGACCCACGAGAGAATATGCCTGACACGGAGGACCACCTACCAACACATCGATATTTTCAATGCCTTGCACCTCCATTAATTGATCAATCCGATCAAACAATGCGGGCATTCCTTCTTCACTCATAGTTTCATTAATTACAGAATTTAGCACCGTTTCCGGAACCATCGCATACAGCTCATCTCTTGTAATTTCTCTCCTGAGATAATTTTTATAATCTTCTATACGCCCATGTTTTTTTAGATAATAAAAGCATTCTCTTGTTTTCAATGTCAAACATGCTTCTTTTTTCATTTCAACATGTGCTACTGGTATATATCCATTTCTTTGAAAGCCCTCTGAAAGGCCACCTGCACCAGCAAATATATCAATATATGAAAATGCCATTGTAATGGCCCTCCTTCAATAAAACAATTATGCCAAGTTCAGTTTATTCATTTTTCTTGATATCTATCATTTCACAAATATACGTATACTTTGGCTTCGAAGCATTCTCCGGAATCAAATAATTTGTTCCAACCCTTTGCAAACCCGGTATTCTTCCATTTCGACAGTGATTTTGTACTTGTCGAATAGATATTTTCCACTTTTCTGCAGCTTCTTTTGTCGTCATATATCCGTTCATGTAATACTCTCCTTCATGAATATAAACAATGCACCATTTTATTTTATTGTACCATCGTTTCTACGTAGTGACAATGCGTTTGAACGAAATTTTTGCTTGTATATTTAAAAGATGAGTATATCTAAAAGTAAAGCTTCAACAATTCAAAGTATGAATATAATACTTTTGATCTTCAGATACCGCTTTGAGTATAATATTATCATTTTCAGCTAATATTGCTCCGTCTTTAGGAAGTCTCATTCTGTTGCTATATTTTTCTTCTTTATCCATTTGCTCACCCACCATCAATCATTTTTATATGCGGCCTTGATGATTATAGTGTAGAACAATAGGTGGGATATAAAAATCCCTGCATATATTGTGGTATTACTTATAGTAAAACACAAAATAAGGCTCAAAAGGGCACTTTCCCTTTTGAGCCTATACACTTTATCAGCTAACGTATTTTACTTTCATTTTTCCTCATGGTCATGAGGCTTTTTTCTCTTAAATCACATTCTATGAATCCTTCGATTGTTCTTTCTGTTCTTCAATAATTCGTTCGGTTGCTTTATGAATTCTATCCTTGGAATATGGTGGTCTTAAATTCAATGACAACCGTCCTTTTTTGATCATATACGTTTCACTTCCATCCTCAGAAGATTCTTTCAACCAGCAATCATCCGGATACTTCTCAGCAAAGGCTCGCAACCTTTTCTGCAGGCTCTGATTGAAGGTATACACATTATAGAATCCGTCATCTTCATTGGTCAAAATAATCGTTTCTTTTTCACACTTTAACCTTCGCATATTCTATCCCCGCTTTCTTTCCATTTCCTGATCTAGGTACTTTGGTATCGGCTTTCCGGACCGGCGAGTAATGGCAATCTGTTTCTGATGCAGTCATTTGATTACGGATCTTCGTTTCTTAGGTTTTCCATCCTGTTGATTTCGGGAAGTCTGTTTGTTACTGCGAGCATCAGAGATCTTTTCTGGATTCTTCTTCTGATTATTTACCAGACCATCCACCATATCATAATTTGCTTCGGTACCGAATTCTCTGCTTCGTTCATAAGTGCCATTCTGGTAGAACTTCTGGTAATGTTCCAGACAGATTTTGCCATCCTGTTTTAACTGTTCGACCGGGTTTAGCGGTATCTGCTGTTGGATGTAATCATGAATCTTTTGTTTTGTCTTTTCATCGAATTTCTTACATTCTTCGACAACCCTTTTTCCATAAGCATCCAGGATAACGCCCTGAGCCTGATCCCGATATACCTGATGCTCCATCAAATAAAACTGTTTTCCATCGATAATGATGGTATCTGTTGCAATCCAATTCCCCTTTTTCCCATCAATCTGATAATTCTCAGTTTCCATAGCGATCAGTGCACCGGATGTGTTGATACGAATGAATCCGGCCAGATACTTCAGATAATAATTCAGATCCAGAGAATAGTAATATTTGTCTTCGCTTATATTTTTTTCGTTATCCACTTTCTTATTG
>UMCF01055886.1_pt1 | contig 12150 bp, 18 predicted proteins | sample 1964131 | NCBI WGS metagenome assembly UMCF01 (sample SAMEA4835958, study PRJEB28245) | human gut metagenome | biome: gut microbiome; material: fecal sample | place: Denmark | collected 2008
GGTTGTAATACGGCATTATTTCTCGCATCTTTCGTCTAAGATAGAAAGAGAATCTATCAGCAGTTTCCGCACCTATTTCGTTGAAGTAGTAATGGTCTATTACTTTTTGCTCTAAAATGCTTCTGTATTCTTCATCGAATATGGGGTAGTTTCCGAATGAAAGAGGATAACCACTTTCTATTAGCTTTCCTAGTTCGATTGTATATCGCGCCATTATTACTCACCTCCATTTTGTTGTAGCGGCTCTACTAGCTTTGGCGTTTCATCTAAAGTTGTAGTTCCATCCGGATTGAATATATCGAATTCTTGTCTAAAGTTAACTTCTATATTTGTACCGAACATTTTATTTATTTTCTCTGCCGCTTGCCGTCTTGCGTTAAGTGCAATATACCGTTGTGCTTTAACCGCACCAAGAGACGATGAAACTTCTGTTGAAACTAGCCGCTCTTTCTTTTCTGTGTTTGCGTTGTCAATTCCGCAAAACGTTAAAGCTTCATTCAGCGTCTGTCTTTTCAGCATGTATAAATCATTTGCGACATAAGGCGCATCCGTTCGTAAAACGTCAATATCGCTAGGGTTTAACCCTTTCGACGCGTAAATAACAGGCTCATTTCCATTCCATTGTTCGTATACGTTTTTCATGGAAAGTTTTTGGCTTTCGTTACATTTAATAAGAACAGGGGTTTTTTGAGCGTTTACATTTACTTCGATTGCTCTTTCTATGTTTGTAAGCCGTTCTGCATAAAGCACTAATGTTTCCATCGCAGGTTTATGCAGATAATTATTGAAAATAAGCACGCTGTCTTTGTCAGTGCAGCTTTTCTGATAACCGTTTGTAGCATATGCACGTCTGAATGTTGGAATTCTATACACGTTAAGATTTCCACCTATCATACAAGTAAGCGCTAGATTTCCGATTGTTTCATCGTTGAAATAAAGTGCATACCCATATTCACAAAGAACAAGCTCAAGATATCTTGCGTCTACTGTGTCCGGCAAGTTTTGCCACTCCCACATGTTTATATACAGTTCTTCTAATCGCGTGATATAATCAATGAAAGTTCTTTGGTTTCTTACACGAGCTTTTATCCTGTTCTTCCATCCATCTCTCAAGGGGTTCCACCCTTGTATCGAATTTATTTTATTATTCATGTTATCACCTACTCAATTTGAGAAATGCTGTCCTTATTCCAAAGCCTTACACCGCCATCAAACATCGCTTTTACAACGTTAACCGCGTCTACTGGGGCGGAACCTAGGTTTCCTCGTCCGAATACTGCACCGCCTGTTTGTACATAGTTAAAAGGTGAATTGCCCCATTGTCTAGGTACTTTGTATCTGTTTGTGGCATAACCATAAGAGTTAAAATAAGCATCTAAGCGTTTAGCGCAATTTGCGTTAGCGACGTATTCAATGATTTCAAACCCAATTCTGCCACACGCATAAGCCGTACTTCCGGATATAGCTGTGCCGCGCTCTTGGTCGGGGCGTGTATATTGCGTCATCATATTTCCGTATTCCGATAATAAGGCAAGTCCACCACCCATTAAAGCACCCTCTACACTTTTTGTTATTCCGTATCCACTAATAGCCGCGCCGCCGATATTGGTCAGAATTTTTAGCCTATTTTGTTCCATATAGTTAGTGAAGTTGTCGTAAATCCAAGGAACAGCTATTGTCTCACTGAATGTAACACTGTTTTCGTTTGAAAGCCCTCTGCCTTGATAATTTTTAGGCACTAGCATAACACATGATTGTGTATTACCGGCTTCGTAAAAATAGAATGAGACAGTTCCATCTTCACATAACTGCGGATATAAAATTACCTCGTCACCGGAATAGCTTCGAACCTTAAAAAATCTGTATGGATAAGACGCAAGTTTCGCGTGCTTTGCGGTGTAACCGCCACCCATCTTTAACGACTTAACTGCGATGCCGCTGTCCTTAACCGTAGCACCTGCAATGCTTCCTTTTTGTGGGGGTAAAATTGTCATATAAATTGCGACGATAGCATCGGTTTTTCCGCCTGCTGTGAAAGCGTCTAAAGTTGTTTTTACTTCAGCTGCACCGCTTATTGCAGAAACTGCTTTATAATAAAGCCCGCAAAATATACCATCTAACATATCGGGCTCTGAAAAATCACCTGTGACATTTTCTGTAGCAAGCATAACGATAGAACGTTTTCCAAGGTCGGGGGCTATAATCGTAGAACTTGCAACGTCATAATAATCCACGTTGATAGGTTCCGGTTCTGTGTTTGCAAAATAGCCGTCAGAAGCAGGATGCTCTCTTATAACCCAACATTCTTTCGCTTCCATCTTAAACTGCCATGTTTGGTACATGTCAATTTCATACACAATTTCAGCACAGTTATCGTTAATCCAATTCACTTGATTTATAAAAGCATAATACCACTTATTGTTATTATTCCACATAAGATAGTTTACACTTTGCAGTTGGTTTGCTGAAAGAGGTACGCGAATCGTGTGCTGCGGTCTACCGCCTTTTACTTTGCTGTCGGTACGTTGGTATGTAAATTCTGTGAAAGTGTATTTTGTCTTTGCTTTGAAATATTCAGTTTGATAGTCTTGTGCGACTTCTTGCGGGTATTGCACCCAACATATTTGGTCGGTATAAGTGTTATCCATTGGAACGCTTGCTAAGATGCGCACCTCTGTTTTCGGTTCATAATCACTTTCTATAAATGCCATGAATATCTCCTTTATATTTGGCGGGGATAAACCCCGCCTTTTTTCATTATTCTACTGTGATTGTAGAAGTACCGTTCTTAGACTTATCATAATCGGAAGTAGCTGTAACTGTAATCGTATCTGTCGTTTCATCGTCTCCAATATACAACACTCCATACGGCGAAATGTAAGTCTTGTTAGAAGTGTTTCCGGTAATAGCCCAAGTTACCTCGCTTGGCGGATAGCCTGTTCCTGCTACATTTGCAGTGAGTACAATGTTCGAGCCTTTATGGACTGTTGCGGCAGCAGGCGTTACTGTTACGCCTGTTACTGCAATATCAGTTGTTAAGAACAAGATAGCAGTTGCAAACGGCGACGTACTGAACGTTTTCCACACATGTAAGAAGTAGTTCCAGTACAAGCCCTGTGCGTTGTACTGCTCTGTGAATTCAATAAGGTTATCGAATACCATAAAGAATGATTCATCAACTAACGCGGCAACTACTCCTGTTAAGTTAGCGAAGTTATCAATCAGCACACGCTGCCCCATAAACTCTGCTTTACTCATATTGAACGCAGAAGCTAATACTTCGACATCAATCATTGCATCGAATTCAGCATCAATAATTAGAATCTGCTCATTCTTCTTAGAAACAGTCAATACACCGTAAGGGTTGTAATTACTGCTCATAAATTCAAGCTTGTTTGAAATGCCCTTAATTTTAGTTACAATTTCTTTTGCCGAAGCCGCAGACGGTACAGGAACTTTCACAGGGTACATTCTGCCCGCTGTTGCCGCATCTGCAATAAGCTGTTTCATGATAAGAAACTCATCGAATTCAGAGCCGCTATATAAGCTATCTACTATTCTAGCAATCAAGTCTGAAATGCCCTGCTGTGATAAAAAGGCGGCTCTAAGCTGTTGTTCGCTGATTGTAACTTTGAAAAAGTTCTCATAGTTACGTCTGTGGAATACTGCGTTAACGTCCGGAATCTCTCTTTTGAAAACTTCCTTTTCAGCCACTTCTGGGTCAAACTGCTGTGCATTTGCAATATTTACGAAAACTTCTTCTATTGTTTCGCCGTATTCCATTGTACCTTTCTTGAATTTCTTCAAAGGGTTGGAATACATTTTCGAGGTAATCAAAACTCTTGCAATTCTGTTCACAAGCGCGTTAAGGAATTCATTTTGTGTGGCGTAAAACTGCAAAATTGCGTTTCCTACTTCGCGAATATTTTCTTGCGTAGCTACCGGAATTCTATCTTGATAAGTCTGTGAAGCATTTGTTCTAATTGCGTTTAGCATCTTAGAAACATCCGGATTTAAGTTTACAATTTTAGGTTTTGTAGGCATAATATTTCTCCTTTCTTACTCACCATCTGTGAAAAGTTCCTCGAATTGTACTTCTTCTTTTGGTAGTTCTTCATCTTCGGTTTCATCTATGGGTTCATTTTCCCCACTACTTCCATTGAAAAATCTATCAATATACTTTTCACGCATATTTTGGTACTTTACTTTCCAACTAACTCCATCTTTATCTTTTACGTCTTCATCAGACGGCGATGAAGTTGGTTCAAAATCGTTAGTTACTTCTGCAAGAAGTGTCATAACTTCTTCATTGTCTCCTGTTAATTCAGTCACTTTCTTCGCAATTTCCATCAATCTCTCTTTTGTTATCATTTCTTTTTGTCCTCTCTTTTTCTTTCTTAATTGAAGCTAAAGCATAAAGTTCTACTGCCCAAAGGGTAAACCAAGCTGTTACAATGACATCATTTACTGTTCCCTCACGAAACATAAGAATAATTGACACCACCATTACCCAAAAACAGTTGAATACTGCAAGTGTCAAATATACATCAGATTTACGTAGGTTCTTTCCCATTTTATCAAGTTTTGATGCTAAGCCTTTTTTCAAGATTTCTCACCCTTTCATCAAGTCTTGGTACTTGGTTTACAATGTCTTCATTTTCATCTAGCCGTTTTTCAATGTTTTTAAGTTCATTTTCTATAACTGCTTGATGCACTTTCATGTCAGCTTGTATCTTGTCACCACTCGTTTTATTTGTGATAATAACACCAGTTAAAGTTACAAGCCCTGTGATTACTGTTCCTATTAAAGGTAGTAATGTTTCAGCACTCATTTAACCTCATAATGAATGGACGTTCCCATATGTCCATTATTTCTAGTTTCATCTGTATAACAGAAAAAATGGTGAGGTAGCATTGCAAGTGATTTACAAAGGTCTATTCTCTTAATTCTTTTTGATGTAACAGACGAACACCAGTCAGCCGCTTTTCCAGTCATATGACCACTTACTTTTGAGCTGTTTTTTAGTGAATTATTATACCGTTTACAACGTAAGCCACTTGTAATACGCATCGGTTGGTCTATAGTGCTTCTGATTTTTTCTAGGTCAATTAGTAAATTCTTTGAAACAGCCGCGGGATAACCTGCACAATATTTTCCGCCGCAGTTACAACGGAATTCTTGAACCTTGAAATGCTCTGATTTTGCGTTCTTAATGTTATCAATCGTTCTTAGAATATTATCAGAAGCAATATAGTAAAGTTCCGTATGGTACTGTTTTGGTAGATACTTCTTATTGAGTAATAAGACAGCTTTCTTATAACTTTCTGTTTTATTCTCTGTTGTAGTCTCTCCATTATACAAGCCGATTTCTTTCAGAATTCTTTTTCTGTTATGCACATATAAATATTTATGAGCCATTCATTTACCCTCCTTTCTTATAATGTCATTTTTATGATATCATTGCACATATTTTTAATATTGATTGTTTCAAAACGTACAACACCCTCTTTATAACAACGTATAAAAATTTCAATAAGTCTTGACTTGTGTCCTTTCATTAGCATTGTATTTGGCGAATGATCATCAAGCGTAGTTGAATAAACCAGTGAGCACGACGGGTCTATATCGTTTGAAACAAACATCAGTCCTGCTTTATAATCACTCCATACACCGAAAATCTCGTCTTTATATTTCAGTCCGAATAAGCAACTCGAGGAAGAAGTCTTTTTCATGATAAAGTTTTTATCATCTCGTAAAAACTCATTCTTTATTGCATAATCAGCGTAAGGCGTTCCGGCAATAAGTTTACCGAATCTTGTTTGTGCCATCATATTTTCATATTCTGAATCCTGCACACACTCAAGCAATATGTCATCTTTTGTGCTAATGGATTTCCCATACGGCAGTTTTAAGTCAAAATATAGAAAGTATGGGTTTGTTATCGAAAGTGCGTTACTTAAAAAGTATACTTTTACATCACGTGAACGCGCTACGGTCGAATAAAGTTCTAAAAAGTTTGTAACTTCATCCGGTAAATAATGATGGAAGCCCTTATCAAGTATGAATTCATCAAATATTATTTTAGTAACGCTAGGATAAGGCGTCGACTTTTCGATTTTACTTGTCGAAAGCGCGATATACGTTCCTGCTACTTTTCCATCAATAACAAAGTTTGGCGGAACAACTTTTAATTCATGCTTTGAAAACTCGTCTTGAATATCCGCGAAAAACTTCGGAATTTTCTTAAACTCTTCTTTATATCGTCTCACATAAACGAATTGATTTCCGTTCTTTAGAAAATCATTGATTGCCCATCTTTTAGCACCGTATGTTTTACCTACACCTCTAGCACCGACTATAAAATTGAATAACCTATTGTATGATAATGAATTGTTTATATCCCAATACATTTTAATTACCTCTCTTTTAGAGGTAATAAGGCAGTTTCACAACGGCTTGCTAATTCCATAGATACAAGGCGATATTTTTCAACCGTAGCGTCCTCGTAATCGGCAGTGAATTGAACCGCCCTATCCCTCATATTCATTTTATCACTTTTTCCATATTTTGTCAACATTTATTTTCTAATTGTAAAAGGTGCATTTACAAGAACAATGCCACCCTGCGTGTGCATCGGTCTAAGTCTAAATGGATAAGAAGCACCGATATGAAAATTATCCCATGTCACATAAGGATAACATGCAGGTGGCATACCTGCACATGTTATTTTTAGTTCTCCATTTATCTCTTCCATGTATGATTTTTGTCGTAAAAATCGCGCCCTTGTGAAAACGCTTTCTTTTTTCCATGCGCCTAGTTTCGTATCTGATATTTCAAGTCCTTTAGGTTCTTCTAAGCCCTCAAGATGCAAGCTATCTGTATCAGCATATATAAATCTGTCATATACGCTTTGTGCAGAAGTTATTGTTTTATGCCTAGCCCATGCGGTTATAAAAGTGCCTACAGGAATATAAATTGGTTCACGTTCTTCTACTTCGGTCACATAATAATGTATTACATCATCTTCGCCTAAATATGGAATCTTACTCGCTACTTTAGGGTTCAATGCGAATTTACCATATAATGAATTCAACATAAGCTTTGCTATTGTCCGTAATCCACCATTCTTTTCAATCGTAGCCTGCACTTTAATTCCATTCCATTTATCTATATATTCTTTGAAAAGCCCTGTTGTACTTTTGAATTTCCACCCGCATATATAGTCAATATCGTATACATCATAATGTTCTAGGAACATTTCAAGGTCAATATTTGTCATGGTTAAAGTTACATATTCATCGCCGCTTGATTTTAAGTATTCCGTAGGAACAAAAGCAAGCGAACCTTTTATTTGCACTGTGGGTATATACCCCTCTTTTAACTCGAACACACAACTAAAAGTTTGCGTGTATAAATTATATTCATCATCTTTTTCGTACTTACCATCAAAGAAAACACCCTCACCATACGGAAGTAAACTATAGTACATAACAGACGGATAAAGAGAATTTACGTCAAGCACAATTCCATCTTTAATGTCTTTATCCGCGTACCGCTCTGAAAGATAAGTAAACCCACCTCTATATGAAAGTCTTATATCAGAATCATAAGATGGAACCGGATACCATTTACTAAAACGTGAATCGCCGACAATTTCCTTATATTCAGCCATTGCATTTGAAGCCGTTGTCATTTTCTTCATATTTTGCGAAAACAACTGTTTTAATGCCATAGCCGCAATAGTAACGTCACCTTTAATATACGCTATTTCTTCATCTGTTAGCTCATGGTCCACAGAACGAAACGCTTCATAGTCAATCTCTAGCTTACTAATAGGTAGATGAAAAGCATCTGCTATTTTAGCTATAGAAAATGGGAGTACTTTCAGAGAATCATAAATTTTTACGTTTCTCTGCATAGTTATGCCAATCTCCATTGAAAAAAATTGCCCTTTATCGCTTATCAGCGTGGAAAAACTTTTACACACGACATCGCGCTTATCTTTTACATAATTATAGTTGTTATGATACAGCCAATATATAATGAACTCACCATCAAACTTTAAGTTATGAAAATATAAATGTGTCACTTCATCGTGTTCTTTTATGAATTCCATAAACGTGTCTATCGTTGTACCGTAGTAAAAAATATCCGTATCATCAATAGCGCATAAAGCCCAAGCCCATACGCGGCAGTCGTTAGGGTCTGTGATTGTTTCAAAATCTGCCGTAAATTTCATAGTTAATACTCCAAGTTATCAAGGCGTTGCATCAATGCTTCGCTAATTTCAGCGGCATCTTTAGGGTCATATACAAAATCGATACTAATCATCGGATTAGTGTAATATTCTTGTACAAGTACTTCTGCAGGTATTTTTTCCAGTTTGTTATGCAGTTCCTCACTACCAAGATTTACATCTACCGCTTTTATAAAGTTCTGTTTATAACGCTCATACCGTTCGTCCCCAATATAAGAAAGCCGCTGGGCCTCAATCCTTGAAAGCCATTTATCCCAGTTTTTAGGAAGTACTTCCTGTACCGTATTTTTTCTTGGTAAAAGCCCACTTTCTTTTATCGTGTGCATTGTACCCTTATAAATAGAGGGCTTGAATTTATCAATCTCACTTTCTCTAGCCTTATTTATATCAGCGAAAGTTCTTTCTATTTGTTCCATCTGCCAATGAGTTGTATTTACACCTTTTGACGTTGTGAATGGGAGTTCTGCCCCCTCTTTCAGATAATCGGATAAGCTTGAAATAGTTCGCGTAAACTCACTTCGAGGATAAGAAAGTAAATGTGATTTTAAGTCCTGCACCGATACAGGGGAAGGCTGTATGTCTGCTATATGCGGTTTCTCAATTCCAACATATGCAATTTTAGCATTAAAACGCATTGCTATATTTATCAGTCTTTCATCGTCAGCATTAGTCCACTTAATTCTACTTGACCTCGCCATCTTATAACCCTTTCTTTATAAATAATATGAAAACCTCTATTTTCTATCTGTGTATAAAGGTATAAATCTGCTAATAAATCCAAGTGTATATGAAAATGCCAACGCTTGGTTAAGTTCATAGAAACGTCAATTCTATTTTGCATATAATTATCCATAAATTTTTGCATATGGCGTTCTGTAGAAAAGTGAAAAGAAACTTCGTCTAGCGTAAAAACGAAAGGCGATTTTGAAAGCAATGGAAATGTTTTTCTTTCATAAATTTTCATAACTACCTCATAATAAAAGCGGGGCTATTGCCCCGCCTAGATTTTTAGAACATCACATCGAGGGTAAGCATCTGCTTTTTATCCTTTTTAATGTTCAATACTTTTAACGGCATCGGTTCTTTCCAAGTCGGCTCGCCGAACAGGGAAATAATTTTCTGCAATGCGCTATAGATACCGATAGAAACACATTGATACGACGTACCATCTTTATCGATGAGTACAATCCTTGGCGCAATTTCCTGTTCCCCTGTTGCTTGGTTCTCAACCTGCACAGGTTCAATATACACGTCGGTAATCTCCAGTGTCTCATTTATACAATCCGAAAGTCGTTTGTCTGGGTTGTTCATAATTCTGAACAGCTTCGCTTTATCCTCTTTTGTCTCTGCCGATAAACTGCAAACTGCGTTGATTGTGTTTCCGCCTCTAACTGCTACTGTTGTATTCTCCATGATTATGCCTCACTTTCCTTTACGTCTTTTTCTTTTTCTTCGATAACTTCTGAATGTTTTAAGAACGTTTCAGTGCTCATTCCTCTAAGCTCATCTGTGAAAACTAAGTCCTCGACAATAACGGCTTTTTCTTTGTACGCTTTCTTGGCAATTTTTTCTGCCTTTGCTAAATCCAACTTGTCCTCGATAACGATCGGGTTTAAGTCCTCTTTTTCAATCTGCCCGTCACGCATAACTACTGCTACCGGATAAATTGTGGTTAAATAAAATCGTCTAGTAATTTTCTTCATTTTGTTTTGTCCTTTCTTAATTAAAATGGAATATATAAACCTAAAGTGGTCTATCATTGTAAAGGCGGCGTTAAAGGTGAAAAAGGCATTTTTAACTTTCATTTGTAACTTTTATTTGTGAAAAAACGCCGCCTGCGGGAAGTTTTACAATCAAGTAACCTTGATTACTCTTTTAGTATAAACCCTATTCTATTAAAAGTCAAGAAGTTTTTTCGAAAAAATTCAAACTTTTCGTTTTTGAATTTCTTTCCAATTCTTAATTACCCCATTATAACCAATTTTCTCTGACTTCCTTATATAGAAAGTAATCTTGAGTTCGCTTCCATCAATTTCTTCCATTTTTTCAACCGCATCTAAAACCATATGCGGTATTTGCACAGTTGCACCATATGGCATTTTTAACGTAGTTGCTGAAAAAATACCATTTCTTTTTTCCTAGTTGTTCCGTACTGAAACATACCCCTTTATATCATAACTCATAGCCTTACAACCTTTCTTTTTTCATATTCCGCAATAACTTCTTTAGGCACGCCGGCGTATACTAACGCACGCCGGATAGCCCTAGCATAATCACGATGAAGTGCCGCCGTTGACGTTTCGCGGAAACGCATATAGTAATCAATCAAATAACACTCATAAGAGTAGTAAGCTAAAATTTTATCAACATATTCTCCAACTTTAACTTTACTTTCATTAAACAACTTTTTTCGTAGCCTATCGCGTTTTATAACCTCGATTATTGCCAAAGATGAAAATATAATAAAAATCGACAACAGCGCAATCGCGGGCATATATTCCGCGCTACTATTACTTAAGTACATAAGCAACCCCCTTTCTTTTTCCATATTTTAACGCGCGCTTATGTGCGTTTTTATCGCTACCAACGTATACGTCTATATGAGCGCCGGAAACAGCCCCGCCACGATCGGAACAAGATACTTTCAGCGTTTCGCCGTTATCTAGTTCTATTTCAAACTTTGTACCGAACGGCACGCTTGCATCGCAAGCCGCCGAATTCATAGGCTCAAGCCTATCACCGCTTGCGCCGTATACAATGTCGTTTCCGTTTTTATCTTTAGGGCGGTTATACGCCCATTTCCCGCAGCATTTTTCACATGCGCAGTAATAAGTTACCGTTACGTCACCATACACAAGTGGCGGCTCATAAACCGCTACTTGTGAGGCGAAAAGCTGTGCGGCGAGAAGTACCGCTGTTAGCTTTATCATAAAATCACTTCCTTTCTAATATAATTCATTAACTCGCGACGCTTTTCAAGACTATAGTATTCAAACGACATAAAGTTGCCATCATTTATTTTAATCATACAATTATATAATGCCTTTACATAGTATATTTTATATGATTTTCCGGTATTCTTATCTATAATTGTAATAATGTCCCTATCCTTAGACACGCTCGAAAAAAGCCCCTCTAAAACTTTATACACTAAATCGCTCGCATCCCTGCCTATATACTTAAAAGTGTGATGCCCGATATATACGCTATAGTCGGCGGTATCCTTGTCGGCTTCGGCTTGTTCGTATTGCGCACTTTCAAATCGTTTGCTCGCGTCAAATATAAGCTCGTCTTTTTCAGTTACATTTATAATGCGTTTGTCATCAACAAAACCGGTTGTTACATAGACAATGCTTTCGTCAATATATGCCGCAATCATTAAATTGCCTATACCGCCGTAATTAGTATCATCATATACTAATACTGTTCCTTTATTTCCTGCTAAAGATAAGCATGAATTAGCGTAAAACTCTAACATTTTTTCATAAGAGGTAAAATCAGAAATAACTGGCTCACTTTTTTCTGCTACTACACTAACAAAGAATTTTTTCATTTTTAATACCTTTCCTTTCTTAAGTTGGCTTGTTTTAACTTATGCCTTATTATAGCACACATTAAAATAGCTTGTCAACTACTTTTCAATAAAAAATTAAAATAAATTACGTTATATTTTTAACAATAATGAGTACATTACATGCAATATTCATGCCATCTCCCATCGCCTATCTACGATTCATCCCATGTACTAAAACCAATACAATTCCAGTTCTTTCCATTGTAAGTATGTACCAGTTCTATCCTTTCCGATACTTGCCTACCACTGGTAGCATCTTCCATTGTACTAACTTTCGTACAATCGTACATCGCCTATATACGATGTATCAAAATCCGT
>UMCF01010555.1_pt1 | contig 12138 bp, 8 predicted proteins | sample 1964131 | NCBI WGS metagenome assembly UMCF01 (sample SAMEA4835958, study PRJEB28245) | human gut metagenome | biome: gut microbiome; material: fecal sample | place: Denmark | collected 2008
GTTGAGCTTTATCGAAACAAATTTAGTTGGTGTGCCGTTCGTCCCTAAGCAGCAATACAAATCAATAAACAGGAGTGTGCACTGCGAAGGGGTCAAGGGGGCGACCGCAAAGCCCCCTTGTCGCCTCCGCAGAGGCGATTCCCCCTGCCACAATCAAAATCAATTCCCTTAGCACCTGTACTAAACAAACAATGCAAAGGAGCGACCACTGCTATGCAAATCCGCAGTTTTTCCTCCCTGATGGAGTCCTACGAGCGCCTCATCGCGCGCCCGAACCCCGCCAATGACCACTTCTATAACGGGCTTTATACCCGCTACCGCTACCCCGTCCTCACCCGCGAGCACATCCCGCCCTTCTGGATGTACGACGCTGACCCCGCGTCGAACCCCTTCATGATGCAGCGGCTGGGCGTGAATGCCACCATGAACAGCGGCGCAATCAAGCTGAACGGCAAGTACTGCCTTGTCGTGCGCGTCGAAGGGATGGATCGCAAGTCTTTCTTCGCCGTCGCGGAATCCGACAAGCCCACTGAGGGCTTCCGCTTCCGGGATTATCCTGTCATCCTCCCCGATACCTGCGCGGAGGAAACGAACGTCTACGATATGCGCCTGACGCAGCATGAAGACGGCTGGATTTACGGCGTATTCTGCTCCGAAAGCAAAGACCGCACCAGCAGCGATTTGTCCGCGGCGGTTGCGGCGGCGGGCATCGTCCGCACAAAAGACTTGCAGAACTGGGAGCGTCTGCCGAACCTCAAGACGCTCCGTTCGCCGCAGCAGCGCAACGTCGTCCTTCACCCCGAATTTGTGGACGGGCAATATGCCTTCTACACCCGTCCGATGGATGATTTCATCGAGACGGGTTCGGGCGGCGGCATCGGCTTCGGGCTGTGCAAGGATATTGAGCACCCCGTCATTGACGAGGAGAAAATCATCTCCCTGCGCCGCTACCACACCATCACCGAGAGCAAAAACGGCGCGGGCGCAACGCCAATTCGCACCGACAAGGGCTGGATTCACATCGCGCACGGCGTTCGTAACACGGCGGCAGGTCTGCGCTATGTGCTGTACGCCTTCATGACGGCGCTGGATGACCCGTCGCGCGTGATTGCCGAACCGTCGGGGATGCTGCTTGGCCCGATGGGGCACGAGCGCGTGGGCGACGTGAGCAACGTCGTGTTCTCCAACGGCGCGATTGCGGATGACGACGGCAAGGTGTACATCTACTATGCCTCGTCGGACACGCGCCTGCACGTCGCTGAAACGGACATTGACCGCCTGTGCGACTATCTGCTTCACACGCCCAAAGATCCGCTGCGTTCGCCGGACTGCGTGCGCCAGCGCTGCCTGCTCATCTCGCACAACCTCGCGTTTATGGGAAAGAAGGACGACTAATGGCAATTGAGTTTAAACTTGCGCCCCTGTTCGGCAGCGGCGCGGTGCTGTGCCGCCGCAAGGAAGTGCGCGTCTGGGGTACGGCGGCGGATGGGCAAACTATCACCGGGCGCGTGACGACGGCGGATGGGCTGATTCTCTCCGAAGGCGTCTGCACAGCGCGCGACGGACGCTTCCTCCTGCATCTTCCGCCGATGGAACAGGCGACCGGCTGCACACTGACCGTCACCTGCGGGGCAGAAACGTGCACATCCACCGATATTTCGGTTGGCGAAGTCTACCTCGCGTCCGGGCAGAGCAACATGGAGCTGGAACTGCAAAACGCCGACGAGGGGCAAGATTTAATCGCGGCGCATGACGACCCGCTGGTGCACTACTTCAACGTCCCGAAAAAGAGCGTCTGGGATGACGACGCGATTGCAGCCGAAGCCGCGTCTCATTGGGAGCGTGTCCGCCCCGGCTATGCGCGGGATATGTCCGCCGTGGCGTACTTCTTCGCCCGCAAACTCGCGCGGACGATTGACTGCCCTATCGGCATTATTGACTGCTACTGGGGCGGTACATCCGTGACCTGCTGGATGGACAAGGAAGCGCTGGAAGCAACCGCCGAGGGGCAGCGCTACATCACCCGCTACCGTGAGCAGGGCGGCGACAAGCCTTTTGACCAGTGGCGGCAGGAGGAAGATGCCTTTTGGGTTGAAATGAACGCATGGAATGCGCATGTTGCTCAGCTGAAGAAGGACAATCCCGGTATCTCGTGGCCGGAAATCAACGAAACCGTCGGCCCCTGCCCTTGGCATCCGCCGGTTGGTCCCGGTTCGCCGTATCGTCCGGGCGGGCTGATTGAAACGATGACAAAGCGCGTCGTTCCCGCGACGCTGACCGGCATTCTGTATTATCAGGGTGAGGATGACACCGCGAAAACCGAGCATTACGACGTGCTGCTGACTGCGATGGTGATGCGCCTGCGTCAGCTCTTTCGCGACGATTCGCTCCCCTTCCTCAACGTGCAGCTGCCGATGTGGATTGCCGCCGGCGACGAGGATAAGCACGACTGGGCGCGCCTGCGTCTTGCACAGGCACGCGCGGCGAGCGCCCTCCAGCCCGGCGGTCTGGCGATTCTGCTGGACTGCGGCGAGTTCGACAACATCCACCCGACCGACAAGCGTACCCCCGGTGAACGCCTGTGCGACGTTGCCCTGCGCGTCGTCTATGGCATGGACGCGCCGGAATCCCCCCGCGCGCTGGGGAAGTATACGCAGGGAGATACGCTCGTTGTCACGCTGAGCGCACCTGTGCTGCGCCGGGAGACGGGCGAACTGCTGCTGGAGATTGCCGGGGAGGACGGGGCGTATCACCCTGTGCAGTCGGTGACGCTGGCTGGGACGGAGATGCGCTTGCGGAGCGTGGCGGTGCTCCACCCGACGAAGGTAAGGTATGCATATGTGAATTGGGGGAAGGTGTCGCTGTTTGGGCGGAATGGGCTTCCGCTCGCCCCCTTCGCCTTCGAGGGCTAAAGGGATAAACACGCGGAAACAATAGGGGAAAAACGACCAACTCAATCGCGCGGAGGGGTCAAGGGACAGCGTCCCTTATTAGGTTTATGGCAACGCCCCAACTGTTGCTCGGACGCTCAACTCCAAGAAAACCGCCAACAAAGGCGCAGACAGCGAAGCGTCCCTGCCAGTAACCAAACCACAATCAAAACAGACCAGCACGGCATCACACCATGCTGGTCTGTTCTTTATTCTGCTTACTTTTCCGGCGCATCCGGGGTGGTCGGCGTGGGCGGCACCGGGGCTTTGCCCTGAATGTACACCGGGTATGCCGCGCTCACCCGCTGACCGTCATTCACCGTCGCGGTGACGAGGACAATTTGTGTTTCCGCGTTTGCGGACACGCGCAGCTTCCCGTCGCCAGAAATCGTCGCAACGCTCGCGGGGCAGTTGACCGCCCACGTCACACGCTTCACCGTAGCGTTCGCGGGCTGCACCGTCGCCATCAGCCGGAGCGTCGCACCCGCGCGGACGATGCGGTTGCCTGTAATCACCACGCCCGTCGCCGGAATGCCGACCGTCACGCGCACGGACGCGCGCTTGTTCGAGCCGTCGGTCGTGCGGACGGTAATCGTCGCTGTACCCGCCTTCAGGCCGCGCACAACGCCGTTTGCATCCACCGTCGCAACGCGGGTGTTGCTGCTGCGCCAGCGGATGGGCATCTGCGCCGTTTCGGGTGTTGCCGACACATGCAGCTGCACCGACGCGCCAACGTTAATCCAGCTGCTGGCTGCCGTCAAGGTGAGTTTCGTCGTCTTGGGGTAAATGACAAGCGTCCACGTTGCGGAAATTGTGCTGTTCTCCGCGCTGACGGCGTTCACCGTTACCGTCGTGATTTCTGTCACGTTCTTCGTGGTCAGCACGCCGCTGGTCGAAATCGTCGCGACGCTCGGGGGGCAATTGAGCGAGTAGATAACCTTCTGATTTGCGGCATCCTTGGGCAGAATCGTCGCCTTGATGGTCGTGGACTGCCCGCCGCCGAGTTTTTCCGCGCCGCTGATGGTCAGCGACTTGACCGTTTTCTGTACCTTGACAGTGAACTTCGCGCGGACACCCGTGCCGTCCGTCGCCGTCGCGGTAATCGTCACTGTGCCCGCCTTGAGCGCGGTCACAACGCCATTTGCATCCACCGTCGCAATGCGCTTGTTGCTGGTCGACCAAGTGACGCTCTGCGCGGCATCTTCCGGCAAAACGCGCGCCGTCAGCCGAAGCGTCTTGTCCTCGCCGTCCACATCAATGTAGTTTCTCGGCGCGGAAATAGCAACCGTCGTTACCGGGGGCAGAATCTGCACGGTGCGCGTCGCCGTAATCGCGCTGTTCTCCGCGCTGACCGCCGTTACCGTGATGGTCACGGGCGCGGTGAACCCCTTGCCAGCCTTCAAGCGCCCATGCCGGTCAATGGTCGCGATGTCTTTTCCGCAATCCACCGACCAGATAACCTTCTGGTTCGTCGCCGTAGCGGGGGTGATGACGGCGTTCAGCGTGATGGTCTTGCCCTGCGCGACAGCACTTGCGCCGCGGATTTCCAGCGTACCGACCGCGCTGCCGACCGTCAGGGTGATTTTCGCCGAGCGGCCCGAACCATCCGTCGCCTTGGCGGTAATCGTCACCTTGCCGACCTTCTTCGCCGTCACCAGACCGTTTGCATCCACCGTCGCAATGCGCTTGTTGCTGGTCGACCAAGCCACCTGCTGGGAGGCGTCCTCCGGGATGCATTTTGCCGTCAGCTGAAGCGTCGGGGACGCGAGGTCAATCGTCAGGCGCGGCGCGGAAATCGCAAGTCCCGTCGTCACCGGGCGAATCGTGACCGTGTGGGTGGCGCGAATCGCGCTGTTCTGCTTGGACACCGCCGTCACGGTAATGGTCGTAATCGCGCTGATTTTCTCGGTCGTCAGCTTGCCGCTCTGGCTGATGGCGGCGATGCTCTTGTCGCAGTCCACCGACCAGACGACGCCCTTTTCCGTCGCATCCGCCGGCATCATCACTGCCTTGAGCGTGATGGACTTGCCCGCCGCGACGCTGCCTGCGCCCTCGATGGTCAGCCCCGTCACGCCGCTGACGACGCGCAGGGTGATGCGGCCCTTGACCTTGCTGCCGTCCTTCGCCGTGGCGGTGATGGTCACTTTGCCGGTTTTGCGCGCCGTCACCAAGCCGCTTGCATCCACCGTCGCGATTTTGCTGCTGCTGCTCGACCATGTGACATCGGCAATCGCGTCCTCCGGGTCGCACGTCGCTTTCAGCTGCAAAGTTTTGCTGCCGCTCAAATCAACATACGTCGTGGGCGCGCTGACGGTGATTTTTTTCACGCTCGGCGCAATGCACAGGCGGAAGTTCGCATAGCGCGACGGGTCGCTTTTCAGCGCCGCCGACACCTGCACATAGTGCGTGTATGCCACACGTTTGGTGGTAATAACGCCGCTTTTGATGGTCGCCAGCGAAGCATCCGCCGGGTACAGCGTCCATTCCAAATCGCTGTTCGGGACGGTTTTTCCGTCGATGGTGACGGAGAACGTCAGCTTCTCGCCGCCGCGAACCGTCTTTGCGCCGGAAATAACGACTTCGCCTTTCGCGGGCGGCGTAGGCAGCGGCGGCGCGGGCGGCAGGTCACTGCCCGTTGTGATATCCGACGGCGTTGTGACCGCCAGCGCTGTATTGCTCCATTGCGGCACAAGCAGCACCGCCAGCGCCAGCATCAGCACCAACGCCGCCTTTTTCATGCTTTGCTTCATGGTTCTTTCCTCCTACCAATTTCCGAAAAAGGGATTCCGCATTCTTCATTGTAGCGCAGAGCGCAGCCCTGCGTCAAGCAAATTTCGCCTGTGGGTGAAGAATTTACAAGTCACCGCCTTGCAAAGGCGTAAATCCCAATCGCCGCGGCAATGGACAGATTCAGCGAATCCACCTTATTGCTGCTTGGAATGCGCACAGGCTGTCCCAGACGGCTGAACTCCGGCGGCAGACCGCTGCCCTCGTTGCCGAAAATCAGCGTCCAGCGGTCAGGAATGTCGCCCAACACATCCGGCAGGGACTTCGACCCGTCGAGCATGAACGGATAGAGCGCGTGTTCCGGGAACTGCGCCTGATACTGCGAAAAATCATCATAGACATGCAGCCGCAGCTGGAAGATGCTGCCCATGCTGGCGCGGACGGTCTTGGGATCAAACACATCCACGCATGGGCGGATGACGGCAATATCCTGCACATCAAAGCCGAGCGCTGTGCGGAAAATCGTGCCCACATTGCCGCTGTCCGACGGGTGATGCAGGACGATATGCGGCTTGTCAGGGCGCAGGTCATCCTCAAACTTGCTGAACACCGCCGCCGCGAAGCAGTTATCCTTCCCCGAAATGCGGGAAAGCGCCTTGTCCGCCTCTTCCACGCGGATATGGTGCTTTTCCGCTTCCTCGCGAAGCCGCTGTGCGCCCTCGGTTCCGGCGCTTCGGCTATGCAGCAGCACGCGGCGGCAGCTTTCCGGGCGGTGCAGCAGGCATTCCATCGCCGGGAACATCCCCGGTGCGTAGGCATAATCCAGCTCCGCCGAATAGGTTGATAAAGACGGCATAATTGCCCTCCTATATTTCTGCTATTCCATCGTAAATGGCATTCATCACGCAGGGGATTTCGCCTCTGCGGAGGCGAGGAGGGGGCTTTCCGATCGCCCCCTCCACCCCTTCGGCGCCGACACTTTTGGGGGTAACCCATGTTGTCAGCAGCCGTAGCATTCGTTTGAATATCTTTATCCAACAATCATCAGAATAGCGCTTCCACAAAGTCCTTGGCATTGAAGGGCTGCAAGTCGTCGATGCCCTCGCCTACGCCGATGTACCACACCGGCACTTCCAGCTCCTGCCGGATGGCAAGCGCAATGCCGCCCTTCGCCGTGCCGTCGAGTTTGGTCAGGATGATGCCGCCGATTTCGCAGACTTCCTTGAACGCGCGCGCCTGCGCCAGACCGTTCTGCCCCGTCGTTGCATCCAGCACGAGCATACAGCGCACATCCGCTTCCGGGAACTCGCGGTCAATCACGCGGCGCATCTTGTTCAGCTCATCCATCAGGTTCTTCTTGTTGTGCAGACGGCCGGCGGTATCAACAATCAGCAGATCTGCGCCCTGTGCCTTGGCGGACTGGATGCCGTCATAGACGACCGCCGCGGGGTCAGCGCCCTCAGCGTGCTTGACAATCGGCACACGCGCGCGTTCCGCCCAGACAGTCAGCTGGTCAGCCGCCGCCGCACGGAAAGTATCCGCCGCGCAGAGGATAATCCGGCGGCCAATGTTCTGGAAGCGCAGGGCAAGCTTGCCGATGGTAGTCGTTTTGCCCGCGCCATTCACGCCGACAACGAGCATGACCATCGGCCAGCGCAGCGGCGGACGCGGGATGTCCATCTGCTCAATCATGATATCTTTGAGCATCTGCTTGGCGGTATCTGCATCCTTGACCTTGTTTTCGCTCACGCGGCGGCGCAGTTCATCCATAATGGCGGTTGTCGCCTTCATGCCGCAGTCGGACATGAGCAGGATATCTTCGAGTTCCTCATAGAAGTCCTCGTCAATCTTCCTCGTTTCCTTCACCAGCGTATCGACGCGCCCCATCAGCGAATCACGCGTCTTGGTTAATCCTTCACGCAGTTTTGCGAACAGTCCCATCGTCATTCCTTCTTTCATATAAGTTATGGGAGACCCCAGAGGCGCTGCCTCTGGACTCCGCAAGGGGCGCTGCCCCTTGACCCTGCAAGGGAGTTCCTCCCTTGACCCTTTCTCGCGATTGAGTTGGTGACACTTGCATACAGTGTCCGCGTGTTTATCCAGCGAACCTACGGTTCGGATTGGACGTTCCGGCACAAGCCAAGAAGCATGAAGCCCCAGCTTGCGCAAGCATCAAGCCTTATGCTTCTCCAAGAACACCATCAGCACCGCCACATCCGCGGGCGACACTCCCGGAATCCGGCTCGCCGCCGCAAGCGACCGCGGACGCTGTTTCATCAGCTTCTGCCGCGCTTCAATCCGAAGCCCGGTCACTTCCTCATACGGCAAATCCTCCGGCAGCAGCGTCTCTTCCATCTGCCGCGCGTGGCGAATCAGCGTCTCCTGTCGCTCCAAATAACCCTCATACTTCACCGAGATTTCCGCCTGCTCCTGCGCGGGCTTGCCGAATTGCCTAATTTCCGGCGAAAGCTCCGCCAGCGCTGACAGCGTGATTTCCGGACGCTTCAGCAGTTCCACCGCGCTTAGCCCGTTCTGCGCTTCCGGCTGATGATGCTTCTCCAGCCAGTCGTTCAGCGTGACGCCGGGCGTGTATTTCGCTTTGCGGAGTTCGCCCAGCAGCTGCGCGGTTTCCGATGCCTTGCGTTCCGTGCGCTCCATGCGCTCCCGCGTCGCCAGACCCGCCTCGTAGGCGATGCGCGTCAGGCGCAAATCCGCATTGTCCTGCCGCAGGGATAAGCGGTGCTCGGCGCGGCTCGTCATCATGCGGTACGGCTCGTCCGTGCCTTTCGTCGTCAGGTCGTCGGTCAGCACGCCGATGTACGCCTGATCGCGCGTGAGCACAATCGGCGGCTTGCCCTGCGCCGTCAAAGCGGCATTCATGCCCGCCAGCAAGCCCTGCGCGGCGGCTTCCTCGTACCCGGATGTGCCGTTGATCTGCCCCGCAAAGAACAGCCCCCGCACATCCAGACTTTCCAGTGTCGGGCGCAATTGCCGGCTGTCGATGCAGTCATACTCAATCGCATACGCCAGCCGCGTCAGCTCACACCGCCGCAAACCCGGCACGGAGCGGTACATCTCCCACTGTACATCCTCCGGCAGCGATGTGGACATGCCCTGCACATACCATTCGCGGCTTTGCATTCCTTCCGGCTCCAAGAATACCTGATGGCGCTCCTTGTCGGCGAACTTGACGATTTTATCCTCAATCGACGGGCAGTAGCGCGGCCCGATGCCGTGGATTTTGCCGGAATACAGCGGCGCACGGTGGAGATTTCGGCGGATGATGTCGTGCGTTTCCGGCGTCGTCCATGTCAAATAGCATGCGTAGGTATTGTGCAACGCGCGGTCGGTCATAAACGAGAACGGCGTGACCGGCTCGTCGCCGGGCTGGGGCGTCATTTCGTCGAAATCAATCGTCCGCACGTCGATGCGCGCGGGCGTCCCCGTCTTGAACCGCCGGAGCGGAAAGCCGATGCGCGTCAAGCTGCCGCTGAGGTTCGGCGCGCTCATCAGCCCCTGCGGCCCGCCCGGCGTAATGCTCTCGCCGATGATAATCTGACTGCGGAGGTACACGCCGCACGCGACAACCGCGACTTTGCAGGAGATATGCTGCCCCGTTGTTGTCGTCACGCCGGTGACATGCCCGTTCTCGACGTCAATCGCGGCGACTTCCCCCTGCCGGACGGTCAGGTTGTCCTGCGTCATCAGCGCGGTACGCATCCGGTTCTGGTACTGCTGCTTGTCCGCCTGTGCGCGCAGGGCGTGAACCGCCGGGCCTTTGGACATATTGAGCATTCGGCTTTGGAGGAACGTATCGTCGATGGCGCGCCCCATTTCGCCGCCCATTGCGTCCAGTTCACGCACAAGATGCCCCTTTGCGCTGCCGCCGATAACGGGATTGCACGCCATGAGGGCAATCCCGTCCATATTCAGCGTCAGCAGGAGGGTATCAAGCCCCATGCGCGCCCCTGCGAGGGCGGCTTCACAACCCGCGTGTCCGCCGCCGATGACTACCAGATCCTTCATCATACGCCTTCTGCTCCTCGGAAATAGGATTCCAGTATGATTATACCATAGGGAGGGGGAAAAGGAAAGAGGGAGAGGCGAAATTAGGGCGGGAGGAATGTGGATAAACACGCAGAAGGAGCAAGGGAAAAGCGAGCAGCCCCATCGTGCCAGATGGGCGCAGCTTTCTATCTCCCCATCTCAAGCAAAATCAAGCGAAATCAAATGAAATCAAGCCAATTCAAATGAAATCAAATTTTCTTGCCAATTGCGGCCATCCGTGCTATCATGCGCATATAGCGAACGCAAGTTCCTATATTTCGCGGCGTACCTGCCCGCGCCGCCGTACCCATCACACAAGGAGGAGCGAAATTGACTGACATTACCACTACCCTTACCTATACCGCTGACCTCACCCGCCCCCTGCGCCGCATGAACATCCCCGCGCTGTTCATCACCGATGCGCGCCGGGCGCACCGAATCACCGTCACGGTTCTCCGCGCTGGAAATCCCGTTGACCTTGGCGACACCGCCGTTTCCGGCACGGTCAAGCACCTGCGCACCGGCACAACCATCCCGCTTAGCGGCAGCGCGCAGGGCAGCATTGCGTCCGTCACCCTGCCGCCCGCCGCCTACGCCCAGCCCGGCGACATCGAAATCTATGTCACCCTGACCAGCGGCGACGTGCAGAACTGCATTTTCGCCGCAACGGGCTGCGTTTTTCCCTCTTCCACCGACCGCGTGGCGGATGTTCCCGGTTTTTACTCGCTTGCGGCGCTGCAGGAGCAGTTTTCGTCGCTGGATGCGCGCCTTCGTGCGCTGGAGGAAATCGGCATCCCCATCACGACCGCCGACCAGCTTGTTTCCGCTGTTCCGCTCAATTCGTGGAAGTTCAACCTGATTTCCGCGACGGCGAACACGGCGTATTCCTCGACGGCGGAAGCGGCAGCGGGGTTTGACGACGCAAGCTGGCGGACGGTCAGCTTGCCGCATGACTGGTCGGTGGAGCTAGACTTCAATGCATCCAGTCCGGCGACGTATGAGGGCGGGTATCTGGACGGCGGCGACGCGTGGTATCGCACGACCGTCAGCGTGAACAAGCAGAGTGGGCGGCGGTATGTGCTGTGCTTTGACGGCGTGTACATGGAATCGACCGTGTACGTCAACGGGCAGCAGGTACACAAGAACTATTACGGCTACAATCCGTTCGCGGTGGATGCGACGGAACAGATGGTCAGCGGCGTGAACACGATTGCGGTGTTCGTGCGCAATGAGCAGCCGTCGTCGCGCTGGTACTCCGGCAGCGGAATGATTCGCCCGGTGGAACTGGTAACGCTGCTGGATGACCAGATTCGCATGGAGAACATCCGCGTGACGACCCCGAAGCTGGACAGTGACCTGACCAACGGCGAAACGGTTGTTGCGTTCGACGCGGTGAACAGGACGGGTGCGGAAGCGTCCGCGACGTTCACGGTAGATTTGTACGACCCGGACGGCGCGAAAGTCGGCACGGCGGATGCGTCGGCGGTGATTGCGGCAGGAGAAACGCAGAACGTCAGCGCGACGGTGGCGTACCGCAGCCCGAAGCTATGGCACATCAGCGACGCGCAGCAGCGGGATTTGATAGAAAACGGGAAAAGCGTGTCGGCATCGGGCAATCCGCTGACGTGCGAGAACGCGCTGGCGGGAAAACCGCTGGGGGCGCTGCATGTGTACGGCAAAAGCACGCAGAACGGCGTGCCGACCCCGACCGCGCCCGTGCCGATTGTCAGCGCGGGTGACGGCAGAACGGTGGTGGTCACGGTGTCGGACGGCGCGAACAATTCGCAGACGCTGCAAACACCGAATGCGCTGCCGGGCATCCCGGTTGCATCCAGCGGCAATTACACGGATGAAAGCGGGCAGCAGTGGGTCTGCGATGAGGTGGACTTGGCGCGCGGGGTGTATGTGCAGCGGGTCGCCAAAATCAAGGTTACATCGTCGCTTAGCTGGCAAACAACGGGAAATGCGGTTGACCGTTACTTTGCGTGGTTCAGCGGCATTTACACGTCCAACGTGCTCTGCACGCACTTTTCCACCGCTCTTGGCTCTGAAACGGTCGGCGGGGCGATTGCCAATCATAATAACCTTGTCGGCTTTGCATTCGCCGAAAAAGGCACGACGACCCTCGATGACTTTAAGCAGTTTTTGGACGAGAATGACGTTTTTATTTGGGCTGCGCTTGCTACACCGGTGGAAACCGACATTTCTGCGGACGAAGTCGCAGCCTACAAGGCGCTGACCACCTACGCACCGACGACCGTCATCAGCGCAAGCGGCGTGTCGGGGCTGGCGGCAAGCTATCAGCAGAGCATCCTGCCCAGCAATGCGCTATCTGCGCTTTTGACGGCTTCCCCGGCGAACCTCTACGAAGCTCAAATCAGCGCGAAAGTCGGCAATCGGGTTCAGCGGTCAAAGCGCGTGACCTACGGCTAAC
>UMCF01116454.1_pt1 | contig 12109 bp, 18 predicted proteins | sample 1964131 | NCBI WGS metagenome assembly UMCF01 (sample SAMEA4835958, study PRJEB28245) | human gut metagenome | biome: gut microbiome; material: fecal sample | place: Denmark | collected 2008
TTCATCATTTGTTCACTTCAGTAAGGAGTAAGCCTTTGCTTTTCTGTGCACTCGTCTTTTTGTCTTGCAAACAGATTGCCGAGTGTTTTTTTGAAAGCGTGAGATCTCTTCTCCGTTATATCCTGCCGCAGTAAGCATAATTGTTTGGGCTTCGTTTGGCGTGAGTGTTTCAAAAAATCTTTTCAATATTTCTGTGGTTTCAAATTTGCGGGCGATATCGGGGGTTGTCTGCCATTCTTCTTCGAAGAAGGTTTCGATGTAGGCATAAAACGGTTGATGTTTTTTGCTGTAATAAGATATGTGAGCGTTTTGTCGAATGGCTATATTCATGTAGACTGCGCCTGTTGAGCGTAGAGTGCCTCGGCGAATGTGTTTCCAAATCTCCAGCCACACATCCTGCATATAATCCTCGTTTCCGTAGCAGTAATAGTGGACGGTCGGGTTGTACTTCTTATAAAGCTCTTCGAAAACATCATACTCATCCATGGTGCTACTCCTCAATTCTAAAGCCTGCATCAGAGAGCTTTTCGGCTTGACTGATTAAATCAAACGGCAGACCGTTAGAGGGAAGGTGACAAGATTCTGTTTGCACCCAGCCTTTAAGATTACCAACAACTCTTACAAGTCCGTCGGGCTTCCCGAATTTGCCTTGAACATCGGCTATATTGTGCGAACGGTGATACCATGCTATCAACCATGGTTTCTCGGGGAAGTCTACAGAGCCGCCCGAGCCGCACACGGTGGAGGCTGTGGCGTTTTCGTCAACAAATTTTTGATGTTCAAAAGAATTAACTGCCCCTACTCCGGAGGCAAGTGTACCCGCAAGCGAAACTCCTGCTGCTATGAGCGCGGGGGCTGCCGCACCGCCTGAGGCTGCTGTTGCCGCAGCTGTCCCTACGGTGGCAGCTACACTCCCAGCGAATCCGATTCCCGATGTTAAAAGAGAATTTTTTGTAGCTTTCCAATCTTGCAGCGATGCATCATATAATATCGGCAATTTTATCGGCAGCGAAGCCGTGAGGGAGTATTGCGGCAAAACTGTTGTGTCATTTATTACAAGATACGCTTTTGAAATCCCGCTGACAAAATCATAGTATTTACGATATCCGATTTTTGAAATTTCATAAGAAGCTCCTGCCACGGTGTACTCGATTATATTCCGCAACGAAAATTTAATGTCTCCGCTATCGGGGATATGTAGGACAAATTGCGCATCTAAATTGGATGGAGTGGCTACAATTGACTGTCCGTTTGTGGTTACATCTATACTATATCCGCCCGCAGAAGTTAGGAAAGTTTGTCCGGTAAATTTAGTGTCTATTCGATAAGAATCCGACGAAAGATTTATATCTAACGATTCAATCGAAGTAACGGTACCGTCAGCTCCAACAGCTGTAAGGCTGTGTAATCTAACGACCTTTGATGTAGGACATTTTATCAGCCAGTTTAACGATGTCATTTCGTAAGAGCGAACAGAGTAAACAGAAACAATACTTGGGGCAAATTTATACTGTTGCTCCCCGGTGAGCGCTTGAAATTTAGTTGTAAACTCGTTGAAAACCGAGCCGTTCATAGCAAAACTGCTAAATATTGGATTATTTGTTTTATTCGACTGATTTTCAAGAGTCGCATTTAAGACGGTAACAACATACCAATCGTTATCCGCGGTTATATATTCGGCGGTAGGGTTAAAGGTCTTAACAAGCCATGTGTTTTCGCTTTCATCGGTCGTGCGAGGGTCTTTGATTAAAAGTGTGCCGTAATCGCTGTATTTACAGTATTGTCCGACATTAAAGCACCCTGCATACCATGCTGTAGTGAGCGGGTCGGTATTTATTTTATAAGAGTATATGCCTTTTGAATCGGTCGAAACATCAACATAGCCGTAGTAATCGTGGCTGTTGTAAGTAAATTTTGCGTAATTCACATCAAGCAGCACATCAAGGCGGAAGGTAGCCCCCGCAGGGTCAAAAGACCCATAGGGGATAACCTCTTTGTCAAAAACGATTGTGTTGCTTTTCAGTAGCTTGTTGGCTGTATCGCTATCACCAATATATCTATAAAGTGTTACTCTCATTTTAATATCACCTCATTAACAGCAGTCCATAGTATCGAATACTATTTTAAAGCCCTTAAAGGCAATATTAACTATATTAGTATAAGTACCATCGGATACAGCAGTATTTACTTCAGGGCTAATATATATAGAGCCATTACCTACACCTAAAGAAGCTTTAACATAGTATGCTTTATTAGCTGAATCTATCATAACGGCTTCTGTTGTTGTCATTCCGTATTTAAAGTTATTACCTATAAAGTTATCTAATGATATAATAGCATTCCCAACATAGCTATTAATAGTAGTAGGCTTATTAGCTGAAGTACCTGATACAAATATACTTGTTTGCCCACCAACAAATGTATGGCAACATTCAAATATCGTTGTACCATTTTCTACAGTTACCGTTATAGAAGTATCTGAATCAATTAAGTTATAATTAATGCCAGTTCCTTTTAAGGTGATCTTGTGATATACATTACAAGAACCCGTCTCTAAACAGTTTAAAATACATTTGGATAAATATAAGTTACCTGCCGGATTAGGGTGGAATGTTGGATTCATATGATTTCCTTTGAAGTAATCTGTTCTGTGCAAAGCAAACTGAATATTATTTAAATAGTCAGCTCCTACAGTACCATTACCAACATCAAGCCATAAGTGACATTCTTTAGCTAACTTTTCCAAGTTCTCAGGGATTATACACCAACCTATAAAGGCAAAATGTACTTCAGCATTTGGGAATGTAGCTTGAACATATTGAACAAAGGTGTTCATTACTCGTATTTTTGTAGCATCATCGCTTACAGAATATATGGCATCATTATAACCACCGCCAACAACAACATCTGTTATAATTGTTTTATCGGTAATATCAGCAGCTGCTTTCTCTATTAGTGTTTGGAATGTGTTATCAGCTATTGTAAAGCCAGCACCAGACTTAGCATACTTATAAGTATTAGCTTCACCTAACACTGCTCTACAGTTATCTATCCAAGAAGAACCTATTTCACCAGATGCATAGCTATCTCCAATGAATATATATTTGCGGTTTTTAAGAATTGATATTTCTTTCTGAAGTTCTTTAATTGCTATTTGTTCGGGAGTCATGCCGCCATAGGCTATATCTCTGTAATAATGCGTTCCGACACAATCCATGGTTATTTCTCACTTTCTATATCTAATTTATTTTCAATCGTGTTCAGCCGATTGCAAACATCGTGTAACGCCTCGGTTATCTTTTCCATAACCTCAACGGTTTTTTTTTGGTTGACTAAGTGGTCGTAAATGACCACTGCCACGCAAACGAGCCCAATGCCATTCTCTGTTATTGCTTGAATTATTGCTTCCATTTTTTGCCTCCTATAAGATCAACATGAAAAATTCATTATACTCTTTGATATAAAGCTCCTTTAGCCGGGAGAGCTGCCGCCGAAGATTTATTTCACTTTCCAACATTTGTTGGGATGTGGTGACACCGATATTGCCGTGAATGTGCGCAGTGTGTTTTCGGTCGCTCTTCGCCGAGGAAGAAGCGGAACCATTGCCGTCACTGCTCGCTACTTGCTTTTTTAACGGCGCTTCCATGGGGTACTCAAAAGCATTACTTTCAGACGAAGAAGAGCTGTTTCCCGACGTACTATCATTGTCAAGCGAATCTTCATATCGGTCGTAATTCTCGATCGGTTCATATTTGATTTTTGCCAGTTCACCTATTTTGTTCCAAAAATCGGCGATTAAGTCGGCTTTATTTTGCATTTGGGCGACCATCATTTCCTCGTTTGGAAACGCCATGTCCTGTGTCAAATAAAAGTTTTTCATTAGCGCCCGCATTTCGCTGTCTGACACCCAATTCAGTCCGAATGTAAGCGGCAGAAAAATCGATTGATGATTAATCACCATATTGCTTGTCGGGTAATTCTTCATCTTCCGCCACCTCCTCTGTGTTAATCTCTTCTTGTCTCAAGTCAACGGTTATTTCCGTTCCGAAAATCTCGGAGGCAAGCTTCGCCGCCTCTTGCCGAGGCTCGAGCCAATAAACACGGTTAATCATTATTTGCTGATTGTTTGAATTAACCTCCGAAGAGAGGTTGCGCTCATGTTTAATCATATTTGCACCGCTTGAGTTTACACCGAAAGTTGTGTAAAAGTCATTGAGAATTTCGCGCATATTTTCAAGGTATTTATCCGCTAAATATTCGCTGGGTGTAGAATAGACTGGGACACGGTTTCCGCTGTCATTACTCATTATTTGACTGAAAATGTCGGGTTTTTGAATAACTGCCAGTTTCCCGCCGTCAATATCGTCAACCATTTTTCTGATAGCTTGCGCTTGTGCATCAGTTTCCGCTTGAAATACCTTCGCCATACGGTTATTTGAAAGCGAAACATTCAATGAAATTTGCACTTTTGCTAATTGTGTGGCGTAATATTTAATCGTGCTTATTGTTGGCAATGCAAATTTGTTGTTCCGAATCCATACACAATCTTTGTTGACCGTGCCCGTGAGATTGCCTAGCACGGGATTAGCGGCAAGTAGTGTTGTCGGGAAATTGTAAGGGTCAAGGCCAATTCGGGAACATCTTAAACCCCTTAACCTTCCTTCCTTGTCCAAAATAAAAGCCGCTTCTCCTTGACTCATAAGCGCCCACTCTAAATAGTCAGCATTTAAAGAAGCGTCCTTGCCTTCAAAGTCTTTGCCTTTCCATTCGTAAAGGCTCATGACCCTATTCCATAGCATTTCAAACCAGTAGCATTGACAAATGCCTTCGGGCGTTTTACATCCCCGGTAAGGATTGCAGGAATCTAATATCGCGCTCATTTAATCATCTCCTTTAAAAAGGGCAGGGATTTCTCCCCGCCCTTGATTGGGGTTATTCAAGTGTGAAAATAACCGCATTCGCGCTTTTAAGCCTTATTAGCTTGCCCTGATAATTCATGAATACATTGTAGTATTCCCCAGCCGCATTAAACGGAGTTGTTCTGGTTGCTTCATGGGTTACATATTCGCCCATTGCCATTTCATCAAAGAGGACAGCCACGGTCGGAGCGGTCGAAATCTGCGCGTTTCCATCGTCAAAATTAGAAACCTCTGTATACGATGAAGCTGCACGCAGGTAGGTTTTGCCGGTTGCGATAACATAATAGTAAGTCCCGGAAACCGTTCCGCGGTCTGCATCGGTATTGACTACAACAAGATTTTTGCCGCTCTGCAAGAACCACGCAACATAGGGGTCTTTTTCCTGCTGCCAGAATTCGATTGTCTCATGTGCCGGAAGTACCGTTGCATCGGGCGAGAATGTCGTTTTAAATGCCACGATGCTATCGGCAAGAGATTCAAGGCAAATGAGCTTTTTGCTTCCTTCGGGAGTAAAGGTTTTGATTGTACCGTCATTGAAGCTCTGCGAGGGTGTGGAAAGCTTTTTGTGAATTTTATTGATTATCATTATCGCAAATTTTATGAAATTGGAATCATACATTGCATTTGATTTATCAACAAATCCTGCATCGCCGGTTTTGTAACCGTAAACAGTGTTGTACAGCGTGCAAAGCGGATAACGCTGTGCGAGGCTATCGGGAGTGGTTGCGGCGGTTGCGGCGGACAAATCCTTTATTTCCGAGGCGAGCATTACTCGTCTGCCCTGTTCGCGAGCAAGGTTGTAACTGTTGACAAGGTAGGTTATCTTTCCCGTCAAGAAAGCCTGCATAGCATCGCCGCTCATAAAAGCGCCTTCGATTTCGACCGACTGGATTGTTACAAAAAGCTTAAATGCATTCTCGTCAACGAAATAATCGGCGGTCTGTCCGCCTTTGGCGACCTTATACATATCTACGGACTGCTCGTCAACCAAGTTAACGAAGTCCGCCGACCGGGTGTTAAAGAAAGTATTCTGAATGATTTCCAAAACGCTATTAGCGGGCATCTGTCCGCGAATGAGTGACTGAAGTTTACCATCGTACTTGCGCACAAGGTTAAGCGACAGCCTTACCTTGTTTGCAATTTCGTTTGCAAAGTTGTTTTTAAAAGTATCGGCATCGGTTGCCGAAAGTTTTCGACCGAAGTCGATTAGGGATTTGTCGTCAACGATGGCGGCATCCGCCACGCCCGCCGCGCGGGATACAAGCTCGTTTATTGCTATCCAAGCATTGTTATTAATCATATTTTATACCAAACCTTTCATTAAATAATTGCTATTATTTCTAATAGCTTAAAAATAATTTTTTGTAATTTTATAACTATAATTTTGAGGTAAAGTTAAAGTCCATTGTGTTGCTGTTCCAGTTGTAGTTATATCATAATAACAATCAGTCCACTGTATTTGACCTCTTGAGCCATTCTCTTCTGAAGTAGTCCAAACTATTCTCATGCTACTAACTGAATTTATATAGCCCGGCGGATCAATATTGACTTGTCTAACAGTCATACCAGCTGATGTACTAAATGAAGGAGGGCCTTCTAATTCACAGTCGCATATAATATCAACTATCATTGGAACATTCTTTTTAAATACAATAGAATTACCTGTACTTTTCTCAGGCAACATTGATGTTATTTCGTCTTCTACTTTATCTAAATCCTTTTTAATAGAATCAGTAGTTGATTTGAGAAAGTGGTAATCCTGTAAATCAAATTCCATACAAGTATTATACTTCATTTAATTACTTCCTTTCATTTAAATAAGCTTTCCCATGCTTTCTCGGAAGAGATGGGCGTTTCTTCCTCTTTTTTGGGCGGATCTCCTGCGCCGTCTAGCTTTGCTTGCATGTCCGATACAGCGGCGGTTATTCCGGCAAGCCCTTCGGCAAGCTTTGCAATCTCGCTCATCATGTCCTCCGCTGTTATCTTTTTTTCATCAGCCATTTTTCACACCTCCTTCAATTGCTTTTGCTAATTTAATTATACCATATAAAAAAAAAAAATCAACTTTTTTTTAAAAAAGTGCTTGACAAACATATTATATTATGTTATAATACAATTACAGCAAGGGCAACAGCCCAAAAGAAAGGAAAATGAAAAATGAACATTAAAGTTAAAGTTTACGACAATTGTAAGTACAACAAGGACAGCAAAAAGGTTGCAGAGGTTGAATATAAAGGTTGCAAGGGTTTCGAAGTTAAGGAAATGACAGACGAAGAAATCTTTGCACTTGGGTTTGATGAAACAGATGAATATAAAGAGTACGCAATCATCACATTAGCGGACGGCGGTACTGCAACATTCAGAAATTCACTTTGCGATATTTTTATAATATAACAAATAAGCCAAGGGCGGCGGCTAAACCGCCCGAAAGGAGAATAAAATATGACAAACTTTGAATTTTTTATGAACGGAAACCCAACGCCGAGCGATTTGGCTAACTTACTCCATTCGGGATGTAACAAATGTATTTATAATCGGAAATATGAATCGTGCTATGATGTTGTTGGTGTTACTTGTAAAAAAGGATTTGAGCTTTGGCTGCAATCAGAACATAATGAGGAGGTAGAAGAATGACCGATAAGAAACTTACTGATGAGGAAATTATAAAACGCTTAGAACGGTGCGTAAAGCGTGGCAACCGTAATTATGACACCGATATTGTGCTTGACCTTATCAACCGCCTACAAGCAGAGAATAAAAGATTAGGAAAAGAAGTAAATTTAGTTTCTATTCAATTTCAAGATTTGCAAGAACGATATGAAGAAGCGTTGTCGGAAATTGAGAGGTTGAAAGAATGCCCGAAATGTGTTTATGAGTATGACGGCGAGATAATGGAATATTGTGTACAGAGTCCTTGTTCAAATTTCAAAACCGTTGAGCAAATTAAAGCCGAAGCGGTAAAAGAATTTGCGGAGAAGTTGAAACTTCTAATGATGAAAGGAGGTGATTGAATGGGGAATCAACGAAGCGTTTATATTCCAGAGGAGCTTTGGCTGCAGCTTCAAAGCTTTTGCGCAAAAAAAACTGAATTTAAAATTTCAATCTCGGCTGTAATTTGTCGAGCCGTCAAAGAGTTTCTAGAAAAGGAGAATGAAAAATGAAAATATTATCGGATTTTTTTCAGTTAATAGCATTAGATATGTCAGGCAAAGAAATTACCTTTGAGAACATTGCTGAAGAATTAAACAAAAAAGAGGGCATTATTGAGACAGTGGCAACAGCTGAGTACGTTGCAGAATTATACAGCGAGGGAATTATTGCTATTCGAGATAATGCAGTAGTTGTGTTATTACACAGGTTTTAAGATGGATTTTTTAAACAAAACTTATGCCGTAACTTTTGACGAAAACGGGCATTGGCTTTTCGCAAAATCGGAGACTTCGGTAATCAGCGGAAACGGCAGCGAATCATTAATCGCTTTAATCAAATCGCAAACTAAGTCGAAAAAACGCAAAATTGTTGTTTGGAATTTTCATTTATCAGAAATGATAATCTGGTCCAAATTAAATTTTTCGCATGTTGAACGGCATACGATGCGTTCTTTTATCGTAAAATTTGCCAATTTTGAAAATATCGAATTCCGAAACGCAAAAGAATTTTATCGTTCCGATTTAAAAAAAATTGCGGAAAAGAAAAATCTTTCATTTGAAAATGAGCTAGCGATAATTTGGAACGCGATGGAGCTTGAGCGTATGGCTAACGGCGGAAAAATCCACCGCATTCCTGTAACCGCCATTGGCTATGTTTCGCGAACAATAACAACCTTAGACGGATTTAATAAAAACGGAATGGATTTATATCGGCTCGGAAAATCAATAACTCCCGAAACTCATAGCGTTATTTCTGACTGTAAAAACGGCGGGTTATGCGGAGTTGATTGGGGGCGAATCGATTATCCTTGTGTTGTGAATTCTTACGATTTTAAATCGTTTTATCCGTGGATTATGTCAACACAAATTTTCCCGGCTGGGCGATATGTGTGCATTCACGGTTTGACAGAAAGCTCTTTTCGCTTTCAGCGATTTAACACCAAAGCTCAAAACGGCGAAATGCTTTGGATTGCTCGAGCGCGTTTTAAATATATTCGCCCGAAAGGAATTAATTGGCTTAGCTTTAATGGCAGCGGTCAAAAAATTTATACATTTACGAATTTGGATTATTTAATTCTTCAATCCGACTATGAGTTTTCAATCGAAGAATTTACTGAGTTTATTCCGTTTGAGTTGTGTAAAAAGCTCCCGCAAGTGTTGCGTGATTACATCGGCGAACAATTTCGAATTAAAGAATCCTTTCAAAAAGGCTCTCAAGAGTACGAAAACGCCAAAATTTTTCTGAACAGTATTTTTGGGCTTTTTTGTCAAAATCAAGAACGGTATGGTAAATCCATCGACTGCTTCACCGCACGACAGCGACCGATGGTTATCGGCGTTTTTGTAACCGCTTATGGTAGGTTTTTTTTGTGGGACATTGCTCACAAACATAATCCATTAATTTGGGACACGGATGGTTTTAAAACCGAGGACACTCTCGAATTGGAGTTATTTAATAAAAACCGGGAGACCATAGGGCGAATGGGTAAGCTGTTGTGTGAAGCTGAATATGCCGACTGCACCGTTTTTGGCAACAAACAATATATTTTGAACGGCGAGTTGAAGCTGTCGGGGACGGACGGCAAACTGGCGACCGAATACTGCCGAACGCACGGCATAGAGCCGCATGTTGGCACGGTTATTCCGCCTGAATTTACAAATAAAATTGTTATAAAAGACAACAAAATAATTAAAGTGCCGTACACGATCGGCATGAAATTTTTTGAGGAGGATAAAGATGGAATTAATTTTGAATGTTAAAAATTTTGAAAGCTTTGAGAAAGCTTTTAAAATGCTCAATGAATTTTCGGAGGACGAAAAAACTATTGCGCTTTGTTTGGCAATTTTGGAAAATCGTGGGGTTATAGAAATCGTTAAAAAAGATGGAAAAGTAGATACCATTTCGTCAGCGGCAGATAATCCGATTCCAGATTACAAAGAAATAGTCAATCTTTTTAACGAAATTTGCGGAAAAAAACTCCCGCAAATAACAGTGGTTTCAGCTAATCGAAAAAATGCAATTCGTTCTCTCTTGAAAAAATTCTCACGAGAACAAATTTTAGAAGCTTTTAAAGCCGCGAAAGATAGTGATTTTTTGACCGGGGAGAATTCTCGAAAATGGAAGGCCTCCTTCGATTGGATCATTAAAGAACAAAATATGGCGAAAATTCTTGACGGGAATTATACAACAGAAAAAGACCATTCTTTTGCATCCTATGATTTAGATCTATTCGAAAAAATGTTAGATGAAAAAATGAAGTCAATGGATTGTGATGAATGAGGTGCTTTATGAAGAGTTATGAAAATTTAAGCTATAGCGAAATTGAAGAAATGACATTAGACGAGCTCAACCAATACATAGCTTATTATGGAAAAATTTTACGGCGTAGACTTAATAGGGTTTACGCTGCAAAAGAAAGTCGCGAAAAGAAAGCTGCTATTAAATTTATTTTACCAACAGCCAAAAATATTGTTACGAATACAAATTTGAGCGGCGCTCCCACTCCCGAATCCGAAATCAAAGTATTTCGCACAAAAAAAGAGGCTGTGGCTCGTTTAAAAAACCTAGTCGAAAATTTGCGTTCTGTGCGAAGCACCGTTTCGGGACAGCGAGATATTTTTCGTCGGCAACGAAAAGCAACGCGTCAATACATCAAAGAAGTTTACACAGCCCGGAAAGAAACTCCTCCTAAACTTACGAAAGCAGAACTTGATGAGCTTGCCGATGTTTTCAATGACACAGGACATGGACGATGGGGCGATGGATATACTTCGGGTGAAATCATTGATGCTTTTAACGAAGTGAAATCTTGGAAAAACAGTCAGCAAGATTTAATTGACGAAGTGCAAAATCTTTTAGATTTTCGAAGCACTTTAAAGGGAGAAGATTAATGAGCTATATTAAAAAGCAAATTGATGGTGTATTGCAAGAATTTTGGTTAAAAGACAAATTGGATGAGACTAATGCTAATTATCGAATAGCCTTTTCTCAAAGAGGCCCCGGCAAGAGTTATCAAATAAAATGTGAAGCCATCGACCGATGGCTAAAAAATGGGAAGCAGTTTGGGCTTCTTCGGCGGCTCGATAATGAGCTTACAATCGACAAAGTAAGTGAATACTGGTCCGATATGACCGACTATTTTTATGAAAAAGCGAAGGCGGTTTTTCCTAATTTTGAAAGCTTCGTCATCGTTCCACGCAGTGGAAAATGGACCGTTTACGGGATGTATGAAGGCAGTAGTAATAAAGAATCTCTGGGAGTTATTGGCTATTATTTCGCTATAAATTGTTCCGCAAGATATAAATCCGTTTCATATCCCGATATTGATTTTGTAGTTGTCGAAGAATTCATGTCGGAAAGCCATCAATATTTGCCGCATGAATTTGACAAAATTATGAGTATTATCAGTACAATCAAGCGCCGGAGGACGGATTTCGTTGTTTACATGCTCGGGAACACGGTTGATATGAATTGCCCACTTTTGCGCGAAATGAAAATTAACTGTCGTGAAATGGCACAGGGCGACATAAAGCTCTTTACTTATTACGGCGGAAAAAACGGAGAAACCAAAAACACGGTTGCGGTCGAATATATTCGTGCAGTTGAGCAATCGGACGATTCAGAAAGCTTTTACATTTTTAATCGGCAACAAGAAAATATGATTATAAACGGTGCATGGCAAACTGGCGACTATCCGTTATTTGAGCTTGATGAGTTTTATTCAGCAAAAATAAAATTCAGCGTTGTTATTGAAAAAAGTGGAATTAAACTGTTCTGTTATTTTGCCGAAAACAAAGACCATCTTCCTACAGCGTTTATTTCTTCCGTCCGGCTTGGAAACCGCTTCAAATATATTTTCTTGACTGCAAAAACAAATGTGGGTCGACTTCAATTTAGCATTGATAGCACCCTGCCTATCGTTGTTCGAATTAAGGCATTAATAGCAGCTTGCGTTTACAATTCGAATCTGCTTTTTCAATCAAATTATGATGGCTCGGATTTCGATAGTCTTTTGCCTAATTTGATCTGACTAAAAATTA
>UMCF01109107.1_pt1 | contig 12061 bp, 8 predicted proteins | sample 1964131 | NCBI WGS metagenome assembly UMCF01 (sample SAMEA4835958, study PRJEB28245) | human gut metagenome | biome: gut microbiome; material: fecal sample | place: Denmark | collected 2008
TCCTCTTCCGCCGCCAGTTCGGCCACAATCGCCTCCTGCGCGCTTTTCAGCGACGCCGTCAGCTCCGCCTCACCCAGCGCGCGGAATATCGTGCGGAAAATCACCAGCGCCGCCACAAAAATCTTCGCCCGCTGCGGCCCGATATAAACCGATTCCGCGCGTTTGGCATACGACAGCGGCAGAATTTCGCCGATAACCCTGTCCAAATCCGCCGTCGCCACCGTAACTCCGTCGGATGCGAATTTATCATACTTCGGCATCTTTTTAATCAGCGACACCAGCCTGAGCGGCGTTGACGACGTCGCCACCAGCGCCGCCTGCCCGTGATAGTCAATGCCCGCCGTCTGTGCAAAAAACGGTTCCAGATATTTAAGCACCGCCTCTTCCAGCGCCTTTGCCCCGGCTTCGTTGTAATTCGCCAGCCCGAACATCTCGGTTGCGTTGCGCGCCCCGAGCGGCACCGATACCGTCGCCAAAATCTCCGGCGTTGCGGCGTTTGTCGCCAGCGTTACTTCCGTCGAGCCGCCGCCGAGGTCATACACCAGCAGGTACTTTTTCCCCGCCTGCGCGTTCAGCCGCGCCCCCAGAAGCGTCAGCCGCGCTTCTTCATATTCGCTGATAACTTCAATATCCACGCCGGACGTCCGTTTCACCTCGGCGCGAAACGCCGCGGTATTGGCGCTCATCCGGCACGCCGCCGTTGCAATCGCCCGATAGCGCCGGACGTTATAAAGCTTTAGCATCTCCGCAAAATCCATAAACGAACAGATGGCGCGTTCCGTCGCCCGCCGGCAGAATTTGCCGCTTTCCGCCAGCCCCTCGCCGAGCGCCACATGCTTGACGTCGCGGTACACGGCATTCCCCGCCGTATCCGCAATCAGCAGCCGGTTGGAATTGGTGCCGAGATCCATCGCCGCCACGCACGGCCGCCCGTCATAATTTTCCATATTTCCTTCTGCGTTCCTCGCCATAATTCTGCTTTCTTCCATAATTCTGCTTTCTCCCGTATTTCCGCTTTCTTCCGTATTTCCGTCTTTATTTTCGTTCGTCATCATGTCATGCCTCTTTTGTCATCTGCGCACCGCCCCGGCATTCCGTCACTTCCGGCGCTGCCCGCCAAACGCGCCGCCGCCGTTTCTCCGGTCGCTCTGCCCGCCGCTGCCCCGCCGGTCAAACGGAAACCTGCCGCTGCGCCGTTTCTTTTTGCCGTGGCCTGCGGCGTTGACGCGCCGTGCATGCATCATATCCAGCAAAATTCCCTCGCGGATGCCGCGGTCGGCAACCGTAATTTCCGAAATCGGCCAGAACGTCGTCAGTGCCTCAATAATCGCACACCCCGCAATCGTCAGGTCGGATTTGGACTGCCCGATGCACGGGTGTTTGCAGCGCCCCTCCGGCCCCATGGTTTTGATTTTGTTGATGGTAAAGTCAATATCCGGCGCCGAAATCGCAATCCCGTCCACCGCCGAACGGTTGTAACGCGGCAGTTTCAGGTGCACCGCCCCGATGACCGTAACCGTCCCCGACGTGCCGATAACCTGAATTTCCTGATTGGCAATCGCCTCGCGGATATGGTGCTTGTCTTCAAATTCCTGCAAAATCGCCTGCGTACGCTCCACCACCGTGGAATACTCAAGCGTGCTCATCTCATGCCCGGCAAAGGCCTCCGAAATCGTAACCACGCCGTAGGGCAGCGACACAAAGCCTTCGATAAACGTTTTGCCGTTGTCCGTAACCCGCGCCAGCGAAATCTGCGTCGACCCGCCGCCGATGTCAAACACCAGCACGCGCTTGATGTTGCGGTTCAGAAGCGGCAGGCACCCGACCACCGACAGCCGCGCCTCTTCCTTTGAAGAGATGACTTCAAGCTCAATCCCCGCCTCGCGCTTGGCCATTTCCGCAAACTGCGCCACATTCTTCGCCCGCCGGCACGCCGCCGTCGCTACAAAGCGCGACGCCGCAATCGGCATATATTCGTCAATAACCCCGCGGCAGATTTTCAGCGCCTGAATCGTACGGCGCATTGCCTTGGGCGACAGCTCGTTGTCCTGAATAATCCCCTCGCCGAGGCGCACCACTTTGGAAAAAGTTTCCACCACGCGAAACGAAGTCGTCGTCGGCGTCGCCACCACCAGCCGGCACGAGTTGGTGCCGAGGTCAATCGCGGCGTAGTTGTTCTGCGCCAGCCCCGGATTGCGGTCGCCCTTGCGGATTTCCCCGCGCGTCCGGTCGTACTTTCCCTGCGCATTAACATACTCCGCACCCCGACCGCTTTCGTTTTCCCTCGCCGCGCCGTTTCCGCCTGCCCGGTCGGTTCCGTTCTCCCGCACGCCGCCAAAACGTCCCGTCGTTTTTTTATTTTTATTCTTTTCCGGTAGTCCGTTTATTGTTTTCATTTGTTCTCCATTATCGCCAGCCCGGCACGCCGCTTATCCTGTCTGCCGCCTTTCAAACCGTCCCGCGCGCAAATTCCGATATTCCGCGCTCCATTCCTGACATCCCGGGCACGCCGCCTATTCTCCGAACATCTCCGCCCGGACAATCTGGCGCAGCTCGTCTATGCAGACCAGCTTGTGCTTCTTCGGGTCGACATAATGCCAGTACGCCCAGCCGTTGCAGGTCGTCGAGTCCTGCGCCGCCGCCCCCATCTGGTGGATGGAGCCGGTTTCCCCGCCAAACTTGACGGTTCCGTCGGAACGCACCACGGCCTTATGTTTCTTTTTCTCATCGTATAACACATCTCCCGGAGAAATCAAGCCCCTTTCTATCACCGCGCCGAACGGTACCCGCGGCAGCTTGCGCTTGCAGGTATATTCGAGCGCCGCGCTCTCCGGGCTGACTTCCACCGCCGCCAGACGCTCTCGCGCCCCGCGGATGTAGGTGGCGTCTTTTTCAATGCCGATGAAATTGCGTCCCAGCCGTTTGGCAACCGCGCCCGTCGTGCCGGTGCCGAAAAACGGGTCAAGGATAACGTCCCCGACGTTCGACGATGCCATAATCACGCGATACAAAAGCGCCTCGGGTTTCTGTGTCGGATGCAGCTTCTCGCCGGTTTCTTCGTTTTTGAGCCGTTCTTTGCCGGTGCAGAGCGGAATTTCCCACGTCGAGCGCATCTGCACGTCGTCGTTCATCGCCTTCATCGCCTCGTAGTTAAACGTATATTTCGCTTTCGGGTTCTTCGTCGCCCAGATGAGCGTTTCGTGCGCGTTGGTAAAGCGCGTGCCTTTGAAGTTCGGCATCGGGTTAGTCTTGTTCCACACGATGTCGTTCAAAATCCAGAACCCCAAATCCTGCATGATGTAGCCGACGCGGAAGATGTTGTGATACGAGCCGATGACCCATATCGTGCCGTCTTCTTTGAGGATGCGGCGCGCCTCGCTCATCCATGCCTTGGTGTAGCGGTCGTACTCGGCAATGCTCTCAAAGCTGTCCCATTCTTCATAGACGCCCTTGACGTCGGTATTGTCGGGGCGTTTGAGCGCGTCGCCGAGCTGCAGGTTATACGGCGGGTCGGCAAAAATCACGTCCACCGAATTGTCGGCGATTTTCTTCATGGTTTCCACGCAATCCGCATTAATAATAGTGTTTAATATCGTTTCCAAATTATAATTACTCATCACGCATCCCTGCTAAAGTGGTATTGCCGATACCTTAGACCCGATTTGGTTAGCATAATCTTAACAACCGGAAACTTTTTTGCCCCCGTTCCCTACCCGCCTGAAAATGAATCAAAATTTATTCCCCCTTCTCCGTCGCATGCCCCGCGCCCCTGCCCTTATTCCCGAGTGTGCGCAACACATTGAACATAGGGGAAATTTTATTCTTGTCAGACCGTAAAAAATATGGTATAATCAACTCACTAAAATAAAAATATCTCTATTATTAACCCGAAACAATGTCCTTGCGGCACTGTTTCATAAACAAAAAAAACATGAAAACAAATCATCTGTTTCTTTTGGCCATAGCGCTGATAAGCTTGCTCTTCACGGCATACGTCATTATCGCAATTATCAGCATCGCCGAAAATCCGGTTTGGGAAACTGTTCAAACCCATTTGACAACCCTGCCGCTGGCACTTGCCGTTATGTGTTATCTTGCCAAAATGGCCGATGACATCATCAGGGAAGCCAAAACTTCCGCCGGAAAATAACCGCAGCCGGAAACTTCCCCGCCGGAAAATCACACAGGAATGCCCCGCCCGGGCGCTCCTGTTTTTTTATGCCTTTTTGCGCCCGCCCCCCTTTGCGCCCGCCCCCTTTGCGCTGCCGATTGCTTCCGCGCCTATGCGCCCCCTTTGCGCTGCCGCTGCGGCGTTCATTTATTCCCGTAGCGCGGACCTCTCCCGCCGCATTTTCCGCATAACAGCACAGGGCAAACACGGTACGAACCACACTCCTTTTTTAGTCAGAAACACCAGATGAAAAATCCGTTCCCCAGACTTTGCCTGCCGCAGCCCTCGTACCCTCGCCGAAAAGTTCCTCTCATGCCCGCACCCGAAAGTTCTTCTCATACCCTCGCCGGAGCTTTTCCTCCCGCCCCGGTCGCAACAATTTCCCCTTTAAGCTTGACCTTTTGTTTTTGCCTGCTTATACTCTGTTCAAACATCAAAGGAGGTATCGTTATGAAAAATTTTGCTCTGACTCTCGCCTTATTGTCTGCCGCAGTTCTTTCCCCGGCTGCAACTCCGTCCCCCGCGCACGCTGCCGACACGCTGCCGGCTCCTGCCGCCCTTTCCCCTGCGCACGCTGCCGGCACGCTGCCGATTGCCTCCGCCCCGGACGCTCCTGCCGTGCCGCCTGCCGCTTTCTCGGCCGGTTCTTCCGCGGCGCAAAACCCGCGCGGCATGACTGCCCCTGCCCCGGAACAAAATCTCCTTGACGACAAAATCTACTTCTTCGCCCATGCCATGTGCATCGCCTGCAAAGACGCCTTTGTCTATCTTGATGCCAACCATCGCGACCTTAACATTCCGATTACGGATATGAAGTTTCACCACAACCTTGAACTCTACAAACAGTGCGTTAAAAAATTTAATATCCCCAACAGCGATCTCCGCCTGCCTTTAATCTGCATGGGAAATCATTACATTATGGGGTGGGAACCGGAAGACGGCGCCCGGTTTGAGGAATACCTGCAAAAATTCCGGCAGGAAACCGCCGCCGCCGGACATGCGGCCATTTCCGCCGCCGTGGATGAAGCCGTTCCCGGCCCTGCTCCGGAATTAAAGGAACCGCTTGCCGTTCCCGCTCCCGCAGCTTTCCCTGCCCCTGCTGCTTCCGCCCCGGCCGCCGCCCCGACTGCTGCGGCTGAAGAAACGTCAGGCGGCATCGCGGCCAGCCTTGAGGCGCTGAAAGGCTCCGAACCCATAGAACCAACGGCCATCGTCCGCGACGAATAGGCTTAGTCCGCATTCCCGCGCCGCCGCCCCTGCCATTCTGCCGCCCGGATGCTCTGATATCCGCCCGCTCTGGCGCCCCGTTCCCCTCCCTCACAAAAAATTTGAAAGGTCTCGCATGCTTACCGATATAGAAATAGCCAATCAGGCAAAACCGTTTAAAATCAGCAGGATTGCCGCCAAACTTAATCTGACGGCTGAAGACATCGAGCCTTACGGCAAATATAAGGCCAAACTGTCGCGCGCCAAGACTGCCGAACTAGCCTCCCGCACCATGACCGCCCGCCCTATCGCCGCTTCTGCACGCCTCTCCGAAACCCAGGCAGCCCCTGTCCCAAACGGCAGCCATCCTCTCCGTACCCCGGTATCGCGCGGCGCCCTCATCCTCGTTACCGCCCTGACCCCGACCCCGGCCGGCGAAGGCAAATCCACCGTTTCCATCGGTCTGGCCGATGCCTTGCAGCGCCTGAAAAAGCGCGTTGCCCTCTCGCTGCGCGAACCCTCGCTCGGCCCCTGTTTCGGCATCAAAGGCGGTGCTGCGGGCGGCGGGCGCTCGCAGATTGTTCCGATGGACGAAATCAACCTCAACTTTACCGGCGACATTCACGCCATCACCGCCGCCAATAACCTGCTTGCCGCCATGATAGACAACCACATCAAATTCGGCAACGGGCTGGGTATTGCCAAAGTCTTCTTCAAACGCTGCGTGGACCTAAACGACCGCGCCCTCCGCGAAGTCCGCATCGGCCTCGGCGGCAAGGCTAACGGCATTCCCCGCACCGACGGTTTTAACATCTCCGTCGCCTCCGAAATTATGGCGATTCTCTGTCTGGCCGAAGACCTTGCCGACCTCAAAAGCCGTTTAAATCAGATTGTTATCGGCGAAACTTCAGACGGCACGCCAGTTTATGCCCGCGATTTAAACGCCGCCGGTGCCATGGCGGCCATCCTCAAGGATGCCGTGCTGCCCAATCTGGTGCAGACGCTGGAACACACCCCCGCCTTCGTCCACGGCGGCCCGTTCGCCAACATCGCCCACGGCACCAGTTCGGTCATCGCCGCGCGCACCGCGCTGGCGCTGGCAGATTATGTCGTAACCGAAGCCGGTTTCGGCGCCGACCTCGGAGCCGAAAAGTTCTTTGACATCTTTGCCCGCAAATCGGGGCTTTATCCCGATGCCGTCGTCCTCGTCGCCACGGTGCGCGCGCTGAAGATGCACGGCGGCGTTGCCAAAACGGATTTGAACGCCGAAAACCTTCCCGCCCTTGAAGCCGGATTTGCCAATCTCCGCGCCCACATCGCCAACCTCCGCCGCTTCGGCGCCGAGCCGGTCGTGGCTGTCAACCGCTTCGTATCCGACACTCCCGCCGAATTAAAGCTGGTGCAGAAACTGTGCCGCGCCGAAGGCGTGGAAGCCGTCGTTTCCGAAGGCTGGGGCAAAGGCGGGAAAGGCTGTGTAAATCTTGCTAAATCAGTACTTAACAGGATTGAGTTGAATCGGAATATGAACAGCGCCGCCGCACCTCTCTCCCCGTCGGCCGTACCCGCGTCCCCCGTTCTCCCCGCCTCATCCGCCGGCACTCCTCCTCTTGCATCTGCCCCGCAGGCCTCATCCGCCGGCACCCCTCCTCTTGCATCTGCCCCGATGGGCTCATCCGCCGGCACTCTTCCTCCTGCATCTGCCCCGATGGGCTCATCCGCCGGTTCGCTCCGCCTGCTCTACCCCGATGCCCTCCCGCTTGCCGACAAAATCCGCACCGTTGCCCGCGGCATATACGGCGCCGGACGGGTAACGTTTACTGCTGCCGCCCGCCGCGATTTGGCAAAGTTCCCCCGCTGGGGCTACGGCCGCCTGCCGGTCTGCATCGCCAAAACCCAAAATTCGATTTCGCACGACAAAACGCTGCTCGGTGCCCCGCGCGGCTATACGTTCCCGATAACTGAAGTCCGCCTCTCCGCCGGAGCCGGCTTTGTCGTCGCCCTCTCGGGAGAAATCAACACCATGCCCGGCTTGCCCCGCCATCCCGCCGCCGAAAATATTGACGTGGACGAAAACGGCATTATCAGCGGCCTGTTCTGACCGTCTGCTCAGGCACGCTCCTCCGCCGCAGCCGCCGCCCGCCTCTCATCGCTCAGGCACGCAGTACCGCCCGCAAACAGCCCGCTCGGCGCCCCCGCCGCCCTGCCACTCCCCCAAAGCCCGCACCTTTTCTCCCGTCCCTCTCCCGTTGCCCCGCCCTCGTTGCCCGTGGCGCTGCCCTCGTTGCCCGTGGCGCTGCCACCCCGCATAAACAAGCGGATAACTGCCGCTTTTTTTTTGACACGCCGCCCCGACGCCTTATAATGTTTTCATAAACCGCGGTTCTTGCCTTTTCCCCTGCGGAAAACCGGAAAAGAAAACCGCCATCGCCATAAACGGCCGCCCGTGCGCCCGGACTTGAAGTTCAGGCCGGAAAACCGGCAGCCGCAGCAACTCTGGCCGCCCGTGCGCCCCAACCTGTTCTCCAAAGACCGGCGCCGCGCCGCCGCCAGCCAATGCCAACCGCCACAAACCGGGTGAAAAGCTTATGAAAAAGTCATTGTTTTATCTCATCTGTGCCGTCATGGGGGGGCTGATTGCCGCCCTCGGGCTGTTAATCGCCAAAAAATTCGGCTTCGCCGTTTCCGTCTCCGGAGCGGTAACCGCCGGGTTTGCCGTCGCTGCCGCAACCTTTGCCGCGCTGACGCCCGCGGTGCGGGAAAAAATCCGCCATGTCTGCTGCGATTTGGACTGGGCGGAAGAAGTCTGCCGCGGCTACAATGCCATTCCCCGGCTTTATCGCAAAAGTTTCTGGCAGCTCTTCGGTTTCATCAACCTTGCCTTTTTGTTCCATACCGTCAACTTTATGTGGGGCAACCGCGACTGGGCGGCGGTGCGCTTTGCCGTCGACCCGGCACAGAGCCTGAGCGAAGGGCGTTTTTCCGCCTGGTGGCTGCAGGAGCTTTTGTTTGACGGCAAGATTCTCCCTGTCATCAACAATCTCTGGGCATTCGCGGGTCTGGCGCTGGCCGGCGTCCTGCTCGGCATTTACTGGAAGCTGCCGCAGCGCACCGCCGCGTTTGTCGTAACCGGGCTGTTTTTCCTCATCACGCCCTATACCCTGAGCTGGCTCTACTTCGCCCAAAATACGCTGGGCATTTTCTGGCTGCCGGCCATCGTGCTTGCGGCGCTGCTGCTTTCGGGCTGCCGCAGCCGCAACCTGAACGCCGTTTACGCCTGTAACATCGCCTCTGTTCTGTTGCTCGTTATGGCGCTCGGTACCTACCTGCCGGTCATTAATTTTATCGGCGTCGCCGTGCTGGGCAAGGTCTTCCTGCAAACCGTCTTTGCCGACATCAGCCTGAAGTGCGCGTTTAAACGCATTGTTCAGAGTATCGCCAACCTTACCGCCGCGCTGATGATTTACGCGTTTATCATCGTCGTCCTCAAAGACACCGGCATTATGCGCCCGGCCTACAACACCGAGCTGATGCCTCTTATCGCCCTTCCGGCCAAAATCCCGGCGCTGCTGGCGGTCATGGTCGAACAGTTCGCCGTGTCCCTGCCGTTTGCCGACCTGTTTTATAAGCTCATGTATCTCGCCATGGTGCTGACGGCTCTCTTCGCGCTGATTTTCCAAAGCCCGGACGTCAAAGCCGCCGCCCGCGGGCTGCTGCTGGTTCCGTTTATCCTGCTCGCATCCAAATTGGCGTTTTTCCTCTCCGTTCCTTCGGCGGAAAACCCCGCCCACCTGGCGCGGATAGATTTCTTCGGCCTGCCGCTGATATATGCGCTGGCGCTGACAACGGTCTTAAAACTCGGCGGCGCATATTTGAAACGCCTCGGCTACGCGCTGGCAATCGTCGTGATTTTCGCCGGCTTTGTCCGCGTCGCCTATGCGCTGAAAGTCTGGAAATTCGGCTGGGAGGCGGAAACCAAACTCGCCGAACGCATTATCACCCGGCTGGAAAAGCTGCCGGAATTTAACGTCAACGGGCATTACAAACTGCTGCAAATCGGTGAGCAGAGCCTGCGCGGCAAATATTATATCAGAAAGCCCGGCGAGCAGCCGAGCGGCGAACTGCTGGCCTGGGCATATTATCCCGCCGGCCGCGCCAAAGACGCATATAATTTCTATTATCAGGCAGATTTTCTGGAAGCCGACGCCGGGCTGGGCGAGGCCGTTGCCGCCAATCCGAACCTGCGGGAATATATTTTGAACCGCGCCCGCCCGTGGCCTGCACCGGAAAGCCTGTTCATCAGCGGCGAATACATCGTGCTGGTGCTGGACGACGCTGCCCTTGCCAAAGCGCAGGCAGCCCTTTCAGCGCAGCCGTAAGCCTCGCGCGCACCAAAACGCAGGCTCCCCTGTGGCGCCATAACTACATCCGTGACGCTGCCTTCTTTGCCCGCCCTGCACGCCATAACTACACCCGTGACGCTGCCTTCGTTGCCTGTGCCGCCAGCACTTGCCCGTGGCGCTGCCTTCTTTGCCCCGCCCTGCGCGCCATAACTACACCCGTGACGCTGCCACTCCGGCGCGCCTGCGGTTGTGCTCTCCGTTTCCATATCTCTTCTCCAATACTCCTCTCCCGGCCTTTTCCCCAACGCTCCTTTTTTTCTTGACAAAAACGCCGTTTCGGCTATCATGTCTTTGTCAAAATAAAAATCTGTGAATTATCATCCCCATTATTTATCAACTAATAAAGCCCGCAAAGTAAAGTATGCGGCACGAAGATTATGAAACTCAAAAATCTGGATCAGGAACTGGAGTTTATCCGTTCCGCCGAACCCAAACAGCTGGTGGCTTACGTCGTAAACAACCGTTTCAGCGCCCGGGCCGAAAAACAGCTGATTAAACGAGGGATAACCGAAGCCAGCCTGTTCTATATCAAAGCTTATGGCTTGAAAGAACCGGCACAGGTAGAAGTTTTCCGTGCCAATCGCCCGCAGCTGGTGGATGCCGTGCTCGAAAGCGCCGCAGACCCGTGCCGGACAATTGCGCTGCTTCTCACCCACGGCGAATACAACACCGTGATGAAGTACCTCAAACGTCATGACGTGCCCCAGTATACCGAGCGGGATATCGTCTGGAGCGGCAGTGAAAAGGCCATCATCAGCCACATCAACCGCCACCGGATTTCCATGTTCGCCAAATACGACCTGATTATGCGCGGCAATCATAACATCATTATGCTTGTCATCGCCAAAGGCCGCCTGAACGAACGTGAAAAGCTGGCGCTGCTGACCCACGGCACCTACGAAGAAGTCAACTTCCTCATTGAAACGCAATCCAACCGCAAAGAAGCGGAAAAACTGCGCCAAATGAAGATGATACGCTTCAACAGCCGCAAAAAGGTTGAACAGTTCATCGCCCGCCGCCGTTTTGTGCAGGAAGCCGAAGACTTCTTTTTCAAACACGGCGCTTTCTCATTGCTTGTCAAGTACGTTATGCACTATCAGATTCCGAACGGGCAGGAAATGATTCTCAAACGCGAAGACCGCCCCGAAATTCTGGGCTACCTGTCCAAACACTGGCTCTGCGAAGCAAGCGAGAAACTGCTCCTGAAACGCGGCATTCACGCGGAAATCAAGGCTTACATCAAAAAGCACTGTTTCCACGACGAGCCGGAAGTACATTTCGTCAAGCGCGGCAACCATCGCGAAATTATGCTCTACCTCGCCAATCACAGCCTTTGTGACGAAGCGCAGCGCGAACTGATTTACCGCCGCAACAACGAGGAAATCATGTACTTCATCAGCCGTTATCCGCTCGCGGACATTGCGGTTGAGGCGTTATGCAAATGCGGCAGCGATACGGCGTTTGACCTCTGGATGCAGGATTTACCCCGCCGCCAAAACGGCAGCGAAGACCTTGCATTCGCACCGGCTAAGGCGGTATTTAACCGCCCGGCCGCCAAAACGAAAAACCCGGCACGGGAATTTCTCGCGGCCTCCCCGGCCTGGCACAGGCTGTAATGCCTTTATGCCCGGTTCGGCTGCCAACGCGGCACCATCTGCTCAAGAGCCAACGCGGCACCGCCCCGCACAAGGGCCGACACTGTGCAAATCCGCTCATTGCCAAACAGCGCTGAGCTATCTCCAGCGTTGAGCCATCTCCGCGGAACCCAAAAAATTCCCGCCGATGAAAACTCCGATGACAGAAACGAACAGGCCGCCCGTGAGGGCAGCCTGTTTTTTTGAGCGCCCGTACGCTCTTCTTTCTCCCCCATCTCCACATCGCACGCTCCTCCCGTTCCGCACACGACAAAACCACACACGACAAAACCGCCCGCAGGCATCCCCCGCAGGCGGTTCATCTTATCTCGGCTCAGGTTTTTCCGCTGCTCTGGCACCGGATTACCCTGTCCGAGTATCGGCCTGAAGTAAAATTACTTCAATTCAACCTTAGCACCGGCAGCTTCCAGCTTAGCCTTGATTTCTTCGGCTTCAGCCTTCGGAGCGCCTTCCTTAACAGTCTTCGGAGCACCGTCAACCAGGTCTTTGGCTTCTTTCAGACCCAGAGAGGTAATGCCGCGGATTTCCTTAATAACGTTAATTTTGTTAGCGCCGGCTTCAACGAGGATAACGTCGAATTCGGTCTTTTCTTCAGCTGCGGCAGCAGCACCACCGGCAGCCGGAGCAGC
>UMCF01103537.1_pt1 | contig 12008 bp, 10 predicted proteins | sample 1964131 | NCBI WGS metagenome assembly UMCF01 (sample SAMEA4835958, study PRJEB28245) | human gut metagenome | biome: gut microbiome; material: fecal sample | place: Denmark | collected 2008
TAAAATTGATAAATTTCCGTCCCAGGATAGTGCCATCCACACGCATGATACTGCAGACCGCATCCGTATTGATCCCTAAATCAACACTGCATATCACCTGCTCTTTTACCGCTGTTTTCGATAAGCTTACTTCCTCTGTGTACGAAAATCGAAGGAAATATGTATGATGTTTCTTTTCCAAAGTTGGGGCAGATGCCTTTTTTCCGCTCCACTTTTTCCGAAGATATTCCATATCCGTATGGAGTAATTTTACCTGGAACCATTTCCACTCGCGTCCATCAAATAACTTTAAATAAGCAACATCTTCTCCATATTCTGCTTCCTTATACATGACATCCCGATAGAATACCGGCATTGCATGATTCTCACAGACCAGCTTTGGTTTCCCCTTTAACTCTCCCTTTTCCCACAAACCGAGACGTGTTTGATAGGAGGACACTGCTCCAAGTGCGTGTTGGATCGCCGCTCTTCTCAGGTAAGATGGCATTTTAGGAAAATGCCGATCAAACGCAAACCTGGCATGATTCTTTTTCGTTTCATGTACCAGATGCTCCGCTGCATTAAAGCGTTTTTGTGGATTCCGGATTTCTGAAAGTTCTTCCCAGGTCTCTGCATACACCGGAATCAGATAGGAAACTGCTTGCCTAAAAATATCCAGCGTAGCACGGAGCGGTATATTCTTTTTTTTCATTTCTACTCCATAGCTGGATACAATCTGCATAAAGTTCCCTACTTTCTTTTTCCCTTCTCTTTTTGTCCCTCGATATATGCCGTTACCTGATCCCGGCTTCGGTCACTTACGGTAACTGCGCAATGCGATGGATTCCACAAACAAGATGGTATTGTAAAGAATATACATATCCTCTACCATATGAAAGTTCACTTTTCTTAACAGCAAACATATCTTTTTTCATATTTGTATTATACAATACGTCTTTCTACATAGCAAACATTTGTTCTGTTTTTAATAAAAAATTTGGCACACCTAACTCATCACTAAAGTAACGAGAATGCGGTGTTCCGTTTTTCAACGGCTGATAATGTACTTGCAGATCGGATTTCCCTGTGCCGAAAACCGTTCCTCATACTCAGTCATGACGTTTCCTTCGTTTAAGCGCGCATCCGCGTGAAGGTCAAAGGTTTTTTCATTCAAAGTCCATCCTGCTGCTTCCACTTCTTCCAGTGCAAAATCAAACAGGGCGCGGTTGTCCGTCTTAAACTCGATCGTTCCGTCTTTTTTCAGAATTTGATTGTATCTTGCCAGAAACTGTCTGGACTCCAGGCGTCTTTTCGCGTGACGGTCCTTCGGCCACGGATCGGAAAAATTCAGGTAAATGCGATCCAGCTCTCCCTGCGCGAAAACATTTTCCAGATCTTCTGCATCCATGCGGATTAGGCGAACGTTGGGCAGTTCTTCCTCTTCCAGCTTCTGAACCGCGCGCAGCAGCACGCTGGAATATTTTTCGATACCAATAAAGTTGATTTCCGGGTAAAGGCGCGCCATATCCATCAGAAAACGTCCCTTGCCCATGCCGATTTCCACATAAACCGGATGGTCGTTGCCAAACGCTTCTCTCCACTTCCCTTTCATCGTTTCCGGTTCGTGTACGACAAACTCGCTCTCCCCGATCATTTCCCGACAGCCTGTAATATTGCGCAATCTCATGAATTATCCTCACTGTTTTTCATTATTATTTTATTGGGTTTTTGTCTTTCTCCCACCCATGAGCAAGCTCATGTGGGCTCAGACCTTTTGACCCTGGCTTTGATACCTACGGATTGTTCCGTGCTGCGCACTCCCACAATCCTGATATCAATTTATCTTACTATATTTCGAGATAAAAAGGAAGCTTTGCATTTTGGCGGCGCTCCCTTCGTAGCATCCCGTGGGCAAATTCTCATGCAAGCATAGAATTCTGCCCACGGGATGCCAAGAGGGAACTGTAGTATAAATTTTAAAAAATTTTGAATTTTGCTGTTCTGCCCTTAAAATCCGCCGGGAAATAGTGTATGATGTTACTATCTTTCAATAAAGGACGGTACATTACATGAAATTTTTCCAGAAAAGATCCTTCTTTTCTTTTATGATAGCACTTGGAGTCGGCGCCAATCTGTTTTGTGGCGCTGTTTTAACGGCTCGCGCCGAGGTCATCGATTACCAGGCGCTGGCGGAGGCCAACCTTTCGATCCCGGTTGAGAGCAACGAAATCAAAAACTGGCCGGAGGGTCCGATCCTCAACGCTCGCTCCGCGATTTTGATGGATGCGGACAGCGGTGCAATCCTTTATGCCAAAAATATCCACGAAAAGCTCTATCCCGCCAGCACAACCAAGATTCTGACTGCCTACATTGCGCGTCAGAACAGCGAATTAAATGAGATGATCGAATATTCCGATACCGCGGTGCACAGCATCGACTGGCGAAGTGATTCCAACATCGGCATCAAAGCCGGTGAAGCGATCACGATGGAACAATCCCTCTACGGTCTGCTGGTGGGCTCCGGCAGTGAATGCGGCAATGCCATCGGCGAACATATCAGCGGCAGTATGGAAGCGTTTGTAGATTTAATGAACCAAACCGCAAAGGAGCTCGGCTGCACGGATTCCCATTTCGTCAATACCAATGGCAAGCATGATGACAATCACTATACCTCTACCCATGACCTCGCTCTGATCGGGCAGAAGTTTTTCTCCGATGACGTGCTTTGCCGCATGTCTGACACGGTAAGCTACAAAATCCCGGCGAGCGCAACGCTGTCACAGGATCTGATTCCGAACAGCAAAAACAAGCTGCTGCCCGGTAAAACCTACGCTTACGAATATCTCGTCGGCAGTAAGACCGGCTACACCGCAAACGCTCGCTCTAACCTCGTTTCCTGCGCCCAGAAAGACGGGCTGAAGCTGATCTGCGTCGTTATGATGGAGGAGTCCCCGCAGCAGTTCAAGGATACGATAAGCTTATTTGATTACGGTTTCAGCAACTTTTCTTCTGTTACAGCATCCAAAGAAGACACCACCTATCAGGTAAAAAACGGCGACCTGTTCGCAAATACGTTCAATCAGTCCAACATCCTTTCTATCGACCCGGATGCGAAAGTTCTCCTTCCGGATACGCTCACCTTTGCCGATCTGGATTCCGAGCTGAGCTATGATAACCTGAAGAATGGACAGGCCGCTGTCATCCACTACTCCTACGAAGGTCAGGATCTCGGCAGCGCGCCGATCCTCTTTTCCAGCATAACGCCCTTTGATTTCAGTGCAGAACCGGTTTCTGAAACGGAAAGCGCAGCCATCGCAACAGCGGATGGCTCTTCCAAGGCAGATGCGAACAGCGTACAAAGCAGCGCTTCTAATGCGCAAAGCAGCACAGACAGCTCCGGCACGGATGGCAATGCGAATGCTTCCAGTGCAAACGGTTCCTCCGGCACACAGGGCGCCACGAGCGCGCAGGCTGGCACCGCAGCGTCTGAATCCGTCGCTTCCACAACTTCTCCGACCGCAGTTTCCACACCGGGGGGAAATGTTATTTTCTTAAACGTCCGTAAAATTTTGCTTGCAGTCAGCATTGTCGCGGTTATCCTGATCGTCATTCTGGTGATCCGTTCCATTCTGATCGGACACAGCCGCAATCGCAAGCGCCGCGATATCATGAAACGACACCGCAGCCGCAAAGATGAAATCATCGACTTCGACCGTTACACCGATCCCTTCGCGTAAGACACAGGACGGGATGCACAAAAATGCCGCAGACCATTTCTTTTGAAACCGGTCTGCGGCGTTTTTTCGTATTATTTTATTATATGGGCTCCCCGGCGTGTCTCCGATGTCAGCGTCCCGCCTCACCGTTTCCCGAGCTTTTCCTGCGCTTCGCGGTGTCTGTGCTCCTTACGCAGCTGGCGGATGTGATCTTTTCTCTCCATCAGGGCGGCAACCTCTTTCTCTCCGACCAGCTTCGTCGTCTTGACGGCGTAAACCATGTCATCTTCCGCTTTTTTCACGCGGATTTTTCCTTTCATCCAACCGTGCTTATCGCACCACGACAGGCTGTAATAGTGCTTACCGTTTGGCGAGAACCAGCGGACTTTTTTACGAAGGTTATGATGGCACAGATAACATCTGGTGGAAAGAACCTCTTTATCCGCCATCAACGCCTCCTTATCCGGAAACGGTCGGGAAATATATTTTGCATAATTATCGAATACGACATGCACCTCGCTGCGGTGGTTTTCCGGCAGCTGGAACGTGTCGAAGGAAACCCGCTGCAATGCAATCGGGTCTTTGATCATCTGAAATACCCGTGCGGTATACACCGCGTCGCTGATCGCCCGGTGAAACGGAATATCCTTTGGAATCTGCAGATAATCTACTGCATATTCCAGGCTCCTTCGCACCTTCTGATCTTCGTAGGCGATGGAAAACAGCTTCTGAATATCATAGAACCGGACAGGTCCTTTTCCAAGGGGCTCCATACCGAAAAACCGCATATTTTTCTGAAGCTCCGTCAGATCCTGCGGTCCCCAGGTACCGAACATGAAATCCTCGCCACACCACGCCAGAAAGTCCTTCATCACGACATCAAAGGTCCGACATCCGGAGAGGTCTTTCATGTGAATGCCGATCAGCTTTTCCGTAATATGATGCATGGTATCATAAACCTGCGGACGGATCAGCTCCTCAAAGGTATCCACAATTTCCATCCGGCTGTTTAATTTTACCGCACCGATCTCAATAATTTCAAACGTAAGCAGTCTGTTGCGGGCATCGCGGCTATCAGACGCCTGATTCCATTCCAGATCCAGAACCACATAATCCATTGATCGTTCCTCCGCCCACTACAACATCGCCATCATAAAGTACAACCGACTGTCCGCAGGTAATTGCCCTCTGGGGCTCGTCAAAGACCAGATGAATGCTGTCCGGTCCGGTGATCTCTGCGTTCGCCCACTGCTCCTGGTGACGGTAACGGATTTTCGCTTTGATGCGCTGCGTGCCCGTCGGCACCTCACCGCTGATCCAGTGGAAATCTTTCGCCGTCAGCTCTTTTGACCACAGATCCCGGTCGCGTCCAAGAACTACCGTATTGGTCTTTGGATCGATCCTGCACACATACATCGGCTCATGCAGGGCTAGTCCCAGCCCTTTGCGCTGTCCGATCGTATAGCAGATGATTCCCTTATGCTGCCCCAGCACATGTCCTTCCTGATCTACAAAATTGCCCGGCTCGAAGCTTTTTCCGGTGTAGCGTTCAATAAACCCGGCATAATCTCCGTCCGGCACAAAGCAGATATCCTGGCTGTCATGCTTACGCGCATTGATCAGTCCCTGTTCTTCCGCCATTTCCCGGATCTGCGGCTTCGTCATGCCGCCCAGGGGGAACAGCGTATGTGCAAGCTGCTCCTGCGTCAGGCTGTAGAGCACATAACTCTGGTCTTTCTTTTCATCGATGGCTTTTTTCAGGAGGAACTTTCCGTCCTGTTCTTCGATTCTGGCATAGTGTCCGGTTACAACGTAATCGTAATCCAGCTCCTTTGCCCGCTTCATCAGCTTCTCGAACTTCATATAACGGTTACAGTCGATACACGGATTCGGGGTGAATCCGTTTTCATAGGCACAGACAAAGCGGTCCATGATCTGTGTGCCGAAATCTTCCGTAAAATTGAACACGAAATACGGAATGCCCAGCTGACGTGCAACGCTTCTTGCGTCCTCCACGTCATCTAACGAACAGCAGGTATGCCCTTTTCGTTCGCAGCTGTCCTCTCCGGCAAACAGGCGCATGGTAACGCCCATACAATCATATCCGTCCCGCTTCATCAGCCATGCCGCGACGCTCGAATCTACGCCGCCGCTCATGGCAATCATCGCCTTTTTCATTCTCTGTCTCCGTTCTTTTTATTCCTGCCCTGCCTCTCCCGGAACTTTCCAGCTCATGCTTCTCAGGCTCAGGGCCAGTGTTGTCGTATTATGCAGCAGCGCTGATGTCGTAGGCTGAATCAGCCCGGTCACACCGGCTGCAATTAAACTGCCGTTGATGCCAAGGATTGCACGGTAGTTGACATGAATCCGACGCATCATTTCTTTGCTTAAGCGGCGCAGGTAAACCAGCTCCTGCAGGCTGTCCGCACCGACTGTAATATCCGCAATTTCCCGCGCAAGCTCCGAACCGTCGCTAATCGCGATGCCGACATCCGCAGCAGAAAGCGCCGGGGAGTCGTTGATTCCATCGCCGACCATGACTACCCTGCGTCCGGCTTCTTTTTCCTGCTGGACAAAGTTCGCCTTGTCCTCCGGCAGAACTTCCGCATGGTATTCGTCCACGCCGATCTGTTTTGCGATCGCCGCTGCTGTTCGCTCGCTGTCGCCAGTCATCATGACGATTTTTGTAAAGCCTTCCCGTTTCAGCTCGCGGATAATCTGTTTTGCCTCTTCACGCACCGGATCCTCAATGCAGAGCACTGCTTCCAGTACGTTGTCAACTGCCAGATACAAATGGGAATACTGCAGCGGCAGCTCGTCAAAACGCTGCTGATATTCCGGACGGATCTGACACTTTTCATCTTCAAATACAAAGTGGGCGCTGCCGATTACAACACGTTTTTCCCCAACATAGGAAGCAATACCGTGCGCAACGATATATTCCACCTTGGAATGCACCTCTTCATGTTCCAGATTGCGCTCTGCCGCCGCGCGCACAACCGCCTTCGCCATCGAATGAGGGAAGTGTTCCTCCAGACATGCTGCCAGACGCAAAAGATCGTCTTCCTTTTCCTCGCCGAATGGAACAACCGAATGCAGTGTAGGCTGTGCTTTGGTCAGTGTACCGGTCTTATCGAATACAATCGTGGAAGCCTCGGCAAATGCTTCCAGATATTTGCCTCCCTTTACGGTGATCTTCGCCGCATTCGCTTCCCGGATCGCTGTCAGGACAGTCAGAGGCATCGCAAGCTTTAATGCGCAGGAAAAGTCAACCATCAGTACGGATAACGTTCTGGTCACATTTCTTGTAAACAGCCATGCAAGACCGGTTCCAAGGAAGGTATAGGGAACCAGCCTGTCCGCCAGATGCTCCGCACGTCCTTCTGCTGCGGACTTGAGCTTCTCGGAATCCTCGATCATCGTAACAATCTTTTCGTAACGGGTCGAACCGGAAACCGCCTTGACCTCAATCGTCAGCTCGCCCTCTTCCACAACGGTTCCGGCATAGACAAAACCACCCTTTTCCTTGCGGACAGGCTCGGATTCACCGGTCATGGAAGCCTGATTGATCATTGCTTCGCCGTCTGCCACTACACCGTCAAACGGAATGACGTTGCCGACATGGATCACGATATGGTCGCCCGGCACAACGGATGCAGCATCCACAAGGATTTCCTGATCCCGGGTCTTTATCCACACTTTGCCGACATTTAACGACATGCTGCGCGCCAGATCGCCGACAGACTTTTTATGTGTCCACTCCTCAAGGATTTCACCCAGACCAAGCAGGAACATAACCGATCCTGCCGTCGAGCAGTCCCGCCGCAGAATCGATACGGTAATCGCTGTCGCATCCAGAACCGGGACTTCCAGTTTTCCTTTGGAAAGGCATAGGACGCCTTCTTTTACATAACGGAAAGCTTTCCATATAGTATACACATTTCTGATCGGTAAGGGAAGCATGTATTTTGTAAATAACCGTTTTGCCACATGCCCGATCAGTTTTTCTTTATACTCTACATTCAACGCACGTCCCGAACTGGAACGGACGGAATCCGGCAGCTGAACGTCTTCATAATGAAAGCTTTTCAGCGCCTCCATCAGTTCTTTTAATTCGCCGTCATACTCGATCACCGCATCCTGCGTCTGCTCGTATACGGTCGCTTTTGTCACACCTGGCTGTGTTTCCAGAAAATACTGCAGGGTGTCCGCCTGGTCAAAGCTCATTCTGGACTGCCCCATATGCACCCGGATTCGCCCGGGAATTTTGTGTTTGATTTTAAAGTTCATTTTTTCTCCACTCCGCTGATACGCTTCGCGCTTTTTCAGAAAACGGGACTCCGTCAAAAAGGACGGCGCCGTCTCCGGCTCCGTCCCCCACTGCCCTGAATCAGGCTTCTTCTTTTACTTCAGCTTCCGCTTCTTCTGCAGCTCTGTCTTCATTGATCTGCTTTGCTTCTGCCAGAACATCGCCAGCGTTTTCCTGAACTGTTGTTACGGTCTTCATAACGCTGTCCTTTGCGCGAAGCGCTGCCGCTGTACACTGTACGTATGCTTTCTTCGCGTCTTTGCTGGAAAGGATCTTGATTCCGGCTGTTCCGAACAATACGCCTCCTAAAAATAAACCGATTTTCTTTGCATCAGATGCTTTCATCATGTTCGTTTCCTCCTTCGACCGGCGCAGGATACGTCTATACTACCTGTCGTACGGCATAGCTTTCTTTTGTTAGTCATCATTGACTGCAAACATGGTAGCACGCTTTTTTTCCTGTGTCAATTGCGACTTTATTCCTGCTTTCCGAACACAATCCGTTTCCCGATAAAAATGATCAGAAGTGCTGCAACGCCCACCAAAACGATTGTGCCGCCCGGCTTTAAGCCCAGATAAAACGCCGCAAACAGCCCGATAATCATGAACAGTACGTTCAAACCGACAGCGTACCATACAGTCTGCTTAAAGTTTTTTCCCAGCTGCATCGCACAAGCTACCGGAACGACCATCATCGACGATACCATCAACGCACCGACTGTCCGTGCTGCGACCGAAACCGTCACTGCAATCATAATCGTGAAGATAAAATTGACGACGCCGACCGGCACGCCCGCCAACCGTGCGCTTCTTTCATCCAATGAAATATAAAACAGCTCTTTATATAGAAGCAAAAATAACACAAGTACCACAACGGACACCACGATGACTGAAATCATCTCGGCATCGCTGATCGCCACAATGCTGCCAAACAGAAAGCTGTTAAAGTTTGCCGAATTTTTCACAAAACCGGACAACACACCCGCCAGACCGATTCCTGCTGACATGATAATGGATATCGACATTTCCGAATAGCGTGGAAGCTTTCTGCGGATCGCCTCAATGCCGAAGGACGCTGCCACACAGGCTGCCGCTGCGCCCGCCACCGGATTGACACCCAGCAAAAGTCCTGCTGCGACGCCGGCGAGCGACGTATGGGAAAGTGCATCGCCGATCATGGAAAGACGTTTGCAGACAACGACCATTCCGACGCAGGGCACGACCGCCGCCAGCAAAATTCCGACAACAAAGGCCCGCTGCATAAACAGATACTCAAAAATTCTCATGCCTGTCCGTCTCCTTTCCCAGCTTCCTGTTTTACCTTTCCGTCCTCCAGCACCCAGATATCATCTGCATAGGACGATGCACGTTTGAGGTCATGCGTCACCATCAGGACGGTGATCCTTTTCTCCGCATTGATTTTTTTAAGCAATCGGTAAAAGTGTGACGCATTTTTTTCATCCAATGCCGACGTCGGCTCATCCAGAATCAGAAGCTTCGGCTCGTTGACCAGGGCGCGTGCCAGGAGCACTCTCTGCTGCTGCCCGCCAGAAAGTCTGCCGATCAAACGGTTCTGGTATTCCTCCATGCCCACCTGCGCCAGCGCAGCCCTTACCTGCTGCCGCTCTTTTTTCCCCGCAAACCGGAACAATCCGATCTGCTTATATAAATTTGCGCGCACGATTTCTTCCACGGATGCCGGAAAATCCTTCCAACCACCCATCCCGTTCTGCGGCACATAGCTGATGCTCGACCAATCCTTAAACTGTCGGATGTCCTGCCCCAGAATCTCAATGCTGCCGTCGCTGCTGCCTTCCTCCTGATCCCCTTTGGGGTTTTCCCCGATCGGGAGCTCTCCTAATAAAAGCCTTAAAAGCGTCGATTTTCCTGCCCCGTTTTCTCCTGCGAGAATCGCCAGCCGCCCTTCTTTCAAGCAAAGGCTGACGCCGTCCAGCACATTTTCCTTTCCATAGGAAAAGTGCAGATTTTTGATTTCTATCGCATTCATATGTCTGCTCCTTACCGCAAAGCTTCTGTCAGCTGCTGCAGATTTTCTTCCATGACGGAAAAATAATCTCCGCCGGTTTCTTCCTGTCTGTCGCTTAGGCCTTCCAGCGGGCTGAGGGTCAAAAGCTTCACGCCGGTTTCCGCCGCTACCGTTTCCGCCGTCCTCGAGCCGGACAGCTCTTCAAAGAAAATCGCACGGACGTTGTTTGCCCGGACAAAATCGATAATATCTGCCATCCGTCCCGGGTCGGGTTCGGAATCCGGCGACATGCCCTCGATGCTCACCTGCGTCAGGTTATAACGCCTGCACAGATATCCATACGCCTCATGCGCCACAACGATGTTTCGCTCCGACAGATTTTCCAGCGTCGTCTGATAGGTTTTGTCCAGCTCGTCGAGCTGTTTTGCCCATTTCTCATAATTTGCCTGATAGTCTGCGCGATGCTCCGGATCCGCCTCAGAAAACGCTTCGCAGATATTTTGCATTTCCTGTTTTGCGTTCATCGGGTCCAGCCAGACGTGCGGGTCATACTCGCCGTGCTCATGGGCATCATGTCCGTCGGGCGCAGCGGCAACGACGCGATCTGCGGCATCTTCTTCATGCACGGCGTCTTCTGCATCCGCGTCATCATGGTCGTGGCTGTCCTCTTCGTCCTCATCAGCATGCGCGGCCTCATGGTCGTGACCGTCCTCTTCCTCTGCGCTGCGCAGCAGGCTCACTCCCTGCGACGCTTCCACGGAAATCAATTTTTTATTGGAAAGCCCCGCCAGAACGTCCGAAACCCAGTGCTCCATCCCCGCACCGTTATAGATAAAAACGTCCGCCTGCTCCATCCGGGTAATATCCTTTGTGGACGGTTCCCAGTCGTGGGGCTCTGTACCGGACGGCACCATGCAGGTCACCTGGACGTGCTCGCCGCCAATTTTCTGTGCGAAATCGTACATCGTATAAAAACTCGCCATCACCTGCAGCCTGTTGGGATCCACCGGTTCGTCAGAAGCTTCCGTGCCGCAGCCGACAAACACTGCGGTAAACAGTAAGCACGCGCAGAGCGCCAACGACGCACGACGCAGGATGTCGCTTTCCGATACCCGTGTGCAGCGCAGCTGCGGCATTCTGATGCCGGAAATCACAGCATGCTTCCCGAGTTGCTTTTTTCTATTTATCCTCATTTCTATCCTGCAGTCCTTCCTGTGTTTCCCTGAATTTGCGGCACTCCCGACAGCAGCCGTAAAAGATCAGATGCGAGGAATCCAGCGCAAAGTCATGCTCCTTCAGGATATGTTCGGAAAATCCATGGAGCTTGTTACATTCCAGAGGAATGATCTTCCCGCACTGCAGGCAGACAAGCCGCCCCGGGCTGCCCGGCCTCAATTCTCCGATATAGCGGTACTGCGCGCCTGCGCCATCCACTGCCGGAATTTTGATCACGGCGTTCTCCTCTGTGAGACGGTCGAGAGCCCGATAAACCGTCGTCTGTCCAACGTGAATTCCTTCGGCTTTGAGACAGTCCATACACTGTTCCGCTGTCACAAACCGGTCGCTGTGTTTTTCCAGACAATCCCGGATCAGCTCCTGTTGCTTCGTTCTGTATCTGACACGTTCTGCCATTTTTCTCTCATTTCTGCGCACGCTTTTTGTGCATGCCGAGTTTGTGTCAAGTGCGCACAGACACAAATCCCGCGATTGAAAAATTTTATTTTTCAATCTTCTTTCCCTATGAACCGCAGCGGTTTATTTTGAAATTAAAAACCATTTTCAATTTATTATATCGTTTTTTTCCACTGTGTCAAGTGGAAGAGACTGTGATAACTAACGATAGGACTTGCTTTTTTGACAAAATAACGGATAGAGAATATGTGAGACTTGTAATATCATTATCCTGAATTATTCACGGAACAGTATCTGAACTGGTAACTGTACCATGAATCCAAAAATTGACCCATGTAGCCTAAATATCGCTCAACCAATCTCCAAAAAGGGTATAAAATCCCTG
>UMCF01062887.1_pt1 | contig 11966 bp, 9 predicted proteins | sample 1964131 | NCBI WGS metagenome assembly UMCF01 (sample SAMEA4835958, study PRJEB28245) | human gut metagenome | biome: gut microbiome; material: fecal sample | place: Denmark | collected 2008
ACAAAGGTCTTCTTCATTCTTTTCTGGTCTCACAAAGCGCCATAGAGCGCATTGAAAATATTGATTTTTTAATCATGCGTCTTTAAGCAAGACGGACCGAAATCATATCGACCGCGCATCGGTTTGAACGCTTGTTCACTCTATGAGATGCAAGCAAATGTTTCCCCCTGCTCCTTGCCCGGTAAGCTGGATGAACGCACTTGCACGATGCCGCTAAGCAAGAGAAGAAATAGATATGCAGACTTCGAACGCAAAAAAACGGGCATTGCGGCGAGAGGAAACTCTGTTGCCGCAATGCCCGCAGCTCTGAAGAAAAGTGCTTCGGAAAAACTGCTTTCGGCGAGGGCTGAATTTCGTCAGCTCGCTGCCGCGAGCGAAGCCTCGGCCGAGCGCCAGTCGCTTTCCGCCATGAGAGGAACCGTCGGGAACTGCCGGACGGAAGAAATATAGGGAAGCTCCACGAGCTCGGAAGTCATGTTCTCGACATAATTTCTGACTGCGCCCGCAAGGCGGAACTGATGGAAGGCGCCCGCTTCCGTGAGGCGTATCCAGTCGCCCTTGCCGCTGATGAGACCGGCAGCACGCCAGTTGTCAAGGAGCGGCTCGAGGATGCCGCCCAGCATGACGCCGCCCGCACGTTCCGTACGCGTGATGGAGAAGCGCCCTGCGGCAATCCCCTGTGCAAGGAGCGCTGCGGCGCGCCAATAAGGTCTGGGAAGCGTCACTTCCCGCACAGCCCTTCGGCCTGAATAGACGGCGCCGAGCCACTTGTCGAGTTCGGGTTCGATCAGGTATTCGCGCCCGAAGAGACGGCCTCTTGCGCCCGACCCGAAGACGAGCCGGTCTGCGTCGCCCATGGCAAGCGACCGGTAGAGGCTCCGTTCGCGCTCCGAGCGTCCCCAGCCGAGCGCCGAGCGCGCCTCCCATCCTTCGCCGGGCAGGAGCTCGAAGGCGAGTGCATGCTCGGATGCAAGGAGCTCATCCGAAGCCGCGCGGAAGGTTTTCTCGGCTTCGGCCGGGAATTCGGGCTCGCCCGCCGCACGAAGCGTAAGGCCGTCGAGATCCATTGAGGAAGCGGTTTTCAGATCGCTTTCCCAGACTTCCAGCGACTGCCCCGGCAAACCGTAATTAAGTTCAACCGCAACGCTCGCTTCGTCGTAGGAGAGAAGGCGCTCGAGCGTCTTCACGACCGCATGGGCATCCTCCACTCGTCCCGCAGCGCGCCGCACGGCCGTGTTGAAGGACCTCACGGGAAGAAGGAAGCGCGTGACGCCGCCCGCAAGCGCGGCCTCCATCTTTTCCTCGGTAAAGTGATGCACGCGGGCATCAAATTCGATTTCGCAGTCGTTCGCAAGCGGAAGAATTCGTCTCGCGTTGGAAAGAATGCGCAGAATGTCCACGGGCTCAAGCGCCGTGGGATTGCCGCCCCCGATGCGAAGCGCCTGAATGGGCGTACCCGACTGCGCATGCTCGCCGCTCCAGAGACGCATTTCGCGCACGACGGCATCCGCGTATCGGCTGCTCTCAAGCTCACGGTAGTCGTTCTGCCAGCAGCCGCATCCTTCGCAGCGCGTTTCGCAGAAAGGCACATGGATTTCCGCAACAGCTTTGCCTCTGCGCGTCCGGTCAAGAAGATTCTCAATCTCTTCGTCGGCGGCCGCTCCTGTCAGCACCTGACGCTCAGGGACTTCCGAAGACGCGCCGTCAGCGGCATCCGCGAATGCCAATCTGCGGGGATCGGACGAAGGCGATGCGCGCCAGTCAAAGGACGCGGTTTCGGACGTAGGACGGGCGAGCGGATGAGAGACGACTTCAGACATGGCAGGAGTGGGAAAAATCTTAATCGCAAATGAGAATAATTCTCTTTTGCGTAAGATTAGCACTCCCAGTCCGTCAGCGCACCTCTTTTTGCCTGACGCGCCCAATGCGCGCGACCGGGAATTCCCGGATTACTGCGAGGCCTTCCCGTCCTCGCTCTTATGGTTTCGCGCCGAGGTCCAAAGCTTTGAACGGTCAAAATCCGCCACATCGTCGACAGCCTTTCCGCCAAGCGCCTTGACTTCACCCGAGAGCCTGCGTATTTCCGCGCTCTGAGCTTCGACCACTCGAACGAGCTCAAGGATGGAAACCGCGTACGGATCCCGGTCGCCGGCACTCACGCCATACGCGTGGAATTCCGATTCCCTGGGCTTCTCTTCCGCCGTCTTCTCTTCGCACCCGGGCTTCTTTGCAGTCTTGGGGCACGTGGCGCGACCCGGCACGCCAACTACAACAGCACCCGCCGGAACGGGCTTCACGACGACGGCGTTCGAACCGATCTGAGCGCCGGCACCAACGGTGAAGGAGCCGAGCACCTTCGCGCCCGCGCCCACCACGACGCCTTCTTCGAGCGTCGGATGGCGCTTCGCGCCTTTGGTGAGGGACGTTCCGCCGAGCGTCACCCCGTGATAGATCGTGCAGTCGTCGCCCACTTCCGCCGTCTCGCCGATCACGACGCCCATGCCGTGGTCGATGAAGACCCGGCGGCCGATCTTTGCGCCCGGATGAATTTCAATGCCGGTGAGGAAGCGCCCGACGTGGGAGACCCAGCGGGAGAAGCTCTCCCACCCCTGAAGCCAGCACCAGTGCGCCGCGCGGTGGATGACCACCGCATGAAACCCCGGATAGGAAAAGAAGATTTCGAGCGTGCTGTGCGCTGCCGGATCCTTTTCCCGGATGGTTTCAATAAGTTCCCTGGCGTCACTGATAATCGACATTGAATTGACCTTCGTTGAAAGAAAATAGTTCGCTTCTTTTTAGGCGTTTTGGGTCAGTCGGAGGATTCGGACGCGCGGGCGGACTGAGCCTTCGTTTTGCTTCCGATCCGCTCCTTCTTCGGCTGGATGATGGCGGCGCAGATCCCGCGAAGAAGCGCAAGTTCGTTCTTCGAGAGCCCCGAACGGCTGAAGATCCGCCGAGTCATGTCCATCAGGTGCCTGGGATTGGCGGGATCATGGTAGCCGCAGGCTTCCATCGCCTTTTCCCAGTGCCCGTAGAACCCTTCGATCGACTCGCTCGACGCGGGCTCATCGTTTTCAAAGCGACCCTGCCAGTCGTAGAGCTCGCCTTCCTTTCCTTCGGCTGCGAGAAGCGCCATCTGCATTTCGTAGGCGGCAATCTGCACGGCCTGGGAAAGATTGAGGCTCGGGCTCTGGGGATCGGCCGGAATGGCCGCGCATCCCTGACAGAGCATGATTTCCTCGTTCGTCATGCCGCTTCGCTCGGTACCAAAAACAAAGGCAAGGTCGCCTTCCATCTGTTCGAGCCAGGCGGTCGCCTTCCCGGCAGCTTCCCGCATGGGCGAGAGCTTCGGACCGTATTCGCGGTCGTAGCCCGTGAGCGCCCAGGCAAAGGTAACGCCTTCGAGGGCGTCGGCAAGCGTCTCATGCATGCGCGAAGCTTCGAGCACATCGATGGAGCTCGTCGCATACGCAACGGCTTCCGGGTGCGTGCGGTAGCCGGGCTCGCGGGGCGCCACAACCCTCAGGTCGCGAAACCCCATTGTCTTGATGGCTCGGGCGGCCGAGCCGATATTGCCCGGATGAGCGGGTTCACAGAGGACGAATCGAACGCGTCGGGTAAGCTCGGGCGTCTGCTGCATTTCGAAGGGTGAAAGAGAAGAAATCAAAAGAGACCCGGGGCAGCAAAGCATCCAATGCCTCTCTGCCCAAATCTCAAAAAGAAGCTGAAGCGCTCATTTTAGGATGCCTTCAGCGAAATAGGTGAAAACCCTTGGAGGTTTAATCAAGTCAACCCTGAGGCGTCTTCATGAGGAGCGCCACGGCATAGGACGCCATGCCCTCCTCGCGCCCCACGGCATCCATTTTTTCATTGGTTTTTGCCTTGACGCTCACGCGCTCCATATCGATCCCGAGGGTTCTTGCAACGCTCTCGCGGATCGCCTTCATGTGGGGGCCGATCTTCGGGCGTTCGGCCACGATGGTGGAATCGATATTGACGAGGGTCCAGCCTTCTGCGCGCACGAGCTCCATCACTGCCGCGAGGAGCTTCGCGCTGTCCGCACCCTTCCACCTGGGGTCCGAGGGCGGAAAGTGCGTTCCTATGTCGCCTAGCGCCGAAGCGCCCAGCACCGCATCCGTAATGGCATGAAGGAGCACGTCGGCATCAGAATGGCCGTCAAGGCCCTTTTCAAAGGGAATCGTGATGCCGCCCAGAACCAGGGGACGCCCCTCGACCAGACGGTGCGAATCGTATCCCTGACCCACGCGGATATTGGGAATCGTCATGTTTTTCTCTCCAAGAATAAGGCCGGCGACGATTTCATCCCCGGGCTGCGTGACCTTGATGTTGGCTGAGCGGCAGGAAACGGCCTTGACGGGAAGGCCGAGCCGCTCAACGGCGCTCGCTTCATCGGTAACGCCTTCCGTGCTTCTTTGCAGCGCATTCATCAGCGTTCTCGCGCGAAAGAGCTGCGGCGTCGCCGCGCGCCAGAGATTTTCCCTCGGGACGGTCTCGAGAATTCTGCGCCGCGAGTCGGTGCGCTTCACGGTATCGGCCATCGGAACGGCGAGAATGCCGCCTTCGACGCTTGAGTCGCCTAAAACCTCATCCAGGAGGTGATTCACTTCCGAAGGCCTCACGCAGGGACGCGCTGCATCATGCACGAGCACCCAGGCGTCGCCCGGGAGGTTCGCAGCCATAAGCCCCCCCAATACCGTGTCGGCACGCTCGCGACCGCCCGCCCGAAGGACCTTCACGCGGGGACCGAACGCTTTTGCCGTTTCGTCGATCCAGGCGTCCTCCTGACTTACCACCACGTAAATGGCGTCAATGCGCGAAACGCGCTCGAGCGCGCGGACGGTCTGCAGAAGCATGGGTTCGCCCGCAATATCCATGTACTGCTTCGGGATCCCCGCTCCCATACGGCGTCCGACGCCTGCCGCGGGAATCAGCGCCGCAATGCGGGCTTTCTTGTCGTCTGGCATTCCTTCTGTCCCTGATTGAAGAGTCCGGATTAGAGGCTCCAAGTCTAACGGGCAAACGGAGACGTGAATTTTCACGCTTCGTTTACACCTTGCCTCCGTCGAAAGTATTAAGCTCTTCTTCCCTTTTTTGGACCCCAACAAAAAAACAAACACGCACCATGGAAAAAACCGTCGAACGCCTGATGTACGCCACACGCTGGCTCCTTGCCCCCATCTACATCGGACTTTCTTTTGCGCTTCTGGCTCTCGCGATCAAATTTTTCCAGGAAGTCGTTCATGTGCTCCCGCATGTGCTTGAACTCTCCGAGAACGACCTGATCCTCGCCATTCTTTCCTTCATCGACATGGGCCTCGTGGGCGGCCTTCTCGTGATGGTGATGTTCTCGGGCTATGAGAACTACGTCTCCTCGATCGACATCGAGAAGGATGCGGAACGCCTCTCCTGGCTCGGAAAACTCGATACGGGTTCCCTCAAGAACAAGGTGGCTGCGGCGATCGTCGCCATTTCGTCGATTCACCTCCTCAGAATCTTCATGGGCATTCAGGAGATCGCGAACGACAAGCTCGTCTGGTACGTAATCATCCACCTGACATTCGTTCTTTCCGCGCTCGTGATGGCCTTCATCGACCGCTTCTCGCGGCACTGATCGGGCTGCAAGTTCAGTCCCTGAGGCAAACGGCCTGCGCTTTTACATAAAGCGTCAGGCCGTTTTTCTTGCGCCTGTCGCAATTCCACATCAGATTCCCAAAATTATTTCGGATTAGCTCATGCGCGCCGAGCTCTCCGGCAATCAATTAACGCCAAACAGAATAACAAAATCAATATTTTCATTACTAAACAAATAGTTAATCTTAAAAATGGGAAATCCATCGGGATCATCCTTATGCATGAGGCCAACCATCTGTATACGGGTATACACCTAATTTTTGATTTTCCATAGAGCTTTTCCGACGCGCAAAATTCGTTGCCAAACATATATCGCGGGCGCGAGAGCGTCCGCTGAACGCATTTCCTCAATTCAAACTGATCGCAGGAGATACTCGTGATCCGCACGAACCTCAAGATTGCGGCAACGGCTCTCGCCGTGGCTTCCGCTTTCGCCTCGACGGCCTATGCCGCCGGCTTCCAGCTTACTGAACAGTCCGCTCTCGCCCTCGGCCGCGCCTACGCCGGCGTCGGCGTCGACGGCACCGACGTTTCGGGCATGTACTACAACCCGGCCACGATGACCCTTCATCCGGGCACGCAGGTTCAGCTGGGCGCTGTGGGCGTTGGTCTCAATCTTGAGTATGTCGGCAATGACGGCTCCAAGGAAAACGGCCGCGCGAGCGAAGAAGTTCTTCCGCACGGCTACATCTCGCACCAGATCAACGACACGACGTGGGTTGGTCTGGCCCTGACGATTCCGTACGGTCTTGCTACTGAATATGACTCTAATTGGAATCATCAGGAACTTGGTACGGATGCCAAGATCACCGTCATCAACTTCAACCCGAATTTCGCCTGGAAGGCTACCGATACGCTTTCCTTTGGCGCAGGTCTTGCGCTGCAGTATGTGGATGCGAAGTTTGGCGTCGGCGTCAATATGGGACAGTACGGCACTCTCCATAATGAATACACGGCAGATGGATTTACCTGGGGATTCAATCTCGGCATGATGTGGGCACCCGTCGAGAACGTTCGATTTGGTGTGTCGTATCGTTCTGAAACGAAGCACAAAACAAACGGAACGCTCAAAACACGCGGTGCGGGTGCTATGGGCAGCTTGAGCGGTGACTATGACGCTTCTGTTACGGTTTCTGGTCCGGCTTGGGCAATGTTCAATGCAGCATGGGATGTCAACGACTACCTCAGCCTTTACGCTACCTTCCGTTGGGCAGATTGGTCTAGCTTCAAGAGTCTCAAAACCGATGCTCCGGAACTCAGTTCCAAAGTCGGTGGGACACTTCAAGCACTTGGACAAAGTGGAGCTATCTCCGCAAATGAAATTCGCTTTTTGTCCACTGTTTTCAACAATCTTGCCAACATCGAGAATAATTGGGTCGATACCTACCTTTATTCTGTAGGTTACGACCTTCGCGTGAATTCCTTCTGGACGTTGCGCGGTGGTGTTGCCTATGAAACTTCTGCCATCGGCGACCCAAAGACCCGTACGGCACTTATTCCTGATGCTGACCGCTGGTGGTTCGCGATTGGTTCTTCCTTCCACTGGACGAAGGATTTCCAGACGGATATCGGCTTTGCACATCTGCACGGCGTACATGAACGTTCGCTCTATAACCACGATCCTCGCAGCAACGGCGAACAGATCGGCAAGTTCCGTCACCTTGACGCCTACCTCCTCGGCGTTCAGATGCAGTACCGCTTCTAAGCCGGTCCTCGGATGAGATTGATGCTCGTCTGATTTCAAACCCGCATGAGATCATTTCTTGTGCGGGTTTAAATTAATGTTACGTAATCTATAATCAGCTTATAGATATAACAGATTACTCGTTCGGCGCGCATTAAAAGTGCACCAGTGATCGAGATCAAACGCGTAGTCCGAGGAGAGGCCTGCTTGACGCTGTCAACGACCTCAAAGCAGGTTGGCAAAAGAACTACGCCGAGAGCCTTCAGAGGCGATGCCGGAAGTACTGTGCTTACGGCATCGCCTACTGCGGAAAGTTCACTCGTCAGCTCGCCAATCATGAAAAGCTTCAAGGCTCCCGAAGCTCATCGAGATTGCTCTGTGCCCCCGTCCAGAAGTTAGCGCTTGGCTTCAAGAGCCTCTCATACCCCGCCCGATGAATTGCTTCACAGCTCGCAGCTTCCGCGCACTCGAAGACATCTGCTTCCGCGACGCTCAGCACCTCTCGATCGCGCATGAGCACCCTGCCAGCAACGAAGACATCCGCAACGTCGCCGGCGTTTCCGAAAAGCATGAGCTGATGGATCGGCATGAGGCGCGGCATCAGGTGGGGCGACTTCATATTGATCGTCGTGATGTCGGCGAGCTTTCCGACCTCGAGCGACCCCAGATCGTGCTCGCGTCCGATCGCCCGGGCGGCGTCGATCGTGATCATGGAGAGGAGCTTTCCTGCGGGGAGAAGGAAGGGGTCGTTCGCGACCGACTGCTGCAGAAGCGCGGTGTCGCGCGCCGCACGGAAAAGGTCGAACGGCATGGCCGGAGCCGTGCCGTCAGTCGTGACGGCGACGTTTGCACCAAGCTCGATCAACTCCGGCACCGGACAGCGCATCGGGATCTGATTCCAGGAAGGCGTCGTGGTGACGTTCGTTCTGGTCTCGGCGAGAATCATCGCTTCATGGAAGGAAATCCCTTTGCAGTGCTGCACATGCACGTCGGGCCCGAGGAGCGGGTCGTCGGCTTGGGCAGCCAGGCGAATCATCCCGCCGAAGGCTTCGGTATGAATCCTCACATGCTGGCGGCGAGCGACCTCGCGGATCGACTTCATCATGTGGCGGTCGGCTTCCGTCAGACGGCAGGCGAGATCTGCGGGAGTTGCTTTCGAGCCTTCGATGGAGCTCACCATCACAAAGGGCGCGGCGAACGCACCGATGAGGCCGTTGTAGCTCCCGTTCACGAGCTCAATCGCCTCTTCGGCCTTTGCCATGAGTTCGTCGAAGGTGAATTGCTTTTCAACGAGGCGGCCGTTCTCTTCCTGTGCGAACGCCCGCGGATAGGGCGGATTGGAAGGTCCGATCGCCGGATTTTCGCGCGTGCCGACTTCAGCGTGCCCGCGGACATGCTCAGTAATGACGCGGGGGTCGTCGCACCGTGCGGCGTTCGAAATCACCGAAACGCCGCAGGTGATTCCAGCTTTGAGGCGCTCAAGGGCCGCGAGCCGCCCTTCGGCATGCCAATAGGCGGGCGTCGTGCAATGGTGATAGAGCTTCGTTAAGTAGTCCATCCAGCGCGTGCGGGAGTCGAGTCCAAGCGTCCGGTTGAGGCAGTGCCCGGCATGCGTGTGCGCATCGATAAGGCCCGGGAGAATCATTTTCCCCGTCATGTCGATGCGCTCTACATCCTGACCGGCGATTTGAAGGAGGATGTCTTCCGTTTTCCCGACTGCCGCGATGCGGTCCTTTTCAATCAGCACCGCCCCGTCTTCGATGCATTCGTAGTCGCCGTTCATCGTGACGACATATCCGTGAATCAAAACCTTTCGCCCGGTCATGCCTCTCTCCTTTGAAGGTAGAAAGCGGCTTCTGGAGCTCGCGCCGCTTTTCTTTCCGAGTGTAGAAAGCGGCCTTCGGCGCGCCTATAGCATTGAGCGTCAGAATTTGTCCTTCAGCGTCGCACTTCCCATAAAAACGGGCACCCGTCCGAAAACGAATGCCCGAAAAAACAATTCTCTGATACTGCCTCTGAGAATCGGATCGCATGGACTCTTCAGAGACCGCTATTCCATCAGCTCGGATCGCAGCAGTGCGGAATCTTCCAGGAAGAGAAGAGACCCACGAAGAAGCCTCCGATTGCCGGGCTCACCCACTGGAGGCCCTCCGCGGCCCAGGGCAGATCCCTGCAGACATTGGAGAGCATGGGAACCGTGAGTCCAAAGGCTTCAAGCCCCTGCGTAATGGCGACGACGCCCGTGAAGAGAATCGTCATCGGATAGACCCAGCGGTGCTGAGGCAGCCGCCGCCAGACAAGCGTGATGAGCGCAAGCACAATCAGCACGATCGCGATCGGATAGATGGCGACGAGTACCGGAATCGAGAACTTGAGAATAAGGGTGAGGCCCGCATTGCTCACGATCATGCTCACGAACGCAAAGAGCGCCGCCCAGCCGCGGTAGCCGAGCTTCGGCATGAGCGAGCTGAAGTAGTCCGAGCAGCAGGCGATGAGGCCGACGCAGGTATTGAAGCACGCAATAAAGAAGACGAACCCGAGGAGCACAGTGCCCAAAGGCCCGAAGAGCGTGCCGGCAGCCGCCGTAAGGATCTGCGCGCCGTTTTCAAAGCTGCTCGAGAGACTTCCCGCTTCCATGCCGACCTGGGAGAGCGCTCCGTAGACGCAGAAGAAGATGACTGCAGCGACGATGCCCGCAAAAATCGTTTCCTTGACGACGGCGCTTTCCGTCTTAATGCCGAAAGCGCGGATGTTCATCGCGATGATGAGGCCGAAATTGAGGGCCGCCAACGTATCCATCGTCTGGTAGCCGTCGATGAAACCCGTGAAGAAGGCGTTCGCGGCATAGCCTGCCTTTGCAGCTCCAGGCTCGCCGATCGGCGTCGCCATCACGCCGATCCAGAGGATGGCAATGAGCGTAATGAGTGCCGGACAAAGGAATCGCCCGAGACGCTGAGTGAGCTTCTCAGGATTCAGCGCCACCGCGAAGGCAAGGAGAAAGAAGACCACCGAATAAGCAAACTGCGATGTGCCGAGCAGCGACCAGCCGCCCATTTGAGCTTCGAGAAGTCCGAAGTTTTCGAGAATCGGACGCACCACCATTTCAAAGGACGTGCTCGCCGTTCTTGGGATTGCGAGGCAGGGACCGATCGAAAGGTAGATGAGGAGCATGAAGACGAAGGCGAATGCCGGGTGCACGCGGCCCGCGAGCGATTTCAAACCGCCCGACTCCGCCACTGCCATTACGCCGAGAATCGGAAAGCCCACGGCGGTGACGAGAAAGCCCGCAAGCGCAGGAAGCGCATCAACGCCGGCCTGAGCGCCGAGCCAGGGCGGAAAGATGAGGTTTCCCGCTCCGAAGAACATGGCGAAGAGCGTGAATCCGACGAGAAGACGTTTCCCAAGCGGCAGTGAAGTCATGAGAGTCAAGAAATCCAGGGATGAAGGTAGGGATGAAAGCCCGAAAGGCTAACACGTCTCTACGCTCTGCGGGCATGCTGCATCAGCCTTCCCCAAACGCACGAAGAGAGGGCTTTTGAAGCTTCCCTTTGTGGCAGAATGTCCGCAAAATCAGCGCTTCACCTATGGACCGCCCTGCGCAGCATCACGCCGGGCGGGCTTTGGCGTTTGTCTTTCTTCTTCTCTTCGTCATGCCATGACTGACTCGCCCATCCTCTTCAAGGAAAATCTTGCCGCCATCGAACCCGGCGTTCGCCGGAGGCTCGAAATCTCCGCCCAGACAAGCGACGCCGCGGCGATTGCCCGCGCCGCGCTCGAGATGAAAGCGAAGGGCATGCGCGTTCTCGTCGTCTGCGCGGATCCGGCGGATGTGCCGAGGCTCTCGTCCGAACTTCCCTGGTTTGAACCCGAACTGAATGTCAGGCCGTTGCCCGACTGGGAAACGCTCCCCTACGACGTTCTCTCGCCCCAGGAGGACCTCGTTTCCGAACGCCTTGAAACGCTCTACCGCCTCACGGCTCCCACGGGAGGTGCGGATGTGCTCCTTGCTTCCGCGATCACGGCGTCGCAGCGAATGGCACCGGTCTCCTACATTGGTGCGAGCACCTTCTTCTTTCACGAGGGCGAGCGGATTTCGATCGGCGCAATTAAGGAGCGCCTCGCGCTCGCGGGCTACGCTTCCGTGAAGCAGGTTCTTGCCGCCGGCGAATTCGCCGTTCGCGGCAGCATTGTCGACGTCTTCCCTATGGGGTCGGAGCGCCCCTTCCGCCTCGACTTCTTTGACGACGAAATTGAATCAATCCGGTGGTTTGACGTAGAGACCCAGCGCTCGATGGAGGAAACGAAGGAAATCCGCCTCCTCCCGGGGCACGAATTTCCGGTGGATCCGGATTCGCTACTTGCCTTCCGCCAGCGCTGGCGCACGCAGTTTGCGAGCGACCCGAGAAAGAGCCTGGTCTACACCGACATTGAAAAAGGCATTCTCTCGCCCGGCATTGAATACTATCTGCCGCTCTTCTTTGAGTCGACTTCCATCCTCGCCGACTACCTCCCGGACACGACCCGCGTCTTTCTTGTGGGCGACGCTGAAAAGGCGCTCCAGGCCTTCTGGCGCGACATGACGTCGCGCGCGAAGGTCCTTCTTTCCGACATCCTCCGACCGGCCCTCCCG
>UMCF01098196.1_pt1 | contig 11951 bp, 10 predicted proteins | sample 1964131 | NCBI WGS metagenome assembly UMCF01 (sample SAMEA4835958, study PRJEB28245) | human gut metagenome | biome: gut microbiome; material: fecal sample | place: Denmark | collected 2008
TGAAAAGCGGGCTTACCACACCTGTCAGGAGTGCATCGCCCGGCATGGGCTGGAAATGAAGCTGGTGGAGGCCGAATATACCCTCGACCGCTCCAAGATCATGTTCTACTTCACCGCCGACGGCCGCGTGGACTTCCGCGAGCTGGTCAAGGATCTGGCCGGCATCTTCCACACCCGCATCGAGCTGCGCCAGATCGGCGTGCGCGACGAGAGCAAGATGATCGGCGGCCTCGGCATCTGCGGCCAGCCCTTCTGCTGCTCCCGCTTTTTGAAGGACTTCCAACCCGTTTCCATCAAGATGGCCAAGGAGCAGGGCCTCTCCCTGAACCCCACCAAGATCAGCGGCGCGTGCGGCCGCCTGATGTGCTGCCTCGCCTATGAGGAGAGCGCCTACGAGTACCTCAACAGCATCATGCCCATGGTGGGCAGCACCGTCCGCACCCCGGACGGTCTCGGCACCGTGCTGGAAGTGAACCCCGTTTCCGGCTACCTGCGGGTGCGCTGCGGCTCCGAAGCCCTGACCCCCCGGTACTACAAGGTCGGCGTGTGCGAGTATGTCAGCGGCGGCAAGCGCGCCCCCCGCCGCCCCGACCCGGACGACGACTATTCCGGCGTGCGCAACCCCGCCCCTGTGGTGGCTGCAGCGGACGCCGACGGCAACCCCGCCGGCTGTGGAAACTGCCCCAAAAAGGCGAAATAATTCCCAGAAAAATGGTGGGAAATCACAGTGGTTAGTATTATAAAACTAACCGTGCTTCGTGATTTTCGCTAAAAATCTCCCTCAATTTTCCCGTAAAGTTAGCCGTTGCTTTTGTGCAACCCAACAAAAAATAAAAAAAGCCCTTTACAGCGGTACGGTTAGTCTTGCCTTTTCATTTTTGGTTTGTTAGAATGCAGACAAGGATGAATTCCGGAGCAGCTTGCTGGCACCGTGCGAGGGCAGGCTTCTCCTAAACATTGGCACGGGAAATAAAGGAGAGTTTTATTATGGCACACAAGGTTTCTGACGCATGTGTTGGCTGCGGCGCTTGCGAGGGCGCTTGCCCCGTTGGTGCTGTCACCGTTGAGAACGGTGTTGCAGTTGTGAACGCAGACGCTTGCATCGATTGCGGCGCTTGCGAGGGCGCTTGCCCCACCGGTGCTATCACCGCTGAATAATTTCACGGCGATATCCGTAAAAACGCATCAAAAGCAGCAGACCTGTTCAAAGCGGGTCTGCTGCTTTTTGTTTGCGGGCGGTTTTCCGCCCTGCACAATTTTCCCGGAGATTCCGGCCCGATATTTTGGTAAAGGATTCACGGCACAGATATGGAACATTCCACCGAGATTTTGTATAATAAAACAGAAGTCTTTTGTTCGGCGGCCCACCGCTTCGGGTCGGACGCGCTGCTGCTGGCCCGGTTCACGGAGCCAAAGCGCAGCCAGAAGGCCGTGGACCTGTGTTCCGGCTGCGGCATCGTCAGCTTGGAGTGGCACGACCGGGGCCACCGGGGCGAATGCGCCGCCGTGGAGCTCCAGCCGGAGGCAAGCAGCCTCCTGCGCGAGGCACTGGCCGCACAAAGCATCGACCACATCACCCCCGTCTGCGCCGACCTGCGCACCTACCGGGCGGGGGAGGGCAGCTTCGATGTCTGCGCCTGCAACCCGCCCTACTTTACTGCCGGGTTCCAGAGCAGCGACCCCGCCCGCGCCGCAGCGCGGCACGAGACCGACTGCACGCTGGAGGATGTCTGCCGCTGCGGCTTCCGGCTGCTCAAGGACGGCGGGCGGCTCGCGCTCTGCCACCGGCCCGAACGGCTGGCCGAGGTGCTGGCCGTGCTGCGGGCCAACCGCTTGGAGCCCAAGCGCCTCGCCTTTGTGAAAAACAAGCCCGACGCGGCCCCGTGGCTCTTTTTGGTGGAGGCGCAGAAAAACCGCAAGACCGGGCTGCGCATCCAACCGGATGTGCTCATCTCGGCGGGGGCGGCCCTGTACGGGAACAACTGAAATTGGGAGGTCTGTATGGCTGGTACGTTATATATCGTCGCAACACCCATCGGCAACTTGGACGACATGCCGCCGCGGGTGGCAGCGACCTTTGGTGCGGCGGACTTCATCGCCGCCGAGGACACCCGCGTGACCATGAAGCTGCTGAACTTCCTCGGCCTGAAAAAGCCGATGGTCAGCTACTACGAGCACGCTTTGCAAAAAGGCGAAGGCATCCTGCGCCGCATCGAGGCGGGGGAGAACTGCGCCCTTTGCTCAGACGCCGGAATGCCCTGCGTCTCCGACCCCGGCGAGGTCATCGTCCGGGATGCGCTGGCCCGCGGCATCAAGGTCGTGCCGGTGCCCGCCGCCTCGGCCTGTGTCACGGCGCTGGCGGTTTCGGGGCAGGACACCTCCCGCTGGGTGTTCGAGGGCTTCCTGCCCGTGAACAAAAAGCAGAAGCGGGAGCGCTTGGCCGAATTGCAGGGCGAGAAGCGGACGGTCATTTTCTACGAAGCGCCGCACAAACTGCGCACCACGCTGGACGATCTGGTGACGGCCTTCGGCACTGAGCGGAGCATCACCCTCTGCCGCGAGCTGACCAAGCTCCACGAGGAGATCTGGAAGGCCACCCTCGGCGAGGCACAGACCCACTACGCCGAAAATGAGCCCCGCGGCGAGTATGTGCTGGTCATGGCCGGGGCACCCGCCGCCGAGACCGAAGAGAGCCTGACGCTGGAACAGGCCGCCCAGCGCGCCTTAGACCTGACAAGCGAGGGTTACGGCCCCACCGCCGCCGCCAAAGCCGCCGCGCAGGGGACCCCGTATTCCAAGAGCGAGATCTACAAGCAGATGCTGGCCATGCAGAATAACTAAATTTTAGGAGGACGTTGTCCCGTGACGAAACTTTTGATCCTGAGTGACAGCCACAACAGCACCGGAGCTGTCGAGCGCATTCTTCATGCGGAAAGCGACGCGACCGCCGTGATCTTTCTCGGCGACGGTCTGCGCGATCTGGAAGAGGCCCTGACGCTCTACCCGAAGATGAAGGTCTATGCGGTGGCCGGAAACTGCGATTTTGGCGCGCTGGAGCCGCTGGACGGTCTGGCCGCCTTCGATCAGGTCGTCGTCTTCTATACCCACGGCCATATGTATGGCGTAAAATACGATCTGGATACGCTCACCGATGCCGCCGCCGCCCGCGGGGCCGAGGTAGCCCTGTTCGGCCACACCCATATCCCGGTGGCCGAGCAGCGCGGCAAGGTGTTTTTGTTCAACCCCGGCTCCTGCGGTCGGTGTTATACCGGCCCCAACACCTACGGTGTGCTGACGCTGGACCAAGGGAAGATCATCTCCCACGAACACAAAGAGGTACCACATTCATGAGCATCAACGAGGTGCGTTATCTGCCCGAATGCGGCAGCACCAACGCCTATGTAAAAGAACATTTCGAGGAGTTCGGCCCGGTGGGCGCGGTCTACACCACCAACCAGACCGCCGGCCGGGGGCGGCTGGGCCGCAGCTGGGTCAACGCGGAGGGCAAGGCGCTGTACTACACCGTCGCCATCCGGGAGCCGCTGGCGCAGCCCGCCACCCTGCCGCTGCTGGCAAGCCTTGCCGTGCGCAGCCAGCTCAAGCTGCGCTACGGCGTGGACTGCCAGATCAAGTGGCCCAACGACCTTTTGCTGAACGGCAAGAAGATCGTCGGCATCCTGTGCGAATCCGTCTCCTACGGCTACGAGCAGCAGGGCCGGGGCATTCTGTGCGGCATCGGCATCAATCTGGCCCAGCCCCAGAGCTATTTTGACACAGCGGACCTGCCCCACGGCACCTCGCTGGCGCTGCAGGGAGCAGCCGTTGATCTCGCCGCCGACCCGCAGTGGCTGGCCGAGGGCCTGACCGATTTCGGCTTCGACCGCCCGATGTACGTCTTCGCGCGGGAGGGGTTTGCCCCCTTCCGGGAGGAATACAAGGCCGCCTGTGTCAACATCGGCCGCCGCGTGACCTTTGACCTGCCGGGCGGCGGGCAGGGCGCGGGCGAAGCCATCGACGTGGACGAGGAGGGCCGCCTCGTCGTCCGCACGGACAGCGGCGAAGAGCACGTCTTTACCGGCGAAGTCTCCGTCCACGGCATTTACGGGGCGGTGTAAGCGACATCACCCTCTCCGTCATCGCTGCGCGATGCCACCTCTCCCGAAGGGCGAGGTTTATTCGGAATTCTTTATCAAGAAAAACAAGAACCCCCTCCGGCGCTTGCGGTACACCGGAGGGGGTTCCTGCTTTTTGGGGTATTGCTTTGGTGTGAGGAGGAATCATGTGCAAGGGAGACGGTTGCGGCCCCGCTCCCTTGTGCTCTATAGTATACCCGATTTCGGAACAAAAGTCATTACATTCTTGTAAATTCTTGTGAAACTTTTATGACAGCATCGTGATTTTTCGCGTCCGTGACATAGTGCTGCGCATTTTCGACGTTATGTGCAGCCTGTTCGGCGGAGATGGTCTTGATGACCCGCGCCGGGACGCCGACGGCCACGGAACCGTCCGGGATGACCATCCCTTCCGGCACCAGCGCCCCGGCCCCGATGATGCAGTTTTTCCCGATGACGCAGTGGTTCAGCAGGGTGGCGTGCATCCCGATGAGGCTGCCGTCCCCCACGGTGCAGCCGTGGACAAGGGCGCTGTGGCCCACCGTGACATTTTTGCCCAGCAACACGGCCCCGCCGGGGTCGCAGTGGAGCACCGCGTTATCCTGCACGTTTGTATTCTCGCCAAGGGTCAGGGTGCCGTCGTCCCCGCGCAGCACCGCCCCGTACCAGACGCTCGAACCGGCTTCCAGAATCACATCGCCCAGCACCGTGGCATTGGGGGCCACAAAGGCTGCGCCGCGGTCTTGGGGCGTTTTTCCACCAAAGGAAACGATCATTGTTGAAAAACCACCTTTCTCTTTTGCTTCTTTTATGGTATTCTTTTAATAGTTCTTTTTCAACCCCCATCGTGGAAGCCGGGAACTTCCAAAGGAGCTTTTGACCATGTACATCCATTCCTTTGCGCGCCGGGTGCTGGCGCTGGTGCTGACCGCCGCCATCGCGGCGGCGGCTGCGCTGCCCGGCTTTGCCGTTTACGCCATGCCCATCCGGACCGCTTACCCGCAGGAGTCGATCTATCTCTTCGACGCCGACACCGGGGAAGTCCTTGTGGAGCAGAACCCCGACCTGCCCCGCTGCGTTGCCAGCCTGACCAAGATGATGACAGCCCTGCTGGTGATCGAGCGCGGAAATGACCTGAACGCGGAGATCACCATCCCGGACAGCCTGACGCCGGAGTTTGCAGCCATCAAGGCAGACCGGGGCCACACCATCGGCCTACAGGCGGGGGAGACCATCCGCCGCATCGACATGCTCTACGCGATGCTGCTGCCCAGCGCCAACGATGCGGCCAGCGTCCTCGCCAGCGATGACGCCGGGGGCGACCTTGCGGCCTTTGCAGCCCGAATGAATGCCCGCGCGGCTCAGCTGGGCTGCACCTCCACCCAGTTCACCTGCGCCCACGGCCTCTACGACACCGGCAACTACTCCACGGCCCGCGATATGGCCAAGATCGCGCTGGCATGCTACGCGAACCCTACTTATCGGCGGATCGCCGACACTACGGCTTACGAGCTGCCCGCCACCAATGTGCATCCCGCCCGGACCGTGACCACCACCAACAAGCTCCTGCAGCCCGCCAGCGCCTATTACCGCAGCTACGCCCACGGGATGAAGACCGGTTTCACCACCCAAGCGGGGCGGTGCTTCGTCACCTTTGCCCAGCAGGACGGCCACACCTACGGCCTTGTGATCTTGGGTTCCAACAGCCAGAACATCTTTCGCGAGGCTGCCGAGCTGTTCGACTGGGCCTTCACCAGCCCGGAACTCCATCCGGTACCGGCGGAAACTGCCCCGGCACCCGAAAAGTACACGTTGTTCTCGTTCTGGCAGAAACTGCTGGGATGATCTGAATCTTTTGGGAGGATATGCTCATGCAAAAAAACACCTTCTTCCGCCGGGCCGCTGCCCTGCTGCTGACGGCTGTGCTGGCCGTCTCGGCTGCACTGCCGGGTCTGGCCGTGTACGAGATGCCCATCCAGACCGCCAATGAGGGCGAATCGGTCTACCTGTTCAACGCGGACATCGACAAGCCCATCTTGGAACAAAACATCGACCAGCAGCGCTACATCGCCAGCCTGACCAAGATGATGACGGCCCTGCTCTTCCTCGAAAGCGGCAAGGATCTGAACGCGGAGATCACCATCCCCGCCAGCCTGACGCAGGAGTTCAAGGACATCCAGAACGCCAATGGCAGCACCATGAACCTCCGCATCGGCGAGACGGTGCGCCGCATCGACCTGCTGTACGGGCTTCTGGTCGCCAGCGCCAACGACGCCGCCAGCGTCATCGCCAGCGACGTGGCGGACGGCAGTCTGCCCAACTTTGTGGCCATGATGAACCAGAAGGCGCAGGAGCTGGGCTGCACCTCCACCAGCTTTACCTGCGTGCACGGCCTGTATGACTACGGCAACGTCTCCTCGGCCCATGACCTCGCCCTCATCGCGTCGGCCTGTGCCGCCAACGAGACCTACATGAAGGCCGCCAACACCCTGAGCTACACTCTCCCGGCCACCAACCTGCACCAGAGCGAGCGGACCATCACTTCCACCAACCTGATGCTGAACCCGGAGTACCCCTACTACCGCGACTACATCCGCGGCATGAAGACCGGCTTCACCACGCTGGCGGGCCGCTGCTACGTCACCTTTGCCCAGAAAGGCGGCCACACCTACGGGCTGGTCATCCTTGGCTCCGACCTCGACAACATCTACAAGGAAGCTTCCGAGCTGCTGGACTGGGCTTTCGCCAGCTTTGCAGACCGTCAGCTCGTGGACACCGAAACGCCGCTGACCACGGTCCCGCTGACCAAGTGCCGCAGCGAGGAAGCCGTGGAGCTCTATGCCGCCGAACCCCTCAGCGGCTACGGCCACGCCGACGACAAGGTGACCTGCAGCTTCGAGCTGCCGGAGAGCGTCTCTGCCACCGTCAAGAACGGCGCCGTCCTCGGCGAGGCCACCGTCTATCTGGACGGCTACGAGGTGGGCAAGGTCAGCCTTGTGACCCATCAGGAATACGTCTCCGACTTTCGCACCGACCTCAAAAGCACCCTGCTCCTCATGGCGGCTCTGGTGCTCATTCTTGCGGTCCTCAGCTTCGTCACCATGGTCGCCAGCGGCGGTTCGCTGAACCTGAACCGTAAGCACCGCACCCGGAGAAGATAAGATATTTTCAGCATGATAACGAGAAAAGCAGCCGCATTTGCGGCTGCTTTTCTTGTTCAGAAGCTTCTGAATTTTGCGGCCAGCACAGACAGAACGATCTTCGGGTTGACCTGTGCGCTGAGGCGCTGCATGGCGGCATCGGCGGCTCCCAGCGCCTTGCGGGCGGCATCGCTCTGCACCGGGGAGCGGGGGCTGCCGCGCAGCCCGGCAGCGGCGACGGCCCGGAAATCGGCCAGCAGGGCGGCCGCACCGGCTTTATCCTTTTCGTAACCGGCCAGCAGGACGGCGGCGGCGTAGCTGTCCTTCGCGGCGGCGGCCTTGGCCAGCGTCAGGGCCTGTTCCACCTGCTCGCGGCGGGCATCGTCCCGTGCGGCGGCCAGCACCGTGCCGATGTGGCCGTCGAAAAGCTCACTGTACAGGGCCGCCGCCTTGGCGTCCACCCCCTGCTTCGTGCAGTAGCGGGCGCAGTCGGCAGGGGAGACGGGGGCCATGGCAAAGCTGATGCAGCGGCTCCGGATGGTGGGCAGCACGCCCGCCAGCGAATCCGCCGTCAGCAGAAAGAGCACGCCCTCCGGCGGCTCCTCCATGACCTTCAGCAGGGCGTTGGCCGATTCCTCGTTCATCCGCTCCACATGGTAGAGCAGGACGGCGCGGCCCTCCGCCGAAAGGCTGGTGTTGAAGATCTCCGACCGCATGGCCGTGACCTGACCCACAAGATATTTTCCGCCGGAACCCATGCCGGTGACCGAGATGGCCTCCCGCACGACACCCGTTTCGATCTGGCCGCTGTCGCGCTTGCCGGCCTTTGCCACGGCACGGCAGCATTCGCTCCGTACAAGCGCCTCAGCGGGCGCTCCGCCTTGGGGGTAAAGATAATCGGCCGCAACGCAGCGGGCCGCGAAACCGGCTCCCAGCCCCTCCTCGCCCACCAAAAGGACGCTGTGGGTCAAGCGGCGGCTGTCCAGCATGAGGCGAACGCTGGATTTCAGCTCCGCGTTGCCTTCCAATCGATCCAGCATCATCGGCGGTTCTTCCTCTTCCACTGTTCACGGCGGACCCACGCGCGGACACTGCGCCACGCCTGCGGGCCAAAGAAGACGAGGAAGTTCACCATGCAGAGCAGATAGTTCAGCTTGCCCGCTGCCCCGGCACCGAGGAAGCTGAGCAGCCACAGCGCCCCCGCGAACAGGCCGAAGTACTTCACCCGGATGGGGATGACGAAGAAGAGCAGCACCTGAACCTCCGGGTAAAGCATGGCAAAGGCCAGCAGCAGCGACAGGGACAGGCAGTAGGTATCGGCGTAGCCCGTCAGCAGACAGGCCGCCACCGCGCCCACCATGCCCAGCAGGATATAAAGGTTGAAGCGAAAATCGCCCCACTCGTTTTCCAGTGCGCTGCCGATGAACCACGTGAAGTAGATGCCCAGCACCACGCTCAGCGGTCCGCCGCCCGAAAACGGAACGAACACAAAGGTGATGACCCGCCAGAGCTGACCCACCAGCAGGGCGGTGCGGTTCAGGCTCAGGTAGAGTGAGATATACTGATTGACGAACAGCTCCACGGCGTAGACCAAGATCTGCGCGCCGACCAAGATCGAGATGAGGTTCGGGATGCAGATGCGGCCATACTTCCGCTCCAGTTTGGTAAGCCAGTTCATAGGCAGACGCCTCCATGATCGTAGAATTTGCCCCGGTCAGACGGGGCTGTGTGTATTTTTTATTGTACCATGTTTGGCCGGGCCATTCAAGGAACTCCCTGTGAACAAAGGGCTTGGCTGTCGCCGTGGAGGAGTGCCAAAACAGCCGGTTGTATCCATTTTTGGTGCTGCCGGATGGACTTATCCACTTTTTCCACGGTGTTTTCCACTGAATTTGTGAAAAAGAGGGGCAGTTTCCCACGGTGTTTTCCACTTTTTCCACCGAGTTTTCCACAGGCGCGGAGACTGATTTTTATACGTGATGTATTTCCCTGCATTTTCCATGGAGGGTTTTGGGGAGAAATGCAGGAGAAATTTCTTTTTTCCAAAAGAAAGTCGAGGCCTTTTCTTTTCTTTTTTCACCGGCTTTCCGCCAAGCCACTCCGCATTCTCCCCGTTGGAATCTGAGTCCCTGAGTTTTCCACATCCCGCAATGTATAAAACCGCGGTGTTGAAAACTGTAAAAAAAAGAACGGGTGCAGCCGCGGCAAAACCGCAGAGACATCCGTTCTCCCAACGTTTTACATCATATTCCGGAACACGAGCTGCGCGATCTGGAAGTAGAGGATCAAGCTGCACGCATCGACGATGGTGGTGATGAAGGGCGTCGCCATAATGGCCGGGTCGGCTCCCAGCTTCTTGGCGGCCAGCGGCAGCATACCGCCCACCAGCTTTGCCAGAATGACACTGAAGAACAGCGACACGCTGACCACGACAGCATAGCCTATCACGTTCTCGTACTGGCCTGCAAAGACGAAGGTGTACATCAGGTAGATGCGCAGACCGTTCACAAGGCCCAGCACTGCGCCCACGATGGCGGAAACGCGGAGCTCCTTGCCGAGAACTTTCAGGAAATCGGAAGGCTCCACCTCGCCCAGCGCAAGGCCGCGAACCATCAGGGTGCTGATCTGGTTGCCGCAGTTGCCGGCGGTATCCATCAGCATGGGCATGAAGGAGACCAGCAGGGGAAGGCTGACGAACGCTTCCTCGTAGTGGGTGGTGACCATGCCGGTGAAGGTCGCCGACAGCATCAAGATCAGCAGCCAAGGGATGCGCTGCTTGGCGTGGGTCCAGACGCTCGTACCAAAATAGGTCGTTGCATCGTCATCCGGCAGAATAGCAGCCATCTTCTGCATATCCTCGGTGGACTCGTCGGTCAGGACGTCGATGGCATCGTCGATGGTGATGATACCGACGAACATGCCCTCGTTGTCCAGAACAGGCATGGCGGTGAAGTCGTAGCGCTGCATCTCACGGGCCACATATTCCTGATCGTCCGTGACCTTCACGGTGACCACATTATCGTCCATGATGTCCTCAATGGGAGTCTGTGGGTCGGCCAGCAGCAGACTGCGGGCCGACACAACGCCCAGCAGACGGTTCCGCTCCACCACGTAGTTGGTGTAGACCGTCTCGGCATTCTCGCCCTGTCGGCGGATAGCGGCCAGCGCCTCGCTGACGTTCATATCCTTCCGCAGACGGACGTATTCGGGGGTCATCAGGCTGCCGGCCGAGCTTTCGGGGTAGTTCAGCAGTTTGTTCAGGCTCTCACGGGTCTGCTTGGAGGATTTCTCCAGCACCCGCTTGACGACACCGGCGGGCATATCTTCCAAAAGGTCGGCTGCGTCGTCCAAGCTCATCTCTTCGATGGCGCTGACCAGCTCGATATCCGAAAACGCATTGACCAGATCGTCGCGGGCCTCATCGGACATGTAGGCGAAAGCTTCCGTTGCCACGTCCTTTTTCAGCAGACGGAAAACCACAAGGCGGTTATTCTCGTCCAGCTCTTCCAACAGCTCCGCCAAGTCGGCGGGCTGCTCTTCCTCGGTGACCTCACGCAGCTTCACGTACTGCTTTTTCACCAGCATCTTGAGCAGACGGCTCTTGGTCAGCATTTCGGGGTTGGCCTTGACCTCTTCGTCCTTGGCCTCTTCCTTTTCAGCGTCGCGCACGTCCTGCTTGAGGTCCTCGGTAGCTTCTTCGTTCAGGTCTTCGGCCAGCTTCTGCCGCACCTCTGCGGGGATATCCGTGGGCAGTTCGGGCACGGGGAGCGAGGCTTCCGGTGCCCCAGTCTTCTTTTCTTCCAGTTCCATTTTGTGTTCCTCCTTACCGTTTCCGGCGGATCGGACAGCTCACAAAACAAAAAGCGCCGCCCAGCGCAGGATGGGGCCCTTCCGCCCTTACCGCGCACAAAGCCGCGCCCTTTCTCCCCGCTGAGAAGTACCAAACGGCACCTCTTACCGGGCAAAAAAGGCGAACGCAGCTGCTTTTTGCTGTTGCTGTTTTGCAGTTGATCCGTGTCTTCGACTATGATCCGGGTCCATTGTCCTGCGTTCACCTCCTAAAATTCTTTTCCACTTTTTATTATAGCGTTCACGAAAAGGCCGGTCAACCCTAAATCCGCCAAAAGACGAGGGAAATTTCCGTCAAAAACGCAGAAAGCCCCTTCCAGCACTTGCGGAACGCTGGAATGGGCTTTCTGTTCGGATATTGCCTTGGTGTGAGGAGGAATCATGTACAAGGAATCGGTTGCGGCCCCGGTTCCTTATGCCAGTAGTATAGCACAGAATGGGTTGCTTTTCATGAAAAACCTATGAAGAAAGTGTAAAATAGGGCAGGCACAAAAATACGCCCCGGTCACCGTTGCCGGTGAGCGGGGCGCTAAAAACGGGATTCGTTTTTGACTGCGGCAAGATCCCTGCGAAGCAGGTCTTATGCCGTAGGCGGAGCAAGGTATCTGCAAGCAGACCTTATGCTCCTGACACACGCGGGGTGTGCTTTCAAGGACCCTCGCGGGCGCTTTGGTATTTCAAACACCCGGCTCCCTGCGGATCAATGCCGCAGGAGAGCGTGGGAATGAAATCAGAGTTTCGCTTGCAAAAGCGGAAGCGTTGTACGTTCTTCTGCTTGGAATTTCAGTTCTCACCTGCCACAGTTTCGCACTGCTGCGTTGCGCAGTAACCGCCAGTGCGGAGCAGCCGC
>UMCF01072772.1_pt1 | contig 11924 bp, 5 predicted proteins | sample 1964131 | NCBI WGS metagenome assembly UMCF01 (sample SAMEA4835958, study PRJEB28245) | human gut metagenome | biome: gut microbiome; material: fecal sample | place: Denmark | collected 2008
AATCGGAAGGCGTAGGACTCTCCACAGAGACGTGTTGCTGCCCTACGGCGGATGAGATTTTTTTCACCGACAGCGTCATGCACTTTTTCTGCTGCTTGTGGCAGCATCCGTTGCAGGAGTCGTGGGCGTCGACCGCCTCCACCATCCCCGTGTGCCGGCATTGCGCCACAAGCTGTCCCGCGCCGACGTAAGTAAGCATCATCGACACGAGCAACAGGATTAGTATGTGGCTTTTGCTCTTCATTTCCGCCGCAAAGTTACGCAGATTATACAAAACGTGTCGCCGCGTTTTGATTTTTTAAGGGAAAAGTTGTTGCTAATGAGAGGAAAATCTTGATTGTTCCGTTTTTTTTCTGTAAAATTGTGCAGTAATATAAATCTAACAAAAATTGCTATGAAAAAGGTATTAACTCTTTTGTTCTCAGTCGTGATGGCTTTAGTTGTCAACGCCCAAACAGATGTAACTAAATTTCTTGGAATCCCGGTTGATGGGACAAAGGCAGAAATGGTTCAAAAGATTAAAGCGAAAGGATTTGAGACAAGTAGCTATAACCGAGACATTTTGGAAGGTGAGTTCAATGGCAAAGACGTTGAGGTCTCGGTTGTGTGCAATAACCGAAAGGTTTTTAGAGTTTGTGTGTTTGACGCACATTCATATAGTGAAGCAGACATAAAAATTCGTTTTAATAATTTGTGCGCTCAATTTCTGGCGAATCCAAGGTATTTTGGTACGGATCAATCCATTCCAGAAGATGAGAGTATTTCTTATGAAATGCTTGTAAACCAAAAGAGATACCAGGCTGCGTTTTTTCAAAAAGGCAGTGACGAAGATCCTTATTTGGGGGCTATGAATCGGACGGTTTGGTTTATGATAAACAAACAATATGAAAGGTATTTTATATCAATGTATTATGATAATTGCCTTAATCAGGCAAATGGGGAAGATTTGTAGAGTTTGGGCATGCCCAATTTAGTAGATGTGCCTCATAAGGTAGTTTTGCCAGGATGACGTTTCTACAACCGCTCTTCGGCGGTAGATGCGAATGGATTGGCGTCACGGGGTAGGCAAGCCAACCCCGTGCTAACGTATGAAACCGCTCTTCGGCGTTTTTTTTTGCATTGCGCTGTTGGCGCAAACCGATGATGATGGGCGTTTTTTTTTTGATGGGTGAGGCAACCACCGAAGGACGGTTGTATAATCGTAGCCCCAGGTTGGCTTGCCTACCTGGGGTTGGTTGTGAAGGAAGGAATCTACCGCCGAAGAGCGGTTGTATAAATTATTTGCAAGGCGGGGGATGACATGTACAACCGCTCTTCGGCAGTAGATGTGCGTGGATTGACGTCACGGGGTAGGCAAGCCAACCCCGTGCTAACATATTAAACCGCTCTTCGGCGGTTTTTTTCGCATCGCGCCGTTGGCGCAAACCGATGGCGATGGGCGGTTTTTTGCATTGCGCCGTTGGCGCAAACCGATGATGAGGGCGGTAATGGATTGGTTGCCATCCGCAAAATATCAAAACTATGCGCCAATTCAATTTGCTCGTTTTGGGAATATTAGGTACTTTTGTAAATAGCTTTAAAATTAGGATGTTGTTATGAAAAGACTGACACTTGCGTTGGGTATAATCATTACGATGGCACTGACAGTGATGGCTCAGGGCGTCGACGGCATAAAGCGCAACAGCAGCTACCTTTACGGTGAGGGCGGAGGAGTGACGCTTCAGGCGGCGAAGGAAGCCGCACTTGCCGATTTGATTCAGAAGATTTCGGTCACGGTCCATAGCGACTTCACTTCGAAGGAGCGTGAGCTGAATCAGGACGGAAACGTTACATCCGACGCTGAATACCAGTCTATTATCCGCAGTTACTCAACTGCTACGCTGACCAACGTCAAGACCATAGTGCTGAAACCGGAGCCCGACGCTTCGGTGTTTCTCTACATCGCCAAGTCGGAAATCGACCGCATCTTCGAGTCGCGCGTGGCAAAGGCGAAAGAGTTTGTCGGCAATGCCGACGAGGCTCTGAAAAACGGACAGATTGACGACGCCTTACGCTATTACTACTGGAGCTACTGCCTCGTGAAGAGCCTGCGCTATCCCAATGAGGCAAAGATTTTTGTCGACGGTCAGGAACGCTCGTTGCTGGCATGGCTGCCCACGCGGATAGATGACGTGATGGGCAAGGTGAAAGTGCAGTCGAGGCGTACGGCCGACAATACTTATGAGATTACAGCAACCTACGACGACCGACCGGTGCGGTCCATGGACTATACTTATTTCGACGGCGTGGACAACAGCCCTGTCTACAGCATCCTCGACGGCAAAGGCTTGGTGGAGCTGCGCCCGGGCATGGCGATGGACGCCGTGCAGCTGAAGCTGGAATACGAATTCCGCGGACTGTCGCGCAACGACTCTGAGGTGGAGGCTGTGGTAGGAGCCATGAAGCCTGCGGTCTACCGCCGGGCATACCATCGCGTGGCCCTCGACGGCGCCGCGTCGCCGGCAGAAAGCACCTCGACGGACGTCAACGGCTCGATGCAGTCGCCATTGGCGCTCACCAATATGGGCACGTTGGGCACGGCGGTTATGAAGCCCGTGATGCAGGCGTTGCGGTCGGGTTCTATAGAGCAGTGCCGCCAGAAGTTCACCGCCGAAGGCTGGGAGGAGTTCAGCAAGCTGATGGGCTACGGCAAAGTGACTCTGATGGACGACATCCACCTCGACTATTTCGCCGACGGCGACTGTGTGGTGTGCCGCGGACTGCCGGTGAGCTGCCGATTCAACCGCGGACGTGTATTCAACGAGAAGCTCTCGTTCTACATCGACTCAAACTCCAAGCAAATCACGCATGTAGCCATGGGACTCGGACGCGAGGCGATGAACGACGTGGTGCTCGGACATCTTGACTGGTCGGAGAAGTCGCGCACGCGCATCGTGGGATTCCTCGAGGACTACCGCACAGCCTACGCCACGAAGAATCTGGAATATCTCGACAAGGTATTCGACGACAATGCGGTCATCGTGCTCGGGAAGCGGCTGCAGGTGGCTCCGCAGCTCAACAAGGAGGGGTATATGAACAACCACCGCGTGCAGTTCACGCAGTTGACAAAACGGGAGTTCCTGCGCAACCTGCTCCGCCAGTTCCAGTCGAAGGACTACATAAACCTCCACTTCTCGCAAAACCGCATCTACCAGCTGCAGAAGGGCGTGGAGCGCTACGGCATCGAGATAAAGCAGGACTACTACTCTTCCAACTATGGCGACACCGGCTATCTGACCCTGATTTTCGACCTTACAAACCCGGACCAGCCGGTCATTCATGTGCGCACATGGCAGGAACAGCCCGACCCGAATTTCGGAGTGGTCTCGCCCGCCGATTTCTAACAATTAAACAGACTGAAGACAAATGAAACGACTGATTGCTATTTTCTCGATAATCGCGCTGGCTGCAGTTGCTGCCGTGGCGCAGACAATGAGTGTGGCAGGCTTCGAGGAGAGGCCGATGGATATGGACGCCAGGGTGACGCATCCGGTGACCGACCCCAACGGGCAGACATGCGCGCTGATTAAGGTGGAGACCACGCAGACGGGGTTCGGCTTCGACACTGGTGTGATACAGGTGGTCAAGACTGAACAGAAAATCGGTGAAGTGTGGGTCTATGTGCAGCCGAGGGTAAAGAAAATCACCATTATGCACCAGGACTATGAGCCTGTGCGCGACTACTATTTCCCTACCGGCGCGCTGAAGGAGGCCACGGTCTATCTGTTGAAACTCCGCACCGCCGGAGCACCGGTGCAGGCAGCCTCGACGCAGCAGCACTCGGGATTCCTGATTATCAACAGTGAGCCGCAGGGCGCGGAGGTGTGGCTCAACAACGAGTCGACCGGCGAGGTCACGCCGTTCCGCCGCAAGCTGGCAATCGGCGACGAGGTGCCCTACCGCCTCTCGCTGCCGCTCTATCACGACGAGGCTGGAATGGTGACCGTCGACCAGCCGCGCAAGGAGCTGCAGTTCGCGCTGCGCCCGGCATTCGGCTCGGTGACGGTGACGTCGACACCGTCGGGCGCGTTGGTATTTCTCGACGAGAAGCAGGTGGGGCAGACACCCCTGACGCTTGACCGCATAGCCTCCGGAAGCCACTCGTTGCGCCTTCAGGCTCCGCAATATGCCGTGGAGCGGCGCAATGTCAGTGTCGCCGACGGGCAGACTGCCAACGTGGCGGTGACGCTCGCCGCCCGCTTCGCCGAGATAACGGTGCAGGCTCCGCAGGGAGCAGTGGTGACCGTCGACGGCGACCGCAAGGGCAGCGGAACGTTGTCGTGGCGTCAGAGCGAGGGACTGTGCGACATCGTGGTGTCGATGGCGGGCCACCGCGACGCGCGCCGTCAGCTGGAAGTCGTTGCCGGTCGGGCGCAGACAGTCCAGCTCACACCGCAGCCCATCTACGGCTCTGCCTCTGTCGACAGCGACTTGATGGACGCCGAGATTTGGATTGACGGCAAGCAGTATGGCGTCACGCCAAACGTTGTGGAGCGACTGCTCGTTGGCAGCCATACGCTCGTGTTGAAGAAATCGGGCTATGCCGACCTCCAGCAGCAGTTTTCTGTGGAGGAGGGCAAGGAGGCGTCGCTGTCGGTGAAGCTGCCGGCGGGACGCAGCGTGCAGTTCACGTCGGAGAAGCCGGGAATGCAGATAATAGTAGACGGCAAAAAACTCGGTACGACACCGCTGACTACGGTAGTCGGCATCGGGCATCATTCTGTCTCGGCGATGCGCGGCGGCGACATTATTGACGTGCGCGATTTAGACATCACATCGGCAGGCGCACCGCTTACGATGGCGTTCCGCGACTTCAACCATACATTCACGGTCAACGGAGTTCAGTTCACGATGGTGGAGGTCGGGGGTGGCACATTCACGATGGGCGCGACCTCTGAGCAGGGCAGCGATGCGTGGGACGAAGAAAAGCCGGCACATGAGGTGACGCTCAGCGACTACTACATCGGGCAGACCGAAGTGACGCAGGCGTTGTGGGAAGCCGTGATGGGCAGCAATCCATCCGATTCCAAAGGAGGCAATCTGCCTGTTGAACGGGTGTCGTGGGACGACTGCCAGGTGTTTATTCAGAAATTGAACCAATTGACGGGAAAGCAGTTCCGCCTGCCCACGGAGGCGGAGTGGGAATACGCCGCCCGGGGCGGGCGTAAGAGCCGTGGCTATAAGTATGCAGGAGGCAACAACATCGACTCGGTGGCGTGGTGTGATGGCAACAGCGGAAACGAGACGCATCCTGTAGCCACGAAGCAAGCCAACGAGCTTGGCATCTACGACATGAGCGGCAACGTCTTGGAGTGGTGCAGCGATTGGTGTGGTGACTACACATCGTCCTCACAGAGCGACCCACAGGGATCGTCATCTGGTTCCTTCCGTGTGATCCGTGGTGGCTGCTACTATAACTTTGCGAGGAACTGTCGTGTGTCGTACCGTATCAGCAACACTCTGGACTACCGCAGCGGCTACCTCGGGCTCCGCCTTTCGTGCAATAGATAGAAAATAGGTGTCACGGTTTTGCCAGGATGACGTTTCTACAACCGCTCTTCGGCGTTTTTTTGCATTGCGCCGTTAGCGCAATCCGATGATGATGGGCGGTTTTTGGGGATGGTGGCCGATGGCGGAGGGCGTTTTTGGGGATGACGGCCGATGGGAGAGGCAACCGCCGAAGGGCGGTTGTACAATTGTAGCCCCAGGTTGGCTTGCCTACCTGGGGTTAGTTGTAGAATGAGGGATCTACCGCCGAAGAGCGGTTGTATAAATTATTTGCAAGCTGGGGGATGACATATACAACCGCTCTTCGGCGGTAGATGTGCGTGCATTGGTGTCACGGGGTAGGCAAGCCAACCCCGTGCTAACATATTAAACCGCTCTTCGGCGGTTTTTTTCGCATTGCGCCGTTGGCGCAAACCATTGATGATGGGCGGCGTTTTTTTGATGGGGATGGTGGCTGATGGGCGGATGGCGTTTTTGGAGGTGGTGGCCGATGGGCGGATGGCGTTTTTGGAGGTGGTTGACGATGGGTGAGGCAACCGCCGACGGGCGGTTGTATAATTGTAGCCCCAGGTTGGCTTGCCTACCTGGGGTTGGTTGTGAATGAGGGAATCTACCGCCGAAGAGCGGTTGTATAAATTATTTGCAAGCCGGGGGATGACATATACAGCCGCTCTTCGGCGGTAGATGTGCGTGCATTGACGTCACGGGGTAGGCAAGCCAACCCCGTGCTAACATATTAAACCGCTCTTCGGCGGTTTTTTGCATCGCGCCGTTGGCGTAAACCGATGATGATGGCGTTTTTTTTCGGATTACGCCGTTGGCGCAAACCGATGATGATGGGCGGTATTGAGAAAACAAAAACAGCGGCGTGCCATGCACGCCGCTGTTTGCAATATTGATGTGAAAAAATTAGTCTTTGAGGTCGACAACAAGGTTGAGCTCGTCGAGCTGCTTCTGGTCGAGCGGAGCCGGAGCGTCAAGCATAACGTCGCGACCGCTGTTGTTTTTCGGGAACGCGATGCAGTCGCGGATTGAGTCGAGACCGGCGAAGAGCGATACCCAACGGTCGAGGCCGTAGGCGAGTCCTCCGTGAGGCGGCGCACCGTATTTGAAAGCGTTCATCAGGAATCCGAACTGCTCCTGTGCTTTCTCCGGAGTGAATCCGAGGATTTCAAACATCTTGGCCTGCAGTTTTGAGTCGTGGATACGGATTGAACCGCCTCCGACTTCCACACCGTTTACGACCATGTCGTAGGCGTCGGCGCGCACGGCAGCCGGATCGGTGTCGAGCAATGGGATGTCCTCATCCTTAGGATGAGTGAACGGATGGTGCATAGCCATCAGACGGCCTTCCTCCTCGCTCCATTCAAACATCGGGAAGTCGACCACCCAGAGGCAAGCGAATTTGTCTTTGTCGCGGAGTCCGAGTTGACGTCCCATCTCAAGGCGCAGCTCGCAGAGTTGTTTGCGCGTCTTCATAGCGTCGTCGCCGCTGAGGATGAGGATAAGGTCGCCCGGCTTTGCGTTGAAAGCCTTCGCCATTTCCTGAAGAACCTCCTGCGAGTAGAATTTGTCGACGCTTGACTTCACGTTGCCGTCAGCTTCCACGCGCGCGTATACCATACCTTTGGCACCCACTTGCGGGCGTTTTACAAATTCCGTCAGTTGGTCGAGCTGCTTGCGAGTGTAGGAAGCCGCACCCTCGGCGCAGATTCCGCCGATGTAGGCAGCGTTGTCAAACACAGAGAAGCCGTGACCCTTCATGATGTCCATCAGTTCGACAAACTTCATTCCGAATCGCAGGTCGGGCTTGTCGCTTCCGTAATATTTCATAGCGTCGCTCCAAGGCATGCGCAGGAACGGCTCGTTGAGCGCCACTCCACGAAGCTCCTTGAACAGGTGTTTCGCCATACCCTCAAACATCTCGATGATGTCTTCCTGCTCCACGAAGCTCATTTCGCAGTCGATCTGCGTGAACTCCGGCTGACGGTCGGCGCGCAGGTCCTCGTCGCGGAAGCATTTCACGATTTGGAAGTAGCGGTCGAATCCAGAGACCATTAGCAGCTGTTTCAGCGTTTGCGGCGACTGCGGCAAAGCGTAGAACTGTCCGGGGTTCATGCGTGAAGGCACGACAAAGTCGCGTGCGCCCTCTGGCGTCGAGCCGATGAGCAGAGGCGTCTCCACTTCAAGGAATCCCTTGCTGTCGAGGTAGCGGCGCACCTCCATCGTCATGCGGTGGCGCAGCTCGAGGTTTTTGCGCACGGCAGCGCGGCGCAAGTCGAGGTAGCGGTATTTCATACGGAGGTCGTCGCCACCATCGGTGTTGTCCTCGATTGTGAACGGCGGCACTTCGCTCTTGTTGAGCAGCGTCATGCTGTCAACGATTATCTCAATTTCGCCGGTAGGCATGTTCGCGTTCTTGCTCGATCGTTCCGAAACCTTTCCCGACACTTGGATTACGAATTCCCTGCCGAGGTGGTTGGCAGCCTCGCACAACTGGGCGTCAACCTCGTTGTTGAACACCAATTGGGTGATGCCGTATCGGTCGCGAAGGTCGACAAAAGTCATGCCACCCATTTTTCGGGCGCGTTGCACCCATCCTGCCAGAGTCACAGTCTCGCCGGCGTTTGCCAGGCGGAGTTCTCCACAAGTTTTTGTTCTGTACATATTGTTATATTATATGTTTAAATATTCAAATTCAGAGACAATGCAAAAGTAGTACATTGCCGTGAAAAAAACAAGAGGCAGAGCCTCACGGCTCTACCTCTTCATAGCATATTATGAAAACTTTATTTAAAGGAATTGATTTTCATAAATTATTAGCGGAAGTTTATGATGTTGTTCGTCACCTCCTTGCCGCCCTTGAGCAAAGCCCAGAAGTCGCTTGTCAGCGCCTGGCCGAGCTGCTGCTTGCACATATTTGCAAGTTGAGCGTCGTCGATTTTGTTTACCGCTGCGTTTTTCTTCACAACAGTGTAGACGAAGAGAGAGTTTGTGCCTTTTACAGGACCATAAACTTTTCCGACTTTAGCGAACGGCACCTGACCGTCGAGGGCAGCCTCCATGTTAGGATAAGTGCCAACGGTTAAGGTCTGAACCGCGCTGTTCATCAAGCGAGCGTATCCGTTGATGTCGTTTGCCTTTCCGGCATATTTCTTGGCGAGCGCATCCGCCTTTTTGAGGTTGCGCGCCTTCATCTCGCAGTAAGCCTTAGTCTCAGGGTCGGACAACGGACGGAAACCATCGTCGTAAACTTGAGCGAGAGCCACAACGATGAGCACGTCGTTGTCTTGCTGGATTGCAGACACTTCACCTTCCTTGGCGTCTTTGAAGAGCCAGTGGATAAGTTTCGAAGAGTTCTTCACCGAGTTTCCGAGCATAGCCTGGCTTGAAAGAACGACGTCTCTCATCGCCGTGTATGAGTGTTCGGCCTTGGCAGCGTTGTCGAAGAACGCCTGAGCCGTGTTGTTCTTGTCGAGGAACTTCTGGAGGTCGTTGAGCAAGTTTGCACGAGTGTCCTTGCTTGGGTCGACCACGAATGAAACTTCGCCGATGTTGTATACAGTTTTCGGAGCTTTCTTCTCGATAACCTTGCAGATAGCCGCGCCCTTGTCGGTAGAGTCGAGCACGAAATATTCGTCGCCGGCAGCGAGAAGTTTAGCCTTCTGCTCATCAGTCATGGCACCCTGCTGCAAAGCGGCGAAGATGTCGATTTCAGTAGTGTCGGCCTTAACGTCCTTAACCGCCTTTCCGGCGTTGAGGTCGGCAAGGGCAGCGTCCTGTTTCTTCTTGTCGCCTTCCACCGGAGCCACGACAACCTTTACAGAGTCGATTTCCGAGTTCTTAGAGAGGAGACGGTAGATGGTGCGGTTGTCGCCGCGAGTGTAGATTTTAGAGATTTGACCAACGGCAGCAGAGTCGGCAAACTGCTTTGCGTCCATACCGAGGCTTGCGAGCTCGCTTTGACGCGCTTTGCGCTCGTTGATTGACAGCTCGTTGAACTGGCGCACGCCCTCAAGACCCTGAGAAGCGTGGAGAGCAGAGTCGACGCGTGCGAGGAACTTGTCGGCTTTCTGCAAGTCGGCGGCAGAAGGAACCACCGGCACAGTGATGTAGTAAGCCAGGCGCGCCTCCTCGTCGAGAGCGAAGCGGTTCTTTTCAGCGTTGTATACAGCCTTGATTTCCTCGTCAGAAACCTTGTAGTCGTCATCCTTCAACGAAGCGTAAGGAATAGCCACCATCTGCACATCGTAAGAGTTCATGCGTTGAGCCTTCATCGCCTCGATTTCGAGCGCGTTTGCTTGCACGGCACCTTGGAAGAGCATACCGAATTTAGCTTGTTTCAACTGCTCAGTAGCGTCGTTTTCCTTAGTTAGCCACCAGTCCTGCGCAGCCTTCACCTGCTCGGAAGTCAAACCGAACTGGTTAGGGTTGAAGATGATTTTGCGGATGCTCTGCACCATCATCTCCTGCGAAGCAGCGTTGCCGAGGAGCGCGTTTGCCTTCTCGTTTCCCGCCAAGCTCTGAGCGAGCTGACCGAGGGTCTGGGCGAAGTCCTGGTCGCGCATAGCCATTTGTTTGTACATATAGTTTGACAGCTCGGTGTCAGTGACATCGATTCCGAGAGCGTCATACTCCTCATTGAAGAGCGTTTCCTGAATCATCGTTCCGAGCACTTGGTTCTGCACCGTAGCAGCGTCCTGCTGAGAAGCGTTTTTGTTTTGTTCAGTAAATTCGCTGTAGCGTTGCTGGAACGCCAGATAGTCGATTTTTTCGCCATCGACCTTAGCCACCGTAGTGCCGTCACCAAAGATGTTGCGGCCAGAGTTCAAGAAATCACCGATGATGAACGCCACAAGCGCCGCACCGATGATAACGAGCAGAAGTACGGATCTTTTCCGGATTTTCTCTAATGTTGCCATTTACTTATTTGTTTTTTAATTTTTTCCTTGATTAATAAAAAAGTGCTACACGAAGTAGCACGCAAAGATAGCGATTTTTGCCAACAACACAATAAGTAATAATAATTTTCTTTGAAAATCGGTGGATAAGTAGTAACTTTGCGGGCGAAAACAAATAATTATGTGGAAAAATTTGGCTGCTTGCAACCACAATAAAAAATGCTAAAACTGCGATTCTCCCCACGATTCTCAGCAAATTAGCTTCCACTTTAAACATTAAGCTTTAAGGACAGATGAACTATCTATTTACATCAGAATCAGTATCTGAAGGCCATCCAGACAAAGTGGCCGACCAGATTTCGGACGCAATTGTCGACAAATTGTTGGCATACGACCCCCAGTCGAAAGTGGCGTGCGAGACCCTTGTCACAACAGGACAGGTTGTTATCGCCGGAGAGGTCAAGTCGGAAGTCTATATCGACTTGATGGACACTACCCGTCGCGTAATCAACGAGATAGGCTATAACAAGAGCGAGTATAAATTTGACGGCGAGTCATGTGGTGTGCTCAACGCCATCCATGAGCAGAGCGCCGACATCAACCGAGGCGTAGAGCGCGAAAATGCGGACGAGCAAGGCGCCGGCGACCAGGGAATGATGTTTGGCTATGCCTGCAACGAGACCGAGAACTACATGCCGCTGACCCTCGACCTCGCCCATACAATCCTCCGCGAGTTGAGCGCCATCCGCCGCGAGCATAAGGAAATGACATATCTGCGTCCCGACTCCAAGAGTCAGGTGACAGTGGAATATGACGAGCACAATCATCCGGTGCGCGTCCACACAATCGTTGTCAGCACCCAGCACGATGATTTTATCGCCGCGGGCGACTCTTCGAAGGCGGCGCAGGACAAGGCCGACAGCGAGATGCTCGCCACCATCTACAATGATGTCAAGACAATCCTCCTGCCACGCGTTATCGCCAAGCTTCCGGAGCGGATCCGCGCCATGTTTGACGACCGCTTGATACTGCATGTGAATCCGACCGGCAAATTCGTGATCGGCGGACCTCACGGCGACACTGGACTTACTGGCCGCAAGATAATTGTTGACACCTATGGCGGCCGTGGAGCGCACGGCGGCGGAGCGTTCTCGGGCAAAGACCCGTCGAAGGTTGACCGTTCGGCAGCCTACGCAGCGCGCCACATAGCCAAGAACATTGTGGCAGCAGGCGTTGCCGAGGAGGCCCTTGTGCAGGTTGCTTACGCCATCGGCGTAGCCGAGCCTGTGAGCCTTTGCGTGAACACCAACGGCACAGCCAAAGTGTCGCTTACCGACGCAGAGATTTCGGAGCAGGTAAGCAAAATCTTCGATATGCGTCCGGCAGCCATCGAGCGCAGGTTGAAGCTGCGCCAGCCCATCTATCAGGAAACGGCAGCCTATGGCCACATGGGCCGCAAGCCGGAGGGGGTAGAAA
>UMCF01090920.1_pt1 | contig 11897 bp, 9 predicted proteins | sample 1964131 | NCBI WGS metagenome assembly UMCF01 (sample SAMEA4835958, study PRJEB28245) | human gut metagenome | biome: gut microbiome; material: fecal sample | place: Denmark | collected 2008
GAATCAGGTACAAATCCAGATAATCTGTCCGGAGCATTTCCAGAGAACGCGCAAAGGCATCCAGCGTGCTCTGATAGCCCTGATACGGGTTCCACAGCTTGCTGGTCAGGAAAATGTCTTTTCGCGCAATGCCGGATTCTGCGATTGCCTTGCCGACACCAGCCTCGTTGCCGTAGGCCGTCGCGGTGTCAATGTGGCGGTAGCCGACGCGCAGCGCCTCTGCTACGGACTTCTCCGCCTCTTCATTTGGTGTCTTCCATGTGCCGAAGCCAACACACGGAATGGATGTCCCGTTGGAAATCGGAATACGTGTCTGTAAATTCATGGATGTTCCCTCCTGTTGTTTGTTGCTAGGTTTAGTATAGCACAAGAGGATTTATTGGAAAAGAAGAATTTTATGAAGATCGACACTCACTCTATTCTGCTTCCACTGTTATTTCCGCCACTTTCTTTGACCAACGCCATGCCTCTTTCCAATTTTTCTTTGTGCCAATCCCCTTTCTGTAGCAGCGGATAAGATGTATCATCCCATCAATATCTCCAGATTCCGCTGCTTTTTTATACTGCTCAAACACCTGCACGTCATCTTTTTCCCCGCTGACGCTATGATCATGCTGTATATAGTTTGTCTTCTTATCCCACGATGCGTCCCGCACATATTCCGTCGGACGGTCATAGGATGCGTCTCTCACATGTTTTGTTTGACGATTACGCGATGATGCTTTGGATATTGCTTTTGTCTTGAGATTGCCAAGTGCAGCGCGCAATTCTCCTATCGTCTGTCAGCGATCCTGCGGTTGAACAGCCAGTCCCTTCATCAGTGCCTCACCATGTTCCATGCCCAACGGTGCATGCATGTTATCTTGAATGCATCGTAAATACGATGGCTGTGGTTCTTTCCCAGTTATCAGTCGATATAGTACCGCACTGAGTGCATAGACGTCCGTCCAAGGACCTTGTTTTCCATGTGGATCGTATTGTTCAATCGGTGCATATCCACTGGATATGACTGAAGATTTGGTATGCGTATCTATCTGTCTAGCATTGCCAAAATCAATCAGCTTCATCGTTTGATCCAATGCGCAAATCATAATATTAGAAGGCTTAACATCTCGATGAATCATTCCTTTTTGATGTACAGTTTCCAACGCATCAAAGATGTTTCTCATCAAATTATATGCGTGTTGTTCAGAAAAAATCCGATTGGTTCTATTAAGATAAGACTGTACCGACTCCCCTATCAAAAATTCCATCGCCAAAAAGATATTCTCTTCATCCGAAATAATATTTTCTATCTTTACAATATTCGGATGATTTAATATGAGTAATTTTCGTGCTTCTCCTATAAATGTTGCACGTTCCTTTTGCATATTCAAATTTTTTCTATTCTCTGCGGTCGGATTAAATTGCTTAAGCACAAATGGTTTTAATCTCGTGCAAGCACAATAAGTAACACTCATACCGCCAGCACCAAGCACCCCATAGATCTGGTAATCTCCATGTATAATTGTTCCTTGCGGCAAAACTTTCCGATCCGTTTCTACGGTTTTTACTTTTAAAGCTCTTGGACACCGTTTTTTATTTATTCGGCAATTTGTACAGAAGTTCATTGTCTCTCTCCCATAAAACATGGATTTTTATTTATTATATCATAGTCTCAGATAAAACACAGCACCCGCCTTCTGTTATCAGAAAGCGGGTGCGGTTGGAAATAGAATAGATAAATAAAGAATAGGGGGGATTTATCTTCACAGGGAAATTCCCTGCAAAAAACTTAGTTTTTGATCTCTAGCAGATCCTGCGATGCCTTGACGGTACCGGAAGCGACTGCCTTGATCTCCTTGTAATCATCTGTGTTGCAGATGATCATCGGTGTGGTGCACAGATAACCTGCTGCCTTGATGGCGTCCATATCGAAGGATACGAGCAGATCACCCTTCTTGACGGTCTGGCCTTCCTTGACATGCGCTTCAAAGCCCTTGCCGCCCATCTTGACGGTATCAATGCCGATGTGCAGCAGCAGTTCGACATCATCATCGACAGACAAGCCAATCGCGTGCTTGGTCTCAAAGATATTGACAACCGTGCAGTCAGCCGGAGCATACAGCTTGCCTTCGGTCGGCTCAATGGCAACGCCATCGCCGAGTGCACCGGACGCAAATACTTCATCCTTGACCTGCTCCATCGGTACAACCGTGCCGTTCAGATGCGCACCGAGTACCCAAGACTTTGCTGTGCCGGAAGATTCCTTCTTCGGTTCCGGCTTTGCCTCTTCCTTCGGCTGTTCCGGCTCGCCCATCAGAGCGGCTTCAGATACAGCACCGGCACGAATCTGCTCCACCAGTTCCTCCAGATTGGACTTGACAATGGTGACAGACGGGCCATAGATAACCTGAATTGCATTGCCCTTGATGACAACGCCGGATGCACCGGTTGCCTTGAGCAGCGGCTGATTGACCTTGCCGCTGTCTACCAGCGTCAGACGCAGACGCGTTGCGCAGCAGTCAATTTCGGTTACGTTTTCGGAACCGCCGATACCCTTCAGGACATTGACAGCCTTCGGATCAATGTTTGCAGCCTTGCCGCCTGCAACGCCGATGCCGGTAGCCTTGCGGTATTCGTCCTTGGTCATCATCTTGACTTCTTCGCCGTCTTCTTCACGACCCGGTGTCTTGAGATTCCACTTGCGGATGAAGAAGCGGAAAATAAAGAAGTACAGGATGAAATATACAACGATAACAGGAATCAGCGTCATCCAGTTGGACTTTGCCTGACCTGGCAGAACGCCGTACAGAATAAAGTCAATCAAGCCGTCCGAGAATGTAGTACCGATGCAGATCTGCAGGATGTGGCAGATCGCGAAGGATGCGCCAGCCAGTACAACGTGTACAGCAAACAGTGCCGGAGCAAGGAACAGGAAAGTAAACTCGATCGGCTCGGTAACGCCGGTCAGGAATGCAGTCAGTGCTACGGAGAACAGCAGAGAACCAGCTTCCTTCTTCTTCTCCGGACGAGCACAAACATACATAGCCAGTGCAGCACCCGGCAGACCGCCCATCATGAACGGATATTTACCGGTCAGGAAACGGCAAGCGTCTACAGAGAACTTGACGGTGTTCGGGGATGCCAGCTCTGCAAAGAAGATGTTCTGTGCACCCATAACGGTCACGCCGTCGATAACAGCTGTGCCGCCAACGCCGGTCTGCCAGAACGGCATGTAGAAGATATGATGCAGGCCAAACGGAATCAGCGCGCGCTCGATGCAGCCGTACAGGAAGGTTCCAAAGTAACCGGAAGCCTGTACCAGACCGCCCAGTGCATAAATGCCGTTCTGAATGACCGGCCAAACAACAAACAAAATCGCGCCGGTGATGATAGCAAATACCATGCTGACAATCGGAACAAATCGCGTGCCAGCGAAGAAGGACAGTGCGTCCGGCAGCTGGGTCTTATAGAATTTGTTGCACAGCACTGCGGTAATCAAACCGGCAATGATGCCGCCAAATACACCCATCTGTAAGGTTTGAATGCCTAGGACATTCGCAATTGCGCCTTCCTTGACGCCCTCTGCGATTTGTCCGTCTACAATCGAGCCGTTTAACGTCAACAGCACATTGATGGTTGTCAGCATAATCAAGTAGAAAATGCCTGCCGACAGAACGGCAACGCCCTTTTCCTTCTTTGCCATGCCGAGTGCAACTGCCAGCGCAAAAATCAGCGCCAAGTTGCTGAAAATCGCATTGCCCGCATAGTTGAGCATGAGCATGATGGAATACAGCAGCGTACCCGGATGCAGAATGCCGCTCAGACCATAGGTTGCAATGGTCGTTTCGTTGGTGAACGAACTGCCGATACCCAGCAGGATTCCTGCAAACGGAAGCACGGCGATTGGCAGGAACAAGGATTTACCAATCTGCTGGGCAGTGGCGAATACAACACTGCTCTTTTTTTCTTTCATATAATCTCCTCCTCTTTGTTTGGCTTTTGTGACACATACTATGAGTATGTCCCAAAGAAAATATAAAAACCCATACCAATCCCACAAAGACATACCAACCGTGTCAGCACGTGTTTTGTAAGACTCGTATGGGTTTCGCCCAAATTAGGTAACGATCCCAAATCCGAATCGGATTTCAATCTTTTCTTTTTATGCGCTCATATTGATGCGCTTGAGATGAATCGTGAGATAGATCAATTCTTCCTCAGACAACGTCTTGTCCCACGTGTTTTTCAGATAGTCTGCTATGCGCTGTGCGCATTGATAATGCTTCTTGCAGCTATAGGCAATCATCTGCCGGAAATTGACATCATTTGCATCGCTGTTGTCCGGCAGCGTTTTTCCCTGAAAAACGCGTTTGGCAAAGTAACGCAGATGCACGACAAATCGGCTGAAGTCCAACGACTGCCGGTCAAATTGCTTGTGATAATACGCTTCTACCACATCAATGCAGCCATCTATGAGCTTGGTGATGTCATACATCTCTGGCATGTGCGTATTCATTTCCGCATTGACAATGTGCAGGGCAATAAACGATGCCTCATCGTCATTCAGCGCAATACCGGTTTTCTGCCGGATGGTCTCTAAGCAGCGGCGACCAATCTGATATTCCGTTGGATAGTAGCACATAATAGAACCCGCCAGCGGATTGGTAAACGCAATGCCCTGCTGCTTGCGCTGCATCGCAAAGCTGATGTGATCGGTCAGTGTGATGAGAAGCGATTCATTGAGCGGCTGGGTAATGCTGCGCTTGATGTCTGCGACGAGCTGTTCTGTCAGCTGCAAATCCTCCATCGGGATCTGCTCGACCAGTTCACGCAGCTTGCGCTGCTCCTGCTTATCTACCATGCGGTAGGTCTTTTCGATTTTGCTCTTGTCAAGGGTTTCGCCGGTATGCTTTTGGAAGCCGAGACCTTTTCCGGTAACGATGACTTCGTTTCCTTCTTCATCGATCGCACAGAGGATATTGTTGTTAAAAACTTTTTTGACCTTCATATCCCCTGTCCCTTCTGCTTGTCAATCAGGAAAAAAAATAAACCACCCCTACACAGCAATCTTCTCTATACGATAGATCCAGCGCTGTACAGAGTTGGTTACGCCCGCCTGACCGGTAACATTCCAACGATTCCGTTTACGTTGTATAAATAGTAACATGTTTTTTATAAACTGTCAAGGAAATCTTTACAATTTTTTCACACTTTCTGGTCTGCAGGCAGTTCCAAAACAGATCCGGCTTTCTCACCTTGTGCTGTTTCTGCCGGCAGAAAAGTCATGCGGCGAAAGCGCAGTTCTGTTTTGTTTTATTTCATTTGAAATCGTTTATTGATTTCATTGCTTGTATTATATCTAATTTCCTAAAAAATCACAAGTATAATTTGTAACAAAAGAATATTTACTTTCATTCGTAAATTTGGTATACTGTTCTCACGAAGAAAACCGGAGGAACAAGCATGAACAACCGATGTCAGACCATTCTGTCTCTGTTGACAGAGGAACAAAAAATAGATGTCTCTGCCCTTGCAAAAAAATTGCAGGTATCGCAGGTCACAATCCGCAAGGATTTGGATGAATTGGAACGCCGCGGCATTGTCATCCGCGAACACGGTTTTGCTCGCCTGTGCAGCGAGGAAAACGTCGCATACCGCATCGCCTATCACTATGAAGAAAAGCGCCGCATTGCCGTTCGTGCTGCTGAGCTGGTCTCGGATGGTGAGACACTGATGATTGAAAACGGCAGCTGCTGCGCCTTACTGGCGGAGGTTCTGACGCAGACCAAGCATAACCTGACGATTTTGACAAACAGTGTCTTTATTGCTGATTACATCCGAAATCGAACGGATTTTCAGATTATTGTACTCGGCGGTATATATCAGCCGCATGCACAGGTGCTTGTCGGACCGATGGTTCGCCAATGCGCAGAAAACTTCTACGTTCCGCATTTTTTCCTCGGCATAGACGGTTATTCACCGCGCACAGGCTTTACCAACCGTGATTCTATGCGCGCGCAGGCTGTGCGCGACATGGCGCATCAGGCAGACGAGCTGATTGTTCTGACCGAGAGTGAAAAATTTGCTCATTCGTCAACCGTTCCTCTCAACGTAAGCAGCCAAATCAAAACCGTCATTACTGACAGCAAGCTGGATGCCGAAATGTATGCTCAGCTTCAAAACAGCGGCATCACCCCGATTCTTGTATAAAGGAGATTCTACATGCGTTATCAGCTCATTGCATTCGATATGGACGGCACACTGCTCGATTCCAACAAAAAAATTCTTCCCTCCAGTCTCGCAGCGATTTCAGACGCAGCAGACGCCGGAAAAACCGTGATTCTATCCACCGGCCGCTGTCTGCCGGAGCTTAGAGAATACCTTCCGCTGCTCACACAAGTACGCTATTTAAACTGCGTCAGCGGCGCCTTGGTGGTCGACCGACAGACAAACACGGCAATTTACAGCTGTAGCTTAGCTACAACGACTTGCCGCCAAATTCTGGATTTTGTGGAGCATCAGGATATTATGGTGCATCTGCTCGGCGAGACCACTTCCATCATCCAGCGCAGCCACTGCCAAAACATGGCGCACTTCGGCATGGGACAATATCAGGGCTTATTTGAGCGCAACGCGGAACAATGGGAGGATCTTTTCGCGCAGTATCGCGAGAACCCTTTTCCTGTTGCCAAGCTGAATTTATATTTCACTAACCCAGAATCCCGCCAGCGCGTCGAACAGCAAATACTGGATGCAGAGATTCCGGTCACCATGGCACATGCCGAAGCAACGTCTTTGGAAATCAGCGCCAAGGGCGTCAGCAAGGCTGTCGGTCTGCGCAAGCTGTGCGAGCATCTGCACATTCCGATTTCTGAGACCATCGCGGTCGGCGATGCGCCAAATGATTTGGAGGTCTTAAAAGCTGCCGGTCTGGCTGTTGCCATGGGAAATTCCCGCCAGCAGATTTTAGATATGGCGGATGTTGTCGTGTCCGACTGCGACCATGACGGCTGCGCCGAAGCGATTCATCAATACTTACTGCGCGCATAACAAAATCGGCATCGAGCGACAAACTCGATGCCGATTTTTTCTTGTTTATACGAGATACCGTCCCACAGTCGGGATTTTGCGGATGAGCCACGTCAGGCCGCCGGAAACCACAAGCAGCAGCACAGAAGCGCCAATGACAAACAATCCCGCCGGAAGATAGATTCCATAGTCATTGAGAACCCAGCACAAAACCGCCAGCAAAATCGGATGGATGAGATAAATGCCAAAGCTGAGCTGCGCCAATCGGGCAATCGGACGCATAATCTTGACAGACAGGCGTTTTTTTGCCAGCGTGTTCTTGGTCACCAAGAAAATTGCGGTTGCAATGAGCAGCGCATCCGGAGACAGCATCAGCTGTGCCGGATCGGTTGAGAATGAATCAAAGCCCCACAGACCGCGAAATGCCAAAATCACGCAGACCGCACCGAGCAGATAAAAAATCCGCAGCTGCTTGCGCGTCAGAAATGCCGTGCGCAGATACCATCCGGCGGCAAACACGCCGAGATACCCGAAGCCCATCAGCGCATAATCCGCCACGCGCACCGAGCCAATCTGACTTTGGACAAACGGATATACGCCGCCGAGCAGCACGCCGAACACGACCAGATACGCCAGTTCTCTCGGTTGTGCCGCGCGGGTAAACACGCGCAGCACCGGAGAAAACGCATACAAAATAAACAGCACAAACAAAAAGTTCAAATAGCATGAGCTGCCGGTCAGAATGCCCTGCAAAACGTTTCCGGTCAGCGCATTGACCAGCATCGCAAACATTCCCCATACCAGATAAGCGACGACCAGACGCAGCACATAGCGTTTTCCCAGCTCTTTTCCGCTCAGATACCAGCTGCCATCCAAAAAGAACATACCGCTGAGCATGAGGAACATCGGACACACCCACGTCAGCAATCCAATCGCAGGTGTGTATCCCGCCGCAATGCACGTGCTGAAAAGGACAGTCGCAACACATGCCGCTGCACGCAGAACATCCGGATACACCAGTCTTCTCTTCATCGTATCATTCACCCTTCTTTCTATGAATATCGTTCTATTCTCTATGCCTATCATCATATCATATCAAAATGCCAATGAAAACCGCTAACGCAGGAAATTTATAACAAAACTGCGAATTTTGTCGGTTTTTCTCTCTCTGCGGTCATTGACTTCCCTGTTTGCAGCCGATATACTGATAGTATCATTAAAGGAGTTACCCACGCATGAAATCTATTACCAAAATCGTCATCACCGGCGGGCCATGCGGCGGCAAGTCAACTGCTATGGCATGGATTGAGAGCAATCTCTCCAAACAAGGCTATAAAGTTCTTTTTATTCCGGAAACTGCATCTGAACTGATTCTGGGCGGTGTCGCACCGTGGACGGTCAACACCAACTATGATTTTCAAAAGGCGCTCGTCTCTCTGCAAATTCAGAAAGAGCGCGTGTTTGAGATGGCAGCCAACAATATGGAAAACGAAAAAATTCTGATTGTCGCAGACCGCGGCATTTCCGATAACAAAGCTTACATGACAAACGCCGAATGGGAATCTCTGTGCCGCGAGCTGGGAGGCAGCGAGATTGCGTTTCGCGATAACTACGACGCCGTTTTTCATCTCGTGACAGCAGCAAAAGGCGCCGAAAAATTCTATACGCTGTCCAACAATCAAGCGCGCACGGAAACACCGGAGCAGGCCATTGCAATGGATGAAAAAATCATTACCTGCTGGACCGGACACCCGTATTTGCGCATCATCGACAATTCTACGGATTTCACCGGCAAGATGCGGCGTCTCGTCAGCGAAATTACGCATTTTCTCGGTGAACCGAACGCCTTTGAGACCGAACGCCGCTATCTCATCCGCATGCCGGATTTACAGGCATTGGAACGCCTGCCCAACTGCCGCAAGGTCGAGATCATTCAGACCTATTTGATTCGACAGGACGGAGAACCGCTTGTGCGCGTGCGCCAGCGCGGCAGCCACGGCAGCTATATTTATGTCAAAACCACAGTCCAGCAAACCGCTGACGGACATTTTCTCGAAACCGAACAGCGGCTCACCAAAGACGAGTATCTCAGCCTGCTCATGGATGCGGATACCTCACTGCGGCAGATTCGCAAAAATCGCTATTGCCTGACGGAAAACAATCTCTATTTTGAAATTGATGTCTATCCGTTTTGGAAACAGCAGGCATTGCTGGAAATTCAGGTCAATGACCCGCACCAGCACATTGCCTTTCCGCCGTTTCTTTCTATCCTCCGCGATGTCACACACAACAGTGCATACAAAAGCTACGGCATCTCCCAGCACATTCCGCCGGAGGACGCATAATTCTTTTCAAGAAGAAATCCCCTGTACCTCTACGAGATACAGGGGATTGTTTTGTTCTGGGATTAAAATTTAATCTCCTTGCCCTGCTTCATCCAAGTGCGGAATTCTGCAGTGGCGGCGAACAATACATCGCCGGAGGAATTGATTGCGGTCTCACAGGAATCCTGCAGCACGCCGATGATAAAGCCGACGCTGACAACCTGCATCGCAATATCATTGTTGATGCCGAACAGCGAGCACGCCATCGGAATGAGCAGCAGAGAGCCGCCGGCGACACCGGACGAACCGCATGCACCCAGCGTTGCCAGCAGTGCCAGAACCAACGCCGTCGGAATATTGACCGACATATCCAGCGTATGTACAGCGGCCATCGTCATAATGGTAATGGTAATCGCTGCACCGTTCATATTGATGGTCGCACCGAGCGGAATCGAAACGGAATAAATATCTTTATCCAGTCCCAGCTTGTCGCACAGCGCCATATTTACCGGAATGTTAGCCGCAGAGCTGCGTGTAAAGAATGCGGTCAGACCGCTCTCCTTGAGGCAGCGGAACACCAGCGGATACGGATTTCTGTGCAGGCACAGCGCAACGATGAGCGGATCAATGATCAGCGCAATCACTGCCATACAGCCGACCAGCAGCAGAAGCAGGCTGCCGTAATCCTTGAAAATGCCCAGACCATTTTGCGACACGGTTGTAAACACCAGACCCATGATGCCGAACGGTGCCAGATTAATGATCCAGCGCACTGCCTGTGATACCGCATTGGACAGTTCCGTGAGCGATTCCTTGGTGTGTTCGGATGCAATGTTGCGCAGCGCCAGACCCAGAATAATCGCCCATGTCAACACGCCGACATAATTCGCGTTTGCCAGCGCATCAATCGGGTTGGATACAATGTTGCCGAGCAGGTTGCTGAAAATTTCTGCCATGCCGCTCGGCGGAGTCGTCTCAGAAACAGCAGCCTCAGCCAGCTTCAGCTTGACCGGAAAGGCAAAGCTCGCGCAAACAGCCAAAGCCGACGACAGCAGCGTGCTGAACAGATACAGAAAAATAACCGTTCGGAACTGCTTGCCGATGCCCGAAGAAGCATGCGCCAGCGAGCTCATGACCAAAATAAATACCAGCAGCGGCGCGATTGCTTTCAGTGCACCGACAAACATGGTGCCCAGAATAGAAATGCCTGCCGCCTGCGGCATAATCAGTGCCAGAATGATACCAATGATCAAACCGATGATGATACGGAGAATCAAACTGATATCATTCCATTTTTTGATGACATTTTTCATATTTTCTTGTCCTTCTATAACAGTATTCTTTTGATTTTCTCCACAAAAACCCAAAAGCCTACTTATTGTAGCACACTTTTCTCGTTTCTACAAGGCGCGTTGACGGTTTTTGACGCGGTTTGCCTGCTTTTTTCTACAGAAAATTTCACCAAAATTTCTAATAAAATTTTTTCTATTTTTATTAACATAGGCTTACTTCTATTTTTCGGGCAATGCTTTGAAAAACGCGCGAAATTGCGAGATTTTTTGCATTAAAAACCCAATTTTTCACAACTTTTTGTACACCAAAGTTAGACTCCGTTTAGATTTATTTCATTTTTTTGAATTTTTTTAGTTGATTTCTCGAAAATCTATGATACAATAGGTACATAAGAAATCGCACAACGTTTGTGCATCTTTCTTTATTTTATATTCTGACATTTAATATGTAAAGTTTTTTAGGAGGTATATCATTATGGCTTATCAGATTAGCGATGCATGCATTAGCTGTGGTTCCTGCGCTGGCGAGTGTCCGGTAGGTGCTATTTCCGAGGGTGACGGCAAGTATCAGATCGATGCAGGTGCATGCCTGGATTGCGGTTCTTGCGCTGGCGCTTGCCCGATGGGTGCAATCTCTCAGGAGTAATTTGCTACCTAGCAATGTACATCAAAAGGCTTCGGTTTGATACCGAAGCCTTTTTTCATATCCATATACCGAAAGAGACCGTCTGAATCAGACGGTCTCTTTCGGTATTTATGCTTGCTCTTTGATTTTTCCCAAAATACGACAGATGAGCGCCGTTCTCTGGAACGGTGTCATCAGATAGTAGCCATCGACATACGGCGCAATGCGCTTGGCAATCTCAGCGGAAATCGTGACGGCAAGCTCCTCGCCCTCTGCGCGATTTTTCCCCTCGTACATCTGTGTGATGGTTTCATCGACGCGGATGCCGTTGATTTCGCTATCCATAAATCGTGCGTTTTTCGCACTGACAACCGGAATAATACCGCCCAAAATATACGCATCGCCGAGTTCTTCGCGTGCACGCTTGAGGTTTTCAAACGCCTGCTCAGTCAGAATCGGCTGCGTCAGGAAGCCAATGATGCCGCGCTCCAGTTTTCCTTTGGCGAGCCGCAGCTGTACATCAAAGTTCAGTGCATTGACATTGAGCGCGCCGAACAGATGGAACGGGCTCGGCAAAACCGACTGTCCCAAGGAGGACACGAACGATGCCAGCTTGCGGGAATTAAACTGATAGACGCTCTT
>UMCF01053660.1_pt1 | contig 11799 bp, 6 predicted proteins | sample 1964131 | NCBI WGS metagenome assembly UMCF01 (sample SAMEA4835958, study PRJEB28245) | human gut metagenome | biome: gut microbiome; material: fecal sample | place: Denmark | collected 2008
ACATAGCGGCCATAGACAATTGCGGCCTTTTCAGTTCAATCCCTTTTTCCACAACCAGACTGCCAGCCAGCAATTTGTCGCTTTCCGAAAGCTTTGCGCTTTTTTTCGGATCTAGCTTGATACTCCGCAATTTTTCCATATAGGCGTCAAAGTCATTATTGCAGCTCGTCAGTGTGATCCCCTCTCTCTCTTCGGCCTGAAGGGCACGATCACCTATTTCCTGTACGGACTCGCCATGTTTGAGGATCTTACAGATCTCCCCCACAATTTGTATGCCGACACCGATCGCTTCAATAACCTCTCCAATACAAGGGACTTTTTTTATAATTGCACTTCCCAGTACTCTGACTGCTGACCCTAGCTCTGAGCTGCAGATTGATATTGCTGAGCTGACAACGCTGCCAATAGCGGAAACGCAACTTTTGATTCCAGAGGCAATGCCTGAAAAAAACTCTCTGATGCCCATGGCTTGCTCCTTTTTTAAAAAGCACTGTTAAAAGAACCAGTTTTTATTTCATCTGCCAGAGTCTGCCGTTCCTCTGGCTTATGGTTGTTGAGCAGACGCACAAATTCGGGGATTTCCCTGTCCAGTATTTCTTGGCGTTCCTTGTCTGACCTGCCCGGGACTTCCATTACCCAAGTCGCAAGCAGTGTTGTCAGGAAAGCGTCCGTGTGTTCCTTCAGCAGGCAACGCAATTGCTGCAGTGCCTGCTCCCAATCCTCGGCATTGTGCAGGAGTTTTTCCCAAAAAGTGTCTCTGCTGTACACGATGCGGCGCAGGTTTTCCGGATTTGTGTCGAACGTGCAGAAGTCTCTTGGCAGGCCGGGGCAGAAGCGGTGCGGATTATGCAACCAGTATTCCCAGCCGGCTTTGTTGATTTTCTCTTGGGGCAAATCCTCATCATTGGTCGTGACGAAACGCAGGATTTCCACCTGTACGTTCACGGGCTTTTTCCACCCCTGGGAGAAAATGACAGCCTCCCCTGGCCCCATATGCGAGAGGTAGGCTTTTTGATCGTCGTCAAGCGCCATGGTGTCGCCAACAACGTCCTTATCATCACGGGCAAAAATCTTGTGAATAATCTTGGTGTTTGTATTTTTTAGCACCTCTGGCGCCAGCTTTCCCGGTATCTGATCAACAATAATCAGACTTTCTCCGTACTTGCGCACTTCGGCCAGCAGGTCAACGAAAGTTTCAACCCCCAGTTTGCGGTTGGGGCTGTCACCGGGTTGCGGCCTGGTAAGCAGGCGGTGAGCCTCTTCCAGCAGCGTGATATGCCGAAAGTCAGGAGCCTTGCGATGCCTGGCCTTGAGGACTTCAGTCACCCGCCCCAGAACCAGCCCCATGAGAAAAGATTTGTCCTCGCTGGATTTAAGGTCTTCCAGCTCCAGAATGACTTTTCTGTCGATGAGTTCATTGAAGTCCACCGAAAGATGTGTATCCAGCATCAGGCCCTTTGTCCCAGCCGTCAGACTGTCCAGCCGGCCGCGGATGGAACCCTTGTATTCGTCCCGCAGCCTGGCATCAAAGCCTTTTTGGTCCACCAGCCGGAGCACGGTCTCGATATAGCTTGAGATTGTGGGGAAGTACCGGCCATCGCAATTCCAAGCCTCCCCTCTGTCCTGCAGAAAGTGATTGTTGTCGTCACGAAAGTCCCAGCCGGTTTCTTCATAGGCCCGGTATATCCCTTCTTCCAGCAGATTGGGGATGGCGGCCTCCATTTCAAAGCTGGCCATAAACGCGGCTTTGAGCATATCGACATGGCCGGACAAACTCTCTTCAGGGAGAAATTCAAAAGGATTGAAGCGGAAAGGTACTCCCTTTTCGTTGCCGACGGTAAAAATAATTGTATCGCTGAAGTTCGGGTCTCGGAGCAAAGCTCGGTATTCTGTTTTGGCCGGTTCAATGACCAAGAAGGGAAGACCCTTTCCTGAAGCGGAGGACGAGGCCAGAAGTTTGTGGCAGGTTGTTGTCTTGCCAGAGCCGGTGGTGCCGGCGATGAAAATATGCTTGCTCAGTTCCTTGCGGTCGAGGCAGACGCGATGCCTCTTCAGATGGCTACCCTCCTGCATGATGTGCCCCAAGTCAATTCTGTTGTCAGGCCCGGGGGATTCAATATTGAGGCCGAAGGACACCTGTTTGCGCAGTTCCAAGCCGGGGACTTCTTTTTGTGGCATACCGGCCAGCATACTGATTTCTGCTGCCGTAAGCCAAGTGCACAGGCTGAGGGTATCCCCCAGAACTGGCCGGGAATCCAGAAAAAACAATCGACTGCCGGCCTCGAGATTGCCCTGGATGTTCAGGGAAGAAACAAGCGCAGACGCGGCCTCGTTGTGGGGCAGCGGCCGGGCATAGAGTGGAGTGAAAGTGTCTTTGTCCCCCTGACAGATAGTGATCAATGCATTTTCCAGAAGGGCGAGATCCAGTTTGTTGGTCGCCCCAAGATAGATGGCGGTTTTGTACAGGCCTTTGGCTTTGCCATGACGGATGCGCGGCAAGAGCGTCTCGGCTATGTATTGCATATAATCCTGGACAATTTTATTCTGTTCTTCTTTTGTTTTCCTTATGTTTGATATTACTGAGTTTGATGTCGAGTATCTTGTATTATGGTTTTTTGAAGTATTGGTTGTATCAGATTTTGATTCTATTTTAGAGTGTGATATATTTTCTTTTACTTTTGTATTAGATGTTATACTTTTTGTTACATTTCTGATAGATATTTGGTCATCATTTTCTTGTGTATATATTGTTCTTTTATCACCACTTTTAGTATCATTTTTTTGTTCGCTATTTCCTGTGCTTTGCGCTGAACTTTCTTGGTCTATTTTTTCTTCTTTACTCTCGTTATTGTTTTGTGTGAAAGATTCAAAAACTATTTTCGGTTCTTTGGAGCAGTAGTTATAATACTGGCAGGCTACACTTTCAAATTGTAAAATTTCCCCTGTTGTCGCCGGCTCCCAGACAATGAGCATATGAAAAGTCTGCTGCCCTGTGCCACCACTGGTCATGATGTTGACCAGCCTGTCCACACCCTGAAAGGAAATATCTTCTTTCTGGCTGTTGCGTGTAGGTACGCCCAGCAATGTGCTAAATTGCATTCCTGCTGTTTGCAATCCCTGCATAAGATTCTGCGACGCCGCCTCTTTCAGCGGCTCCAGCTGAGAACCAAAAAAATTGCCCTTAAAGGCTCGCTCCAGCATTTCGCCATAATCGCCGGCATTGAGCAAATCTTCTTTTTGGGCCTTCATGACGCCAATATAAAATTCAACTCCGCCATTGATGCCCCGCAGATAATAGATAAGGCGGCAGGAGACGTTGTTGATGGAGGCGACAACATTTTCAAAGGCTTCCTGCCGGGGAAAGTCTTTTTCATAAGTCAGGCAGTTAACGCGAAAGAAACGGCAGGTCGTGTTATTAATGGGGAGGCGGAGGGTATCCGCGTCCCCCAGGGTAATCCCTCTGTTTCTCGCGGCAGTGAGTTTTGCAATTTCTTCTGCAACGCTGGTCTGACACTGGCTGTTATCGTTCATCGCGCGTTCTCCTAACTTGCCAAGGTAAGATTTTGCAACGTGGTTTCGTCCGGAGCATCTTCCTTTTCGTTCCAGAGGGCGAGCTCAATTTCCTGTGGTCCCACAGCCTTGATGTAGATGAGGCGGCCTGCGTTTTGCCCACCCCAGTTAAGCCTGTAGGAATGGCAATGGCTTTTCTCCATTTTTTCTTCCATGGCCAAGGGAGAGTCGGAAGCGCCGAGCAGCGTCACACCGGACTTGAACACCTTTCCCAAGTGGACCCATTCCCCGTAGGGAGTGTTGCGCCTCAGGCACGGCACCAGTTTCTCCGCCTTGAACATGCCCACGGTAAATTGAAAGGGGGCCTCCTGATCCTGGCCGCGGTTGCGGGTAACAACCCCTGTGGCTTCCCCCGGCAGGATATTCAACAAGCCCAGTGCCACACCTGTTTTTAAGATGGGAATAAGGGAATCTGGACGCGGTGGAGTGGCCTCGTTTGCTGAGGTCGCGGCTTCCGTCTGTGCTGCATCCTCTTCCCCGTTCTCTGTGCTTTCCCCGGGTGCCGGATCCTGAACATGGCCTGAGGCCATGATGTCAGGATGGTATTGAATGGAACCTGGTTCTTTCTGGGCAATGTCTTCATCTTTGCAGGCCTGTTGAAAAGCCTCAGCTACGAGGGGGGATCTGCAGGAGTTGCCGGCCAACAACACGTGCAGTTGCTTCGGGTATTTGTCGTAGTTTTTGAAGGCCTGGCGAAACGTATCGAAAAAGGCGATTACCCCCTGCTCAATCCTGTTGAGCATACTTTGGCGCAATGCGGCTGTATCTATGGTGAACGCCAGTTGGATATCTTCCCGTGTATTTTCGCAGATGTGTTTTAGTGTCAGATTGAGCTGTCCGGTGGCGTCATCACCCAATGTGCCTTCTTCCCAGAGAGGGCGCAGGTTCTTACGCAGTGTTTCGGTATTGGCACGGGCTTCGCGACTTTCAGAAAAAAGCAGTTCCGAGCCGGGAAAGGGGGGGTACCCCGCTGGGCAGAGAAAGGTCACCTCGTTTTTTCGGCAGGCGTCCATGTTGGCACGGATGGTTTCAAAAGCCATCAGGTCAAGCAGGTGCTCCCCCCCAAGATTTTCGTCACCGGAGGTATCCAGAATGTCTATCACACGTTCCCATCCTTCGCTGTCGGCTTCTTCATCAGTCGGTGTGCGGTACAGGCCAAAGGCAAAATCAGCGGTGCCGCCGCCGAAGTCAAACACGCCAAAGGCTACGCCTTCTTCCGTGGGTTGAATATTCAGCGCCGGGAGCATGGCGGCCGCGAATGCCGTGGGTTCGTGGGCAGTCTCCTGCAGTTTGAAGGGACAGTCCCGCTGCCACCGGGCAGAATAGGCCAGACTGGGCGGCATGGAGCGCAGCAGGCCTCGTCGAAACCCCTGCAGGATGCGCTGTTTAGTCTGCACAGAAAATTTAACAGGAAATGTCATCGTATATTCGCAATAGATGCGTCCACCGAAGACCGATTGGTTATTTAACGTCAGGCCAAGAAAATAGGCATACAACTCTATGGGGTCCACCGGGCGATGCTCGATATCGCCAATGCTGTGATCTTCCGGCTCGACGGGAAGCGGCGTCAACTCAAAGGAAGCGGTATGCGGCTGTTCATCTTCCAAAAGTATGGGGGCTTGCCCAGGTCTGTCCCTGGCCCATGTTTTGATGTTTTTAATGCCGCAATAGGGCGTTTCGGCCAGTTCGTTTTTGGCCTGATGGGAAAACTTGACCTGTTTCCACTCAATGCCTGGCCGCCAAGGTTCATTCTTCCATGGTTTAAGAAAGGCCTTGTAGTCTGAAAATTCCAGAGCCGTGGGGTTTTCGTATTGTGTGGGACTGTCTTTTGTCGTGAGATCCCCCCCGATACGCAACAGACGTATGTTGCCGTCGCTTTCTCTGACAGCGGCCACAGTGCTGGAGGTGCCAAAATCGATGGCAACGGCACTTCCCTTCTGCAGGGCATCCCATGGGTTGGCCGCTTCACATTCTTCGTCGAGGTCGACTAAGGTGTAATAACGCAGGTCAGGCGTGCCTTCCGGGTCTTGCCAGACATCCCACAAACCGAGACCGGGATCTGTCTGATAAGATGCGTTCAGCGTGGGAAGTTGTGCGCGGACGCTGTCGGCATTGAGCAGATCTTCTGTTTTGACGAGCGATGGCTTTAAAGTAGGATACTTCCGACGGATATATGGACTTTGTGCCAAGATGTAATCAATCTCGTCGAATTTAATTTCATAGTATTTTTTTTTCAAAAGTTTGTATCCATCAGAAATATTATACTGTAAAATATATGGATCGTTATCTATTATAATAAAAAATACAGAATTTTTTGGAATAAAATCAATTAAATATTTTATAATATTATCAATGTTTTTCCCTTCTTTTGTAATATTAAAAAAATTCATAGAACATTCTTGATCAAAAGAAATATTATATTTTTTAAAAAATTCATTATATAGATGTATTTTTATGGTTTTATTATCAATAATTGATGATACATTTTGAGATTTTATGATGTATTTAAAATTAAGGATATATATTAATATACTATATTCTTCAATGCTTATAATTTTAAAAGTATTTATATAAGTATTTTTTTGGATTTCACTGAAAATATTTTTTTGATTTAAAAAATTTCTTGCTAAACTAGAATAACTTAAATTCTCAGGTTTTAGAAACTCAGTGAGACCATGTTCGAGAGCATCATGTATGACTAACTCTTTAAATTCAGATGAGGAAAGTGACGAAATATAACGCCAATTTGGATAAAGTATTTTTTTTGTACGCATAATTTTTCCTAGAACGGAGTGCGGCGCTTCCCGCGGGCATACCGCATTTGAAACACCATATTTTGTTGCCGTTAATGAAAATTCAGCCCTGTTTTGTCAACGTAATAGTGCGTTGGGTTGACGTATCAGGGGTGTCCTGCTCTTCATTCCAAAGCGCCAGTTCAATTTCTCTGGGGTTGACGGGTCTGACTCGGATCGAACGCCCCGCATTTTGAGGTCCCCATTTAATCCTCTGCTCAGGGCAGTTCCCACGTACTATTTTATCTTCCATGGCGAGCGGTGAGCTTGAAAAACCGATCACGGTGACCCCATTCTCATATACCTTGCCCAGTTCCAGCCATTTTCCATAGGTGGCGTTGCGTCGTAAACAGGGGACAAGAATGTCTTTTTTAAAGGTACCCACAGAGAAGAGAAAGGGGGCTTCCCCATTTTGGGCCTGAGAAGTACGAGCCACAACGCCCGTATGCTCCCCCGGCAGGATGCACAAAAGTCCCATTGCCACGCCGGTTTTGAGCGTTGGCCGCAGTGTGCCGGCAAGCCCGAGCTGTGGGGTGGTGGACTTTGGAGCCTTATCCTCGGGCTGGCCTGGAATCAGTTCTCGGTGGACCAAAATGCTGTTTTTTTGCGTCGGGGTGATTTCGTCGATACATTCCTGAAAGGTCGTGGCCACCAAGGGTGACCGGCATGAGTTGCCGGCCAGCAGGATATGCAGTGTTCTGATGGCCAAGCCGCTGTTGGCAAAGGCCTGACGAAAGGCATTGAAAAAGGCTTTCACGCCGTCACGGATTTTAGCGTACAGGCATTGGCACAGGGCTTCCTCATCAATGCTGAGCGCCACCTGCACCTTCTCGATGGCCTTGTTGCTGTCGCCAGACGCCGCCTGCGCCATTTCGGTCTTATTGCTGCATTTGCTCAGGGACAGAAAGCCCTGTCCGGTCTCTTCCCCAAATAAGCCTTTTTCAAAGAAAGAACGCAGGGGCTCGCCCAGTACTCCGATATTGGCCTTGTTGCTGTCGCCAGACGCCGCCTGCGCCTTTTCGGTCTTATTGCTGCATTTGCTCAGGGACAGAGAGATCTGTCCGGTTTCTTCCTCAAATGAGCCTTTTTCCCAGAGAGGACGCAGGGCCTCGCGCAGTACTTCGGTATTGGCGCGAGCCTCCCAGGTTTCAGAAAATAGCATTTCGGAGCCGTCAAAAGGCGTTTGTCCGGCAGGGCATAGCAGGACAATGCCCTCTTCAAGACAGACCCTTTTGTTCTCGCGGATGACCTCGAACGCCAGCAGATCCAGAAGCTTTTCCCCACCGAGGCTCTCATCGCCGGCCACATCCAGAATGTCCACGACCTGCTCCCAGCCCTTGCTATCGGCCTCCTCATCGGTCGGGGTACGGTACAGGCCGAAGGCAAAGTCGGTGGTCCCGCCGCCAAAGTCAAAGACGCCAAAGGCCGTGCCTTCGTCTGTGGGCTGAATGCCCAGCGCGGGAAGCATGGCGGCCGCAAGTGCCGTGGGCTCGCTACCAAGTTCGTTGAGCCGAAAAGGGTGTTCACGTTGCCAGCGTGCAGAGTAGGCCAGGCTGGGCGGCATGGAGCGCAGCAGGCCCCGGCGGAAGCCTTGTAGGATGCGCTTACGGGTTTCCTGCGGAAACTTGACCGGAAAGGTCATGGTATAATCACAATAGATGCGGCTGTGCCCACCGAACCCGATCTGATTGTTGAGCATCAGCCCCAGAAAGTAGGCATAGATCTCAATGAGATCCACAGGCCGGTGTTCCACGTCGCCAGGGTCCTGTTCCTCGGCCTCGACAGGCAGCGGCGTAAATTCGATATCTGTTTCGTCTTCGTCCCGCAGGCGCAACGGCCTGGCCCCCGGCTGAGCCCGGGCCCAGGTTTTGATGTTTTTAACGCCGCGTTGCGGCTCATTTTTGAGTTCATTTTTGGCCTGGTGGGAAAATTTGACTTGTTTCCACTCAATGCCGGGTCGCCAGGGTTCATTCCGCCAGGGGAGCAGAAAATCTTTGAAATGTGAAAATTCGAGAGTTGTAGGGTTTTCGTACAGAGTGGAATTATCCTCGGTAGCATCTGGGGCGGAGAGAGCATCACCGATGCGTAGCAAGCGTACCCTGCCGTCGCTTTCTCTGACCGCAGCAACGGTGCTGGATGTACCAAAATCAATGGTGACAGAGCTGTCGGTCTGGATGGCGTTCCAGGGGTTGGCCGCTACGCATTCCTGATCCAGATCCGCGAGCAGATAATAGTTAGGGTCCGGTCTGGTGTCTTTGTCTATCCACGCATCCCAGAGGCCCTGGTTTTCACCGGTCTGTTCCATCAGGCGCAGAACGGGGATTTGCACCCGCTTGTTGTCAGCCGTTAACAGATTTTTGAGGGGCACGATCGGTTTGTCAATTTCAGTAGCATCATCGCCGATGTGGGTACTATACGCTATTATGTAGTCAATACAGGCTTTTTCCCCCGCCGAGTCAAGATGATAAGAATTGTTTTCCTTTCGTAAAAAATGTGGTTCATACCTGATAGAGAGCAAAGAGTTACTTTTATCAGGAATATATTTAATGATGTATTTTATTTCATAATCAGAAAGTTTCTCAAAAGAAAATTTTATAGGTTTATATTTTATGCCATATTTATCTAATATTGATTTTATATTATCCTTAATTGTATCAAAACAAGTTATTCTATTTTCATAAAAACTAATATCTCTTATTACATTATATAAATTTTGTAAATCTTTGTTATTTACTATATTTTTTATATTTACTATATATATACATTTATTACTGTTTGGTATGTTGAAAATTTTACATAAATTTATATATTTGTCCAAAGGTATATATTTGAAAATATTTTCGTGTTGAAGAAAACATTGCATGAATTCCTGACGATCTATTTCTTTAATATCGGGGATATCATTAACTTCCAATTCCAGGGCACAAAGGGCAAGCCATTCCTTTGCTTTCTTAGTACCTTTTCCAAAAAGATAAGGCCAAATAGGAAGAAATGTTTTCTTTGAGCGCATGAAGGCACCTTTAAATTTTTTTGGTAATAGAAAATTAAAGGGGGAAATAAATACTGCGTTGTATTATGATTTATAAAATATGGCTCGGAGGAAGCCTGGTATTGTTTATTATTGCAAAGCTACTCTGGCCTGCTGCATGACCTTGCCCCCGGGATTGCGCAAGCCGGGGAGGAGGAGTTTGCGAACTGTCCGGCCATCACTGGCAATGCGAAAATGTTTTCCCGAATCGTATGTATCACCGGGGTGAGGAGCGATAAGGGTTGCCGGTTTTTCTCCTATTGTTTTCACTGACCGGTTGTACAGCGTCAGCAGGCGTTCCAAGAAGGAAGAGAGCTCCTCCCTGGGCTCGGCATCAGTAATGCTTTTGCAGCAGGCTCCCCAGCACTGGTTTAAACGGGAAAATTGCCCGCATTGAATGAGAAAAATGGTCAGGTCGTTGAGTTCATAAAAAGATGCGATAAGCTCCCGGGCGCTTGGCGGTAAGGCTTCGATGCCATCTTGCAGTGCAGTCAGTTGCTGCTGGTCCTGCTCAGGCAGCATAGACTGTTGCAGGCGAAGTTGATGTTCCAGGTTTTCAATGCGCTTTCTGGCAGATGACAACTCGCCGCGTAATTCACTATTTTCCTGCTGTAAAATTCTCTCGTTTTTCTGGCTTTCGTTAATTTGTTTTCTTGCCTCATCCCGTTCTGTTTTCACTTTTTCCAGCTGGTCTCTGAGTTCTTTTTTGTTTTTGCAGGGAAAAAAGCCTTGATGTCGATCCGGTTGCTCAGCCGGGCCGTCGCTGCTCGTGCCATACGAAAAACGCGGTGTAGCGAGGTCTGGATCTGAAGAGGGCAGGGAGTCTTCGCCCATGTCCTGCATGGGCTTCTGCGTATTCAGGCTCATGGCTTCCAGAAATTCACGTTCAAGTTGTGTCTTGGAGTCCTTGTTTTGAATTTGCTCCTGCAGGACGCGGCAGGCCAGTTGCACAGTTTTTGAAAACAGAGAGTTCCGGTTATCCATAGCAGGCTTTCCCGACGGTTGAGTTTTCTTACCAGGTTCCCTTCTTCACATGACTCTTAATGATATATTTCTGAAGCTCAGTGGGTTTTTCCGGCTGCAGCGTACGATCTTTTGTGGCTGTCTGCGCTATCGGTTTGACTGTTTTTTTTGTCCGCTCCGTGTCCTTTTTGGCAGAAGTGTCAGTCTGTTTAATGGAGTGTGGAGGGCAAATGGGTTTGGCCGACTGCGTTGTGCCCGTTTTTTTTTCAGCCCGGGCTGCAGGGGCAAAAAGCAGGCGGCCCAGCTCTCTGGGAGTCATCTCGTACGGATTGTCATTCGCGGCCGTAACGGGAGACACGCTGTGGTCGCCAAACTTCCACGTCTCTCCCAGAAAACGGATGATGTTATGTCTACGTGCCATCTTCTGGTAAAGCCTGGGCAAGAGATCGCTCAACATCGTATAAGTGACAGACGAATTTTTTATTTTGTCAGCAAGCTCAGGCGTGTATTCGGCAAAAGACGAGGCTGTCTTGGGATCTAAAGCCTGTTCGGCCAGTTTCCGTGTGTCGGAGGTATCACAGACAAAGGTAATTTGCAGATTTTTTTGCTCGACATAGCTGTTCAACATATAGTCGATAAACTCTGAAGCCGTACTTTGTGTCCCGTAGGTGCAGTCGTTGCCTTTGTAGCGACACACGTCCGGGGTCGTTTCTCCATCGGGCAATTTCAGGCACCACAGCTGCTTCTGACAAAAGACAAAGAGAAAATGCACCATGCCGGTCTGTTCTGCTTCTGGCATTGTAAGTTCTCCAGAATTTTTTCAACGGATAATAATTTTATATTATCTGTGTCATCTTCTGTCCGTCAAGGCCTAGAAGGGAAGGAAGCAGGGCCGACACATCAAACTTCTGTTGGGGCGTAAACTAAAACGGAGTAGAGATATTTTGTGCTCATTCCAGCCTATGTCATCATCCTCATCCTGATATCCGTTGACTCCAGCCTTTTCCCGGCGTCAGTGAGGTAGTTCATGACTATTGAACGGAGAGTTCTGAGGTTGGCGGCTTCATTGCCAGCCCGGGCCAGACAGCAGTCTTCATTGAAGATCACATCCAGGCTCCAGTGGCACGAGTTCTCCACATCCCAGTGTTCACGGACGCAGCGCGCTATCTCCTGAGGCTCCAGAGGCAGGCTGCTTATAAAATACCGGCGGGCCATCGTCGTTTCTCCGATCGTGAGCTTCGTCGATGTACGTGCGCTACGCAGATGCTTTTCAGTCCCTTCCATTCCCTGAAAGCCGGTATCCACTTTACATCCTCAGACTGCCAGCAGCTGCGGACTTCAAGACGTCCGTGCCCCTTTTCCGTGCGGCTCCACATAGGTGGGTAGTGTTCGCGAGATGGTTCGGAAAAAGGTTGACACCCCCTACTGAGCTCCGGCTGATTATCT
>UMCF01001551.1_pt1 | contig 11724 bp, 6 predicted proteins | sample 1964131 | NCBI WGS metagenome assembly UMCF01 (sample SAMEA4835958, study PRJEB28245) | human gut metagenome | biome: gut microbiome; material: fecal sample | place: Denmark | collected 2008
AATGGCTTCTCTTAAGGAAGTTGAAGGTATCGTTGGTGGTGCTGGCGCAAGAGTTCAGAGATAATTAATTTAATTCATATTTGGATTCAGACCAAATAAAGAGTTGCCCGGGAAACCGGACAACTCTTTTTCATTTAATAATCTATAGTTCTTCTGCTTCACTATCTGTAAGAGATTGTAAACACAAGTGTATCTGAATATGAACCCGCATATGCTTTATCCCATTCAGACTTATCTATTGAAAGTGTCAGATTAGTACTGTTTCCACTCTCTGCATATGTAGCTATACTGAATTCTTTGTTACCATCCATAATCTTATACGCAATTGTTTTACTCTCATTTTTACTGTTCTTAAGTTTTCCACTTGCACTTACAGATACATTTACAGTCTTGTCTGGCTCTAATCTTGCATTATCAAGAGAAACACTTCCAAGCTTAACAGACTGTTCTCCTCTTTCAATTGTTGTATTTGCCGGAATAGTCACTGTATAGACCGGATCAATTGATACAGATATTGTTGACTGTCTTGTCTGTGTCTCTTCTGCCCCCACAGGAATAATACTTCCCAATATAAACATCATACTCAATGCCATAGCTGTCAATTTTCTCATAATAGCCTCCATTCTTTCATCCATTAATGACTATTTATTTATTTTGCAACTAAAACTGTCTCAACATTAGCACCATTCATTGTCTTTCCATCTGTAAGCGATGCTGTGCTAATCTTAATAACAGCATTATGTTCTCCTGTTGCAAGCGGATGCTGCAGTTTTACATTAGTTATAGCTTTTCCAGGTTCAACCATATCTGACTTGTATATAGTCTCGCCCGTATCAGATAAAACAATTTCAAATGTAAAGTAGCATGGATTTCCTTCAGGGTTAAACAGATTCATTGTAACATTATCTTTTCCTGCATCTACAGTTATAGATGGATATCCTGGTATCCTTATTCCCTGCTGTCCGCCACTGTAATTACTTCCTGTACCAATTTCACCAGAATCAGAATCAATCATTGGTGTAAATTTATCATCATTATCTTTATTCTTATCTTTTCTGATAACAAGCACTGCAGCCAGAACAGCAACTGCTACACACAGTACTATTATTGCTGTTATCATAATTTTGTTTTTTGAAATCTTCATTCCAATCCCTCCTGACATTCCGTACAGACCGGTTATAAAACCAGTCTGTACGAATTACTAATTAATCAAACCTTACACTGACCTTAATATTGCTCAAATCATATTTATCAGAAAATGAACCACTTGCATCAAATCTGTAGCATATAGCATCTATATCTTTGCATCCTATGCTGTATGTGTGCGTGATTGTCTGTTTATTTTTCTTCTTGAGATCAAGCTTCTCTCCATGCCATCCATTCCATGACTTGTTAGAATCTTTTCTATATGTAGTGTCTACCTCTGCATATCCGTCATCTACCATTTTAATATAATAACTGATTGTAACAGTCATCGTATTGCAATGCTTCTTTATCTCATTCAGAGATATACCTTCCATATAGATGGAATTAGTTCTTGTATAACCACTTGTTGAAGTTCCTGATGCTCCATCTATGAAGAAATGCAGCTTGACTGGTTCTTCCTTTGAATCATCAGTTACACGATATGAATATGGGTGGCTGTAAGTAAATGTCTTATTAAGACTCCAGCTTGCATATAATGTAACCGTTCCTTCACCCGCAAGATTATCAGCAGAAGCTCCCGGTTTATATGTAACCGTTCCGCCATCTTCTACACACCAGCCAAGGAATGTATATCCATATCTTGAAGTCTTTGGAAGTTCGTATTTCTTGTCATATGTAAATACAAGGTCGTTTATTGCATCTCCATCCTTTGTATCAAAATGTACTGTATACTCATTAGCAGTCCAAGCTGGATACAAGGTAATTATTTCATTATCTGCTGTTCCAAGTCCACTGATAATTTCATTATCATCATATAACTTGTCTGCTCCTGCCTTTTTTGTCCATCCTGCAAATGTATAACCTGTTCTCTTAAACTGATTAGCACTTAATGCTGCTTTATCTGTATACATAAGCTGCATATCCTGCATAGAACCAGTTGTTCCATCACCATATGGAATAAACCGGATAACATAACTGTTTTCCTTCCAGTTTGCTGTGTAGCTTCTGTTACCTGTAGAACCTGTTGTAATTACTGGATCCATAGCCGTTCCATCTATACCAGTTCCGCTCCAGCCTGTAAATGTATAACCTGTACGCTGTGGTCTCTTAAGAGTTATAACGCTAGTATCAACCTCATATGTTTCAGGATTGTCAGCCTTTCCTCCATCAAGATTATAACTTATAGTATATACATCTTTCTTCCACTGTGCTGTTATAACAATATTGCCAGCAGGCATTACATCTGGAACAGCTTTATCCCAGCCTGTGAATGTATATCCCTTCTTTACCGGAATCTCATTAAAACTAACCTCAGTATTATAATTCTGTGTTATAGAAGCAATTTCACTGCCACCATCTGTATTAAAACTGATTGTGTACTGGTTTATCTTCCAGCTTGCAGTATAAGTGACATCTCTGTCTGGCATTGTACCTGCAACATCTTCATTCCATCCTGTAAATGTATAACCAGTTCTTTCCGGATTAATAATATTAATCTTAGTGCCATATTTATAATCGTATTCAACATCCTGCTGTCCATTATTCAGCTTGAGAACAAATCTGTGTACATTTCTCTTGTAGAAATATCTTATAACAGTCGAACCATCTCCTTTTACAATGGCAGTTTCTGTCTCTGGTGAACTGAATCCTTCCATATGCTTAACTTCTGGCGTTACCTGGCTGTCAGTATCAGATGTAAATGCCTGTCTGTCATACAATTCATATGAACCATCAAGCTTTTCAACAAGATGTTCAACAGTATAATTAACCTTATCTGCATCCCACTTTGCATATAAAGTAATATCATATGCCGGCATTGTACCGTCAAATGCTTCTGTACACGCTCTGTCAACATACCAGCCTGCAAATGCATATCCTGCTCTTACAGGAACCGGTGCAATAACATTGCTTCCCCATCTGGCTGTTTTCTTTTCAGTACTTACAGTTCCTCCCATAGAATTAAATGATATGCTGTATGTATTTCTATCATAATGCACCCGGAATATAAGACTTCCATCTGCCGCAACAGTACCAGATGGCAGATCATCTGTAAGATGATAAAGCCTGTTGTCATACTGTTCCTTATCTGCAGTTACATTCTGTCCTGTTGTTCCTTTATTAATTCTGGTCTTATCAAGTTCATATTCTCCTGATTCATTTTCAAGATAATATTTTGTTGTGTATACAACGTCATCTGCTTCTTTCCATACCGCTGTATAAGTTGTATCATTTGCAGGAACTGTCTGTGTGACAGCTGGTTCCCAGCCTTCAAATACATATCCTGCCCTATATGCAACCGGTGTCGGCATAAGAGTTCCATATGTGTATCTTCCTTCTGAAACAACACTGCCTTCTGAAACAAACTTAATATTATATTTATTTCTTGCATAATAATAATTAATTGTTGTGCTTCCATCAGCACTTACTCTCTGTGATAAAGCTGCCGGGGTCATAAATCCGTTTCTTATGTCAGGCTTTGGTGATATCTCTGTATCAGTCTTAGCTGTCTCCTGCTTTGAAGAAGCTGCTGTATACACACCATCTGTTCCTTCCACATAATCAACAACATTATAAGTCATATCAGCTGCTTCCCACTTCGCATATACAATTCTGTCCTCATTAGGCATTACTGACGGAATAGTATATTTCTTTGTAAGTGCTTCATCTGTATACCAGCCTGCAAATGTATAGCCCTGTTTAACAGGATCTTCAGGCTTTGTAATTTCTTTATTGTACTTAGATATTATAGCATCTACAACTGAACCGCCGTTAGTCTGGAATGCTATATAATATCCATCTCTTAAATTATCCCAGTGCAGAGATATCTTTCTTGTTATCGGCTTAGTATTAAAAGAACCCTTCTGACTCTTCCATGTTATTATCATCTCACCATCCTGCTGAGGTTCACTACCAGGATTAACCTCAACTATATTAGTTTCAGGATCATATGAGAACGCCGGATTAGTCATTGTTATAGAAAAATATCTGTCACTGTCATCATAAACCTTAGTAAAATACTCATTATTATCGTCAAGACCTTCTTTCATATCAAGATACTGCATTTCAAAATATGTATCAGGAAGTCTTACTGTCTTAACATCTCTCTTCATCTTGATATCTTTAACAGAATCCTGACCATATGCATAATCGCACACATTTTCAACTACACCAACACTATACAACGGCCATTGCTTCTCAAAAAGTGTAGGATTATAACTAAACGTTCCAGAAAGTGCCTGTGCCAGGAAATTAACCTCCATATACATGCCTATTTCCATGTATATAGCTCCCATTGAGCTTGCTGTTCTGCCCTGCGAAGCTGCATATTTCAACTGATAGTACAGATATCCCCATACCTGGGCATATCCACCAACCTCTGCTGTAAATCCAACACTTGCAAGTTTTGTTGATATAAGACCTACAGCCACACTCAGTCTTATTCCTGCCCGTATTCCTATTGTTCCTATTGCATATACCGAGAACTCATACTGTTCTTCGCTTAAATCAATGGAATCACTTGTAACCTTTCTGTCAAATACCATAATGCTGTAAACATATCTCTTGGCATTCTTATACCAGTAAGTCATACCCATTGATATATTAACATTAGCAGAAACAACGAATTCAACCTTAAACTCAATATCAATAATTCCAATAACCCTTACATGTGACTCTGTTAACGACTTACTGTATAATTCAACCCAGTCAGCCTCATCATCAAGCATATCAGAATATCTTTCAGCAAGACTCTTCGCAACAGATATCTCGCTGTCATCATCAGAATCCTTCATATCTTCAAGCCTTGTAGATAAATCCGACTTGTCAGATATATAAGTAGTCCCGATTTCCATCATATTCTTAAGTTCTTCTGCTATTCCATTAATCACTTCATCAAGTTTAGAAGAACTTTCGTCATCATCATCTTCTTCAGCAGTTCTTACATTAACATTGAAATCAATTCCAGTGTAATCATACAGATCTAATGAAACCGCAACGCGGTAGTCATCAATATATGGGAATATGCCCCATACTTTCCATATAGCCTTACCACTTACATTAATATTAATCTTAACTTCCTGCTCAAATGTTGCTGATACAATTACCTTCATATTAGAGAATGAAATCTCTACACCAATATCAAGAGCAAGTCTTAATCCACTTACATTCTCAAAATGTTTTAAATCAGTTGAAAGGTCAGCTCTTACATGGTCAAGCTTTACTTCTGGTTTCTTGCTGCTATATAATGCAACATTGCCCTGAGCCTTATCTGGAAGATAAGTTATATCCTGCGGCACAATGCTGATATTGGCATCCATAGTATCAGACAGATATTCCTGAAGTTCCTGATAAGAATTCGTTCTTACAACAGCCTGTGCAACCTCATCTACAACACTCTGTGCAAATCCACTGTCAACAGCCTGCTGCTCAACGCTCTGTTCAATGCCACTGATATCCTGATTCTGTAATATACTTTCACCACTCACATTATCAGTCTGATATACATCCATGGCTGCCTGAACTTCATCCCATGTCACATTCTTATATGTGATTACATAATCAGCATTATTAGTTGAAACATTTGTTATAACAGCATACTGTATATCATCATTTCCAGTTGCATACAGAGCAAGATAATCGCCTGTATCAACTGTTGTATCTTCATCAAGTCCAAGTCCTGCTCCAAGACTGTCACTGCCATATGACATTTTATTCTTTGTAATTGTTATGCTGTCATTATCAGGATCATTATCCTTATCATCAGCTACATTAACAGGAAGAACATCAGGAACAAAGAGTATCTCCTCTGCTGCCATACCCCTGTAGGAATATTCATTCCCCTTAGCTGATGTAATCTCAAAGAACGAAACATCATCATCAGATATAACACTGCCATCTAACTGTGGCACAACATCTCCGTCATATACTGCAATCTTATCTCCTGCATTAAGTGTACTGTCCGAATATGTAAAGCTTCCTGTAGTTTTAACAGCTTCCTGACTTATTGTACCATCCTGTCCTACAGTCATTACCGTCACAGATATTCTGTCAGCCTTCTCTCCGTTAACATAAAGATTACTTAAGCTTCCTGACTTTATGTACTTAATGTCATCCCTAAGATTCACATTAGTTACATCCGGCTTATAAACTGTAAAATCATATTCTCTTATTGTCTGGTCATAGCCTGTGAAATACAGCCTGTCATCTGAAAGTTCAAGACGGTAGCCACAACCTTCCTGCCATGTGCCATTGCAATTTATTATAAATGTATACGCTCCATCATCTAATACACTTCCGGCTGTAACATCTATTGAAGTATTCTCAGAAGAATCGCTTACATTCTTAACTGATACTTTATTCTTTACTTCTTCTTTAGTTAGCCTTCCGCTCTTATCAGTTACCGTAATTGTAAAATCATTTGCATCAACATCATAGCTTCTTGCGTATGTATCTATGCTGACTGTCTTAAGCTCCTGACCATCAACCCATGATGCATATAATACAACATCACTTAAAAGTCTGTCTGTACTGGCAACATAATCTGTGCAGTCCGCATCATAACACCATCCCAAAAATGTCGAGCCTGCCTTGCCTGGAACCGGAAGACCTGAAAGCTTTGTTCCTGCCTCATATACCGAATTATCAAGCTCTGCTGCACGCCCCTGTTCATCATCATCAGTATAAAGTGTTCCGCCATTAGTTTCATACTTAATGTTATATTTTGTTGTTTCAAATGAAATATCAAAAGTAAGATTATCTGTATATATTCCTGCATATTTAGGAATTTCCTGTAATCTTGTCATATATTTTCTTGTCTTATCACTGCCTGTTGCTGTAAGCTCTGTTATTACTGAATTATTAGTAAGAGACAGCTTATTCTCTTCATTATATAATTCATATCCCAGCTTTACATCTCCATTCAGAAGATTCCATTCATTCTTAGAATAAACAGATACGCTTACTTTATCTTTCTCATACAGTCCGCCTGCATGTCCCGCTACTGTAAGATTCGTCTTATCAGCATCTACGCTTTCAGGTATGTCAATGTAATAATAACGTTCAATCCATTTTGCATAAAGAACTACAACTCCTGTATAATTCTCTTCTGAAATCTCCGTTACAGGACTACCTGTCAGTTCTTTATTATCATACCATCCCCCAAACTCATACCCCTGATTGACAATATCATTCTTATCCGGTAATTGCTCTGCCGGATATTTGTCTGGTGCATTATAGCCACTGACATAATGACCACCATTAAGCTGATAATCAATCTCCTTTAACTGGGACAGCTCATCATATGAAGACTGATTCCCTTCTGCATAATACATGCCCGGTATTGCTGCAGCAAGAATTGCAGAACATAAAAGTATACTCAAAAACCTCTTCATCCAAACGCCTCCTTTATGTTACAACCACATATACTGATATTTAGTTTTCCGTCTGCTATATATTGTAGTTATAATACCTTATTAAAAGACATTTGTGAGGTTATCTGCGTGAATTACAAGTTTTTTGACATGAACGATTAGATTTATATATAGAAATTTAGTCTCATGCAATATATAATTAATCAAGAGATAATTTACATACTAAGCTATAATGAGGGAAACACTATGAAAATTGCAATATGTGACGATAATGAAGTTGAATTAAACAGAATCAGAGAGCTGTTAGAAATATACGCCTGTGATAAAGGTCAGAAATTTTTTATAAAATGTTTCACAAGCAGTGTTGAACTGGCATCAACTGCTGAATTTGAGAAATATGACATATATTTTCTCGATATAATTATGCCAGTAATGGACGGCATTAATCTGGCAAGAGAAATCCGTGCCTTTGACAGATTTTCACCTGTAATCTTTCTGACATCATCACCTGAATTTGCTGTAGAAAGCTACACAGTCAAAGCATTTAATTATCTTCTTAAACCTATAATTAAAGAAGCTTTATATGATACGCTGGATGATATCCTTGATACATTTCATAAAGAACGCAATGATACATATATTATAAAGAATAATTCAGGTATACATAAAATATACTTATCAGATATTATGTACGCTGAAGCTCTTAACCGGAAAGTAATACTATACCTTTCAAACAACGAGCAGGTAATGTCGACAGACGTATTCTCATCTTTATGTGATACACTTATGACACATAAAGAATTTGCACTGCCACACCGTTCTTTCATTGTTAATATGAATTACATCAAGACAATAGATGCAGTCAGGATTGAATTAACTAACAGCAAAACTATCCCGGTTGCACAAAGACGCGTTTCGGACATAAAGAAACAATATCTGGACTTCCAGATGGAAGAATAATCTATAATATACATTTGGAGGAGAATTTAATGACAGACATAGTCTCAGTACTAAACCTTATTAATTATGGTTTTGTTTTAATATTCGGAATTATTGTATCTTTCTATTTTGCCGGAATACAATGGGAGGACAATAAGCGCCTTTTTATACTTACTACTGTATTATTTGTTCTGTTTCAGGCATTATTCTACGTGCTTTTAGGCGAAAATGTCCTTTTTAAATGTTATCCTGTACTGATATATATTCCTTTAATTCTTATTATCAGATATATATGTCACCAGAATATATATATATCATTTATTGCCGTTATGTCCGCTTATCTGATGTGTACACCCAGAAAATGGTTTGGAACCCTGGCAAAATATATATTTCCTGAAATCCCTGTAATTTCAGATGTTGTAACAATTGTAATCACTATTCCGCTTCTGATTGTGGTAATTAAATACATTTCGCCTTACATAATAAAGCTCAAAGAAGAATCAAAAAACATTATTTCCATGTTTTTCCTTCTCCCTCTTACATATTATATACTTGAATATGCTCTAACCGTATATACTAACCTTCTATATACCGGCAAAGCCGTAATAATTGAATTCATGGACAGTTTTATTGTTGTATTATATTTTTTCTTGTCAATAATGACACTCAGTATGTCCAACAAAAAAAATACAGCAGAGCGTGAAAACATCATACTTTCCGCAGCTGCAGCTCAGGCTGAAAAAGAAATATCTCAGCTTACAGATTATCAGAAACAGGCCGCGATATACAGACATGACTTAAGACACCATATGAATTTCATACAAAGCTGCCTTGCTGGTAACAATACGCAGCAAGCTCTTGAATATATAAATGAAATTAATAATAATCTGGATAACACAAGAATAACAAGATACTGCAGCAACGAAGCAATTAACCTAATATTATCTTCATATATAAATAAAGCCCATGACGCAGACATTTCCACACAGATATCAGTAACTGCCACTGATTTTTCAAGTTACAGAATTACTGATTTGTGCAGTCTCCTTGCAAATGCTTTAGAAAATGCAATAAATTCCTGTATAAAGCAGTGTGATAACGCTGTCTCAAAAGACAATAAGCGTCTTATAACAATTAAGTTGTTTGAAAAAAATAACAAAATATGCATCAATATAGCCAATACATACTTTAAGGAACCCCGATTCCACAACCAGATTCCTGTTACTGATGAACCTGACCATGGCATTGGTGTCCGCAGCATAATTTCAGTAATAGAAAAATATAACGGCATATATGCATTTTTTACCAAAGACGGTACATTCTATTTTCAGGCTTGTATATAAAAAATGGGGACTGCACATACAGTCCCCATCTTTTATATCATTGTATTAATTATAATCAATTATAATGTTACACCCTGCTTAAAGATTGCAAGATCATGGAATCCTGCTATCTCGGCCTTAACCTTCTTACCAGAAGCAACATCTAATACGAGCTGGAAGAGCTCCTTAGCTGCATCTTCAAGTGGAAGATCATCTGTAACAATTCTTCCTGCATTAAAGTCAATCCAGTTACCCTTATTTCCTGCAAGTCTTGAGTTAGTTGCAATCTTAACTGTAGGAACCGGTGATGCAAATGGTGTTCCACGTCCAGTTGTGAAAAGAACCATCTGTGCACCTGAAGCTGCACAAGCTGTAGCAGCAACAAGGTCATTACCAGGTGCGCTGAGAAGATTAAGTCCCTTAGTATTAACTGGCTCTGCATATGCAAGAACACCCTTTACTAATGAGCTTCCTGACTTCTGTGTACATCCTAACGACTTGTCTTCAAGAGTTGTAATACCGCCATCCTTGTTTCCTGGAGAAGGATTCTCGTAAATCTCCTGGCCATTCTTAATGAAGTATTCCTTAAAGTCATTAATAAGATGAACTGTCTTCTCGAAAAGTTCCTTGTTAGCACATCTGTTCATAAGAATTGTCTCTGCACCAAACATCTCAGGAACTTCTGTAAGAATAGTTGTACCACCCTTAGATACAAGCATATCTGAGAAAAGACCAACTGTTGGGTTAGCTGTAATACCTGATAATCCATCAGAACCGCCACACTTCATACCAATGATAAGTTCCTTGGCATTAACCTTTTCACGCTTAAATGTTGCAGCATAAGCCATAAGCTCATTCATAAGCTTCTCAGCTTCTTCCTGCTCATTCTCAACATCCTGAACCTGAAGGAACTTAACTCTGTCAGGATTAACCTCTCCAATATAGTCCTTAAGAACTTCTATACGGCTGTTCTCACATCCAAGACCAAGAACAAGTACTGCACCTGCATTAGGATGATTAATTAAATCAGCAAGAATCTTTCTTGTATTCTCCTGATCCTCTGTTGTCTGTGAACATCCATATGGATGAGTAAATGCAACTACTTCATCTACTCCTTCTGGCTTGTTAGCTCTTGCTGTTGTTTCAATTGCTCTTGCAATTGAGTTAACACATCCAACTGTAGGAACAATCCATACTTCGTTACGGACACCAACCTTTCCGTTCTCTCTCATATATCCATCGAAATAAGCTGGCTCTGTAGGCTCAACATCCTTATGTCCCTCTGGTTCATATGTATATTCAAGTAATTCACCGAGACCAGTCTTTAAGTTATGAGTATGAACCCATGCTCCAACTGGAATATCAGCCTGTGCAAATCCGATTCTGAAACCATATTTGATAACTGGATCACCATTCTTGATAGCCTTAATTACAAACTTGTGTCCCTGTGGAATATCTTCTACAGTTGTCACATCAATTCCTGCAACATTAAGAGTTGTGCCTTTAGCAATAGGCTTTAATGCTACAGCAACATTATCATCTTTATTAATCTTAATAAAATCCTGCATATATCCTCCAATTCAATTTGATTATTATATTAAATAAGAGCGGATGAATATAAAAACATCCGCTCTATAATCATTCAAAGAGCTATTAATTAGTCAGCTAAATCATTAACTACTGCTCTCATACCTCTTTCTCTGATATCTGTGATGTACTCAGTAATAACTTCTTCAAGGTTAAGAACCTTAGAAAGATCCTCGCCACCAAAGAACTTAGTATTGCTTAAGTAAGCATGTGTGAATTCCTTAGCAGACTTTCCTGAATTATCTCTGAAGAAATCAAGAACAGCCTTATCATCTGTAATATTGTACTCTTCACCGTTTCTGTTACCCTTTAATACAATACCGCCGTTGAACTCAGCTTCTGTCTGTGATGTATAGAAGCTC
>UMCF01115629.1_pt1 | contig 11690 bp, 8 predicted proteins | sample 1964131 | NCBI WGS metagenome assembly UMCF01 (sample SAMEA4835958, study PRJEB28245) | human gut metagenome | biome: gut microbiome; material: fecal sample | place: Denmark | collected 2008
CCTCCTTGAGGGAGTTTACTTGATGCAGGTCGAACAGGGCGTATACCCCGCCGCCACCGCCTCATCGTAGCTGGAGAAAAGGATCTGGTTCTTCTCCGCCGGGAGGTTCGGGCAGGTGGGCAGGTGGAACTTTTTCGAGTTCACATTGCCGATGTACGCTTGCTGGGCCGTGCCGGACGCCGCCGGGTCGGTGGGGTTCCGCTCGGCGTCGGTGGCCGTCTTGTCGGTGCGGATGGTGTAGTTCTGCCCATCCGACCCGATGACGACGGTGCCCAGCAGGTCGGTGCGGTAGACGTCCACCCCCGCATCCCGCAGGATGCTCAGGGTCTCCTCGTGGGGGTGGCCGTACTTGTTGTTCACACCGCAGGAGATGACGCCCATTTCGGGCAGGACCGCGTTCAGGAAGATGTAGCTCGTCGAGGTGCTGGAGCCGTGGTGCCCCACCTGAAGGACATCGGCCTTCAGGTTCGCCCCGCTGCTCACAAGGTCGCGCTCGGCGTCGGCTTCCATGTCGCCGGTGAGGAGGAAGCTCGTGGAACCGTAGTCTACCCGCAGGACAAGAGAGGTGTCATTCGTCTCGCTGTATTGTGCCACCGGCCCCAGCAGGGTGATGGTCGCGCTGCCCAGCTGCCAGACGGTGCCCACTGCGGGCACCTCCACCTGCAAGCCCTGCTGCTGCGTGTATTTGACGAAATCTTGGAAGCACTTGGTGGAGGCATCCGTCACCGGGCTGTAGACATGGTTGGCCGGGAAGTAGGCCAGCGCAGCGGCCAAACCGCCCACATGATCCTCGTGGGCGTGGGAGCAGAAGACGTACTGCAATTCCTCCACGCCCTGATTCTGCAGGTAGCTGACCACCATGCTGCCATCGTCCACATTGCCGCCGTCGTAAAGCATGTACTGCCCGTCGCACTCCACCAGAACGCTCAGCGCCTGTCCCACGTCGAGGAAGTGCATCTGGAAGCTGTCGTTGGCAGGGTCGCCGTCGGTCTGGGCTGTGCTGGACGGGTTCGGAATGACATCGGCGCTGCCGCCGGGCACCACCGAGGAAACATCACAGGCGGCCAGCCCCAGTGCCAGCGCCGCCGCCAGCGCAAGAGCCGCAAGGCGGCGGAAGGGGGTTCGCCAAAAGCTCACTTTTTCCGTTTTGTAGTTTTCCACGTCGTATTCTCTTTCTGTTGATTGTTTTTCGGCTTGTGGCCGGGGGCCGCGTGGGGCGCAAAGCGTGCACCGGGGCTGGGCTGGCGGCCCGCCGGGGCAGCAGCACGGTTCGCGGTCTTCCCCTTCCCGCCCTTGCCGTTGGGCCGGACGGTATAGGTGCCGTCGTTGTGGATGGTCACCTCTGCTGCCTCGGCCCGGCGTGCCGAGCGCTGGACGGCGCGGCGTCCCTCGGCGGGGACCAGCAGCGGGATGAGGTCCTCCCGGTGGGTCATCTTGAGCGCCTTGATGACCTTTTCGGCGTTGCGCGGCTCGTAATACTGGAGCAGCGCCCGCTGCAGCGCCTTGCCCTCGGCGGTCTTCTCCACGAAGACCGGCTTCAGGGTGTAGGGGTCAAGGCCGGTGTAGAACATGCAGGTGCTCACGGTGCCGGGGGTGGGGTAAAAATCCTGCACCTGCTCCGGGCGCATGTGGTTCTTATAAAGGTACTCGGCCAGATAGACCGCGTCGTTCAGGGTGCTGCCGGGATGGCTGGACATCAGGTAGGGCACGAGGTACTGCTTCTTGCCTGCCTTCTTGCTCAGCTCATAGAACTTGTCCTTGAACTTGTTGAAGGTCTGGATGGGCGGCTTGCCCATGTAGGCCAAGGTGTTGGGGGCGCAGTGCTCCGGGGCCACCTTCAACTGGCCGGAAACGTGGTACTCCACCAGTTCCTTGAAGAAGGTGTCGTCCGGGTCGGCCATCAGGTAGTCGAACCGGATGCCGCTGCGGATGAAGACCTTCTTGACGCCGGGCAGCTCCCGGACGCGGCGGAGGATCTTCAGGTAATCGCTGTGATCCACGATCATGTGGGAGCAGGTGGTGGGGGCCAAGCAGTGCTTGCCGCCGTTGCACATGCCCCGCAGCATCTGCTCGCGGCAGGACGGGAACCGGAAGTTGGCCGTCGGGCCGCCGATGTCATGGATGTAGCCCTTAAAATCAGGTTCATGGGTCATCCGCTCCGCCTCGGCCACGATGCTGTCGGCGCTGCGGCTGGTGACGCGGCGGCCTTGATGGAGCTGGATGGCGCAGAAGTTGCAGCCGCCGAAGCAGCCGCGGTTCTGGATGATGGAAAACTGCACCTCCCGGATGGCGGGCACGCCGCCCATGGCCTCGTAGATGGGGTGATACCGGCGGGTGTAGGGCAGGGCGTAGACCTTGTCCAGCTCCCAGCGCACCAAGGGCTTTGCCGGGATGTTCTGGACGAGGTACTTCTCACTCTGCTTCTGGACGATGATCTGGCCGCTGACGACGTCCTGATTGTCCATCTGGATGCGGCACGCCTTGGCGTAGGCCACCTTATCGGACGCCACCTTCTTGAAGCCCGCGCACTCCACGTACTTTTCGGGCAGGTGGTCGAAGTCGGTCAGGTAGCAGGTGCCGTCCACATCGGTGATGGAGCTCACAGGCTCCCCCGCCGCCAGCCGCTTTGCGATGGCGACGGTCTGGTGCTCGCCCATACCGAAGCTGATGAGGTCGGCCCCGGAGTCCTCGGCGATGCTGGGCAGGACGGTATCCAGCCAGTAGTCGTAATGCGCGAACCGCCGCAGAGACGCTTCCAGACCGCCCAAGATCACGGGCAGATCGGGGTAGGCCTCCTTGGCGAGCTTGGTGTAAACGGTGGCGCTGCGATCCGGCCGGGCCCCGCCGATGCCGCCGGGGGAGTATTCGTCCTCGGCGCGGGGGATCTTGGCCACCGAGTAGTGGCTCACCATGCTGTCCACATTGCCGCCGCCGATAAAGAAGCCGTATTTCGGCTTGCCGAACCGCTTAAAGTCCTCACAGTCGGTATAACGGGGCTGGGCCAGCACGCCCACCTTGTAGCCCTCGGCTTCCAGCAGACGGCTGATGATGGCAGTGCCAAAGCTGGGGTGGTCTACATAGGCGTCGCCGCCCACGACCACAAAGTCCAACTGGTCCCACCCCCGCGCTTCCATGTCCGCGCGGCTGATGGGAAGGAATTCGGTGTAGGTTTGTTCCATTGCGTTATCTATTATCCTCATGTACTATTCAATCATACAGACAAATCCAGTGGCAAATCCGATATATCCTTCAGGCGTTTTCCTTGTACCAGCGTCTCAAGGGTTTCTACTACCTCTGTGCGTCCTGTCTCTTCTACGGCCGCAATCAGTTCTGGTAACGCAAAGTGATAAACGCAGTCAATGTCTCCCGTTCCGAGGGCAAGCGATGCAATTCTAGATGGAAGCGGCTCTCCCGTAACAACCACAATATGTGGCAGGTGTCCTTTTCTATTCCGAATCAAATTTAATGCTTCAGTTCGGCTATTTTGTGCGCGATCCGACCTCATTGTCCATTTTGCAGAAATTGACGCATGCAAAATCGCTTTTCCGCCATTTGCTGCTCTTAAATCTGCATAGCGACACACTTCGTCATTCACAATACTTTCTGGGCGGTTTATTTCTTCATCTGAGCAAAGATTTCGGTAAACAACAATATCTGGCGCAACCATATAGTCGTTTCCAATCATAGCCGATAATCTTCTATTTGCTCGTGTCAGTTCTGTCAGATACGCCAAGTGTTCATACTGTGCAAATGCAGACGTTTTCGTTCTGCTTCTATTTCCAAGCTTTAGAACTTCCCACTCCCCCGGCCTAAGATGCTGCAACCGTGGAAATGTTCCTTTTACAAACTCCATCGTAATTGTTTCAAATGACGCTCCTGCTGTTTGTCCAGCAATCCGTTCATTCGTTTCTGCCATAAGCCGCTCTGCAATTCCTCTAGCAATCGTCACCGATATCACACTGTCTTTATCTGCATTGGTTGCAACTCCATTTGCATTGATTGCCAAAGTACCAGTATGCAATAATTTTTCATGATATTTTTTTCGTGCCACCGCTATTAGCGCTTCAATTTCCGGCATATTCCAAGCACTCCTTTATTTTTTCTCCAACTGCCTTTGCAACCGGTGGCGGAAAAGCATTTCCAATCATTCGGCACGCAGCAGTCTTTTTTGTTCCAAACGTCCACGTATCTGGAAATCCCTGAATCCGGGCCATCATCCGGCTGGTCAATCGCGGCATCCCTTCAAAATCAGGCGCGGGTGCTTCATTTGCAATGCCTTTACCATCCACGCCCAATTCAGCCCATGCAGTCTTTGCTCTTGTCGGCCCCAAATCGGGTCCTCCATGTTTCTTGGAACCACCAACTAAGGTTGGAGCGATTTTATTTGCGCCCGCTGCCCACTGCTTGGCTTTTTTCCATCCATTCCCAGCCATCAAATCACAAAGTGTTTCCCCGACAGATTTTGCTGCATCTGGCTTTTCCTCTGGATATTCGAATGCTCCGCACTGATCTTTTCGTATCCCGATAATCACTACCCTAGGGCGAAGCTGAGGAACTCCATAATCCGAAGCATTCAAAAGTTTTATGTGCGTAGCATACCCAAGATTCTGAATCGAAGTGAAAATGTGATTTCTATACTCGTCAAAGTCTGCATCTAAAAATCCACGAACATTTTCCAACATCACCGCACGTGGCCGAATCTCTTCAATCAGACGGATTGCCTCTGGAAAAAGATCGCGCTCATCATCCTTTCCCAGTTGCTTTCCCGCTATGGAAAAAGGTGGGCATGGAACACCACCCGCTAAAAGATCCACTCCTCTATAAGGCTTTCCATCAAAGTCATGAACATCTGAACAAAGAACGTTCCATTCAGGGCGATTCATTTTTAATACATCACAATATTCCGGTTCATACTCCACAAGCGCAACATGGACAAACCCTGCCATTGCAAGGCCCAATGCCTGTCCACCTGCACCAGCACATATTTCAACACAAGTCAATGGTCGTTGCATTTGGCTCTCCTGTTTATGATTCATCCGGCTGGTTCATCTGCATTTCCAGCCACTGCTGGCGGCTGATGAGGACGGCGCGGGGCTTAGCGCCCTCGTAGGGGCCGATGATGCCCTTCTGCTCCATCTCGTCCATGATGCGGGCGGCGCGGGCATAGCCCAGCTTGCACCGCCGCTGCAAGAGGCTCGTGGAAGCCTGACCGGCGTCGATGACCACCTCGACGGCCTGTTTCAGCATCGGGTCGCTGCCGGTTTCCTCGTCGGCGTCGGCAGAGGAGGCGCCCTTCTTGCCGTCCATGATGGCGTGCTTCTCCATGGCTTCGATCATGGCCTCGTCGTACTGCACGGTGGCGCTCTGCTTGATGAAGTCCAGCACGCGGCTGATCTCCTCATCCCGCACGAAGGTGCCTTGGATGCGGATGGGCTTCGGGGCACCCACGGGCATAAAGAGCATATCGCCCATGCCCAGCAGCTTTTCGGCACCGGCACCATCGAGGATGGTGCGGCTGTCCACCTGACTGGACACCGCGAAGGCGATGCGGCTGGGGATGTTGGCCTTGATCAGGCCGGTGATGACGTCCACGCTGGGGCGCTGGGTAGCCACGATCAGGTGCATGCCGGCGGCACGGGCCTTTTGGGCGATGCGGCAGATGGAGTCCTCGACGTCCTTGCCCACCACCATCATCAGGTCGGCCAGCTCGTCGATGATGATGGCGATGTAGGGCATTTTTTCCAGCATCGGGTCGGTGGCAGCCAGTTTATTGAAGGATTTGATGTCGCGGACATTGTTCTCCGCGAAGAGGTGGTAGCGGCGCTCCATCTCCTGCACGGCGCTGCTCAGCGCACCCGCCGCCTTTTTCGGTTCGGTGATGACCGGCATCAGCAGGTGCGGGATGCCGTTGTACTCGGCCAGCTCGACCACCTTCGGGTCGATGAGGATCAGCTTGACGTCCTCCGGGCTGGAGCGGAACAGCAAGCTCATGATGATGCTGTTGACGCAGACGGATTTGCCGCTGCCGGTGCTGCCCGCGATGAGCAGGTGGGGCATCTTGCACAGGTCGGCCACCTGTGCCACACCCGCGATGTCCTTGCCCAGCGCAATGCCCAAGGGCGAGGTCATCCGCAGGAAGGCCTGACTCTCAAACACGCTGCGGATGTAGACCGGGGTCTTTTTGTGGTTGGGCACCTCGATGCCCACCGCCGGTTTGCCGGGGATGGGCGCTTCCATGCGGACATCGGCCACGGCAAGGTTCAGCGCGATGTCGTCGGCCAGCGAGGTGATGCGGCTGATCTTGACGCCCGCCATGGGCTGCACCTCGTACCGGGTGACCGAGGGCCCGCGGGAGATATCCAGCACGCGGGTGCGGACGCCGAAGCTTTCCAGCGTGTCCACAAGCTTCTGGGCGTTGGCCTTCAGCTCGTCCTGCGCGTTGGGGTCGCTCTCCTCCGGGGCCTTCTCAAACAGGTCGATGCCGGGGTATTGGTACTGGTAGCTTTCCGCCGCTTCCGGCTCCTCGGCGGGGGCCGTGGCGGCGGCCTGTTCGCCCACGGCGGGCTTCTCCATGGCCGCCGCCACCAGCGTATTGATGTCCTTTTCCTCCACCGGTTCGCTGGTGATGCTGATCCAGCCGTCCTCATCCGGTGCCGAGCGCATAGCCATCACGTTGTCGGCCATCACCCGCACCGGCACCGACGGCTCGTCGGTGGTGGGCAGAGTCGGCGTTCGGAAGACGCTCGGCCCTTCGGCTTCGGGCTGTTCCGCCGCCTCAGGCTGCACCGGGATGCCGGGCGTCACCACCGGGGCCGGAGCCTCCGGGGCCACGGTCTGCACCGGCTCCTCCGGCTTTGCGAAGAAGTCCTCCGCCGCCGTCTCGACGGCGTCCGGCACCACCGGCTTCACGATGGCGCGGGGCGCGGCCTTGCGCAGGGGATCCTGCCCGAAGGTGCCGCCGGGCCCGACGATGAAGGGTTCGATGGGCTCACTGCCCCCCTCCACGACGGGGGTGCTGTCCGGGCCGAGGTCGATGTCAAAGGAAGCGCGGGGGTGGGGCGTGCCCACCTGAACCGGCGTAAAGGCCGGGGCTTCCTGCGGTGCGGCGGGCGTCGGCGCGGGAGCGGGGGCTGGTTCCTCGTAGCCGAGGGAGTCGTCCACCGGTTCGGGTTCCACCTCGCCCTCCAGTTCTTTCGTCACCTTGTGGCCCCAGCTGAAAACGCCGGACAGCCAGCCGGGGGCCGCAAAACCGGACGATTCCTCCGCGTCGTCGGACGCTTCCGGCTCCTCTCCGGCTTCCAGCGCGGCAGCTTCCTCCTCGGCCTGACGGGCTGCGGCCCGCTCAGCGCGGCGGGCGGCGTTCTGCTCGTAGACGGCCACGCCCTTTTCATGGACGCCGCCGCCCAGTTCGCACACCCACTGCCACAGCTCGGCGGGGGTAATATCAAAAATGTACAGGCTGGCACAGAGCGCCAGCACGACCATGACAAGGTTCGCCGCCGGACGCCCGCAGAGCAGCAGCAGGTTGCCGCCCAGCAGAGCCCCCAGCGCGCCGCCGCCCAGCCATGCGGTCACGCCGTTCTGGTAGCACTCAGCCACCATCCGGGCGGCAGGGATGTCGGCGGGGATGTCCGAAAACACGATGACCGTGCCACTGGCGAAGATCAGCCCCAGCAGCAGCTTGAACACCTGCCCCAGCAGGTCTTCGCCCCGCGTGTACAGAATGGCCAGATAACACACCGCCGCGCCCAGCACGAAGCTGCCACAGCCAAACAGGCCGAACAGCACCTCGTGGAGACTCTTCCACACCGAGCTGCCCTCCACAAAGGCCAGCACGATGAGCAGCAGCCCCGCAAACAAGGTGCCCAGCCCCGCGGGCATCCGCTCCTGCGCCCGGCTCTTTCTCCGCGCAGGTGCGCGTCTTGCTGTCGATTTTCGTTTTTTTGTTGCCATCTTCCGTTAAAACCCTGTATCCTTCTCGCAGATTATTCGATTCTTTTATTGTACCACGGAAACAGAAACTTGGCAACGAAAACAGAGCCCGCTTATGCCCTTTTGCGACCAAGCAGCCAGCAGGGCCGACCCGATATGCCAAGGGCTCCCCTACTAGGGGAGCTGTCGAGCGAAGCGAGACTGAGAGGTTATTTTCCTTCGATCTCCCGATACAGCCACCCCAGCGCATCCGAGATGCCGCCGAGGCTGTCGATGAGCTTTTCACGCACGGCCTTGCGGCCATCCAGCACCGTGCCCACATCCATGACCAGCTCGCCGGTGCGGAGCATCAGCTCGGTATAGCGCTCGGCGGAGATGCCGCTGTGGGCCGCCACGAAGCCGGTGATCCGCTCCTGCATCTGCTCGAACCAGCGCATCGTCTGGGGCACACCCAAGATCATGCCGGAATGCCGCACCGGGTGGACGGTCATCGTAGCGGTGGGCACGATGAAGCTCCGCTGGGCGCTGACGGCCAGCGGGATGCCGATGGAGTGTCCGCCGCCCAGCACCACGGCGGCGCTGGGCTTCGAAATGCTGGCGATGAGCTCAGCCAAGGCCAGCCCCGCTTCCACATCGCCGCCCACCGTGTTCAGAAGCACCAGCAGCCCTTCCACCGCCGGGTCCTCCTGCACCGCCACCAGCTGCGGGATGACATGCTCATACTTGGTGGTCTTCTGGCCCTGCGGCGCTTCCACGTGGCCCTCGATCTGGCCGATGACGGTCAGGCAGTGGATGGCGTGGGCCCCTTTGGTGCGGTACACGCTGCCCATATCTTCGATCTGCTCTTTTTCCAGCCGCCGTTCTTCGACGGGGGCGTTTTTTTCGTCTGCCATATGCTCCTCCGGATCTCTTTTTTTCAGTGTCCCCCGCCCGCCGGATGGTTATGCGGCAGCTAAGATTTCTTAAGTTTTCAAAAAATTGTCCCAATCCATTTGACATTCTGCGCATCCGCTGTATACTTTAGATAAGAAATAGATTGACAAAGATGTATCATTATTGTGCAAAACTCTTTGAATCTGCCGGTGCGCCACGATGGGCGCAGGGAACCCGGCACCTTAGGATGAAAGGAGAATCCATCCATGAACACTCCCGGTAAAGCATCTCTTCCGGTGATCAAGCGTCTGCCCAAGTATTACCGCTATCTGCGCACGCTGAAGAACGACGGCATCACCAGCATTTCGTCCCGTGAGCTGGCCGCCCAGATGGGCACCACGGCCTCGCAGGTGCGGCAGGATTTCAACTGCCTCGGCGACGTGAATGGCCGACAGGGCATCGGCTACTCGGTCGAAAACCTGCTCAACATCTTGGAGCACCTGCTGTTCGGCAACGGGGACCTACTGCCTACCATCCTCATCGGCTGCGGCCGTTTGGGCAAGGCAGTCAGCCGCTTCATCACCACCGACACCAACGGCTACAAGCTGATCGCTGCCTTCGACAACTCCCCCGAAGAGGTGGGCAAGGAGATCAATGGCATCCAGATCCTGCATGTGGACCAGTTGGAAGACTTCTGCGCCGAGCACAAGCCGGAAGTAGCCGTTCTCTGCGTGCCCCGCAGCGGAGCCGAGGAGCTGAGCGGCCGTCTGGTCGGCATGGGCATCAAGGGCTTCTGGAATTTCTCCCACTATGACCTCTCGGTGCCCTACCCCGAAGTCGTGGTCGAGAACGTCCACCTCGGCGACAGCCTGATGAGCCTCGGCTATCGACTGCGCAATCAGGATTGAGTCTATACTGTAATAGGAACGATCGGCTGTTGCAAACACTCCTTCCGTCATCGCTTACGCGATGCCACCTCCCTCTAGGAGGGAGGCAAGGCCCCCTCTCCGAGGGGGCTGTCACGGCAGGTGCCGTGACTGGGGGGAGTTTTGCAGCAGCCTCTTTATAAGGAGACCTCATGGCAAAGCTATATTTCCGTTACGGCGCAATGAACAGTGGCAAGAGCACCGCCCTGATGCAGGTGGCGCACAACTACGAAGAGCAGGGGATGCAGGTGCTGATCCTGAAACCGCAGGTAGACACCAAGGGCGGCGACGAGCTGGTGAGCCGCCTCGGCGTGCGGCGCAAGGCCGACCTGCTGGTTCCGCCGGAGGTGGACGTCTTCGAGGCGGTCCGCACGGCCAGCCGCCAGCAGAAGCTGGCCTGTGTCCTCTGCGACGAGAGCCAGTTCTTCACCCCCAAACAGGCCGAGCAGCTCTTCATGGTGACGGTGGATCTGAACATCCCGGTCATCTGCTACGGTCTGCGGTCGGATTTTTCCCTCAAAGGCTTCCCCGGCTCCACCCGGCTGCTGGAGCTGGCCCACACCATCGAGGAGATGAAGACCATCTGCACCTGCGGCCGCAAGGCCACCTGCAACTGCCGCAAGGTCAACGGCCAGTTCGTGTTTGAGGGCGAACAGGTCGCCATTGATCTGGAAAACGACGTCCAGTACGTCAGCATGTGCCCCCAGTGCTACTTCCGGGAGCGGCGCGCCTTCTACGCCCGCCGCGCCGCAAAGTGAGCGGTCTGGCGTTCTTGTTTGGCCTTTTCATGAAAATTTTATTCGTTTTGGAGCGTTTCCCTTTTGCGTGGGAAACGCTCTTTTTCGTGTCCTTTCCGCAAGGTGATATATCAGTTGTATCCAACTTCGCGCGTTTTTTGCTCTATTGATATATCAGTTTACATTTCGCGCGTGTCGGCAACTCTTCCGCACGTTGTACACAACATAACCACGCATTTTTCTGAAAAGATTACAAAAATATTGCAATTTTAGAGGGTTTTCCCGACTCTCTTCCCCATTTTCTATGCAATCTGTCGAAGTATACATGTTGCACAGTTTTTTCGTTCAAGTTTATTCATTTCGGCAATGACGTCAAATTCGCGAATTTTATGAGAGCAATATTTGTTCGTTTTTCGAGAGCTTCTCTTCAATTTACATCTTTCTTTTTCCAGTTTCTTTTGTTATCATAATTGTATACAACGAGCCTTTTGCAGATAAGGCCGTGAACAATGTTTTCTGTATTAGGAGGAGAACAAAAATGAGCAAGGCAATTTCTCGTCGTGATTTCCTGAAGGTCACCGGCGCTGTGGGCGCTGCCGGTCTGCTGGCCGCATGCGGCGGCAGCTCCAACTCCACCGCAGCTTCCTCTACTGCTTCTTCCGCAGCAGCTGCTGAGTCCGTTGCCGGTCTGAGCACGGATCCTGTCACCCTGACGATGAGCTGGTGGGGCGGTGAGTCCCGTCACAACGCTTATCAGGACGCCATCAAGGCTTTCTCTGCTGAGCACAGCAACATCACCGTCAACCCCACCTTCGCTGCATGGTCCGGCTGGGAGGACACCATGTCCACCAAGTTTGCCGGCGGCGTGGCTGAGGATGTCTGCCAGATCAACTGGAACTGGCTGTACAACTACTCCGGCAACGGCCAGACCTTTATTGATCTGAACAGCGTCACCGATTACCTTGATCTGACCCAGTGGGACGACGCAAAGCTGGGTGCCTGCAATGTGGCAAATGCACAGCAGTGCGTGCCCATCTCCATGACCGGCCGTATCTTCTACTGGAACATGACCACCTTTAACAAGGCCGGCATCACTGAGGTTCCCAAGACTCTGGACGACTTGATGAATGCCGGTAAGACCTTCAAAGAGAAGCTGGGCGATGATTACTATCCCCTGCACCTCGGCGCATACGACCGTATGATCCTGATGGTGTTCTACCTC
>UMCF01001275.1_pt1 | contig 11678 bp, 13 predicted proteins | sample 1964131 | NCBI WGS metagenome assembly UMCF01 (sample SAMEA4835958, study PRJEB28245) | human gut metagenome | biome: gut microbiome; material: fecal sample | place: Denmark | collected 2008
CATCACCTGTCTCAACCTGGTCAACGTCCGGGCGTACGGTGAAACAGAATTCTGGATGTCCTTCATCAAAGTGGCGGCCATCCTGGGCATGATCGCCCTCGGCACCTGGCTCATCTGCCAGGACAGCCGGCCGTTCCCGCAGAATTTCAGCAATCTCTGGGATTACGGCGGTATCCTGCCTAACGGGATCTGGGGCTTCTGCCTGGCCATGGTGACGGTCATCTTTTCCTTTGGCGGCGTCGAACTGATTGGCATCACGGCGGGAGAAGCGGAAAATCCCGAACGCTCCCTGCCCAAGGCCATCAATCAAATCATCTGGCGCATCCTCGTCTTCTATATCGGCACGATGGTCGTCATCATGAGCCTTTGGCCGTGGAACCAGATTGGCACGCAGAACAGTCCTTTCGTCCAGATTTTCACCAATGTCGGCTTCCCGGCAGCGGCCAATCTCCTCAACTTCGTCGTCCTGGCGGCAGCCATTTCCGTCTATAACTCGGCTATTTACGGTAATTCCCGCATCGCCTACGGCCTGGCCGAAGAAGGCAATGCCCCGCAATGGTTCAAGAAGCTGTCGTCTCGGGGCGTACCGGTCCACACGCTCTGTCTCTGCTCGGGCCTGACCTTGTTCGTCGTCGCCGTGACCTATTTCTTCCCGGGAAAAATCTTCATGTACTTCCTGTCCCTTACAGTCGGCGCTACCATCATCAACTGGGTCACGATCATCGTGACGCACTTGAAATTCAAGACTTACTGCCAGAAAACAGGCAAGACCACGAAGTTCCCGTCCCTCTGGTATCCGGCAGCAGACTATTTCTGCCTGGCCTTCCTCTGCTTCATCGTCCTCATGATGACCCAAATGCCGGACATGCTCACAGCCGTCCTCATCATGCCCGTCTGGCTGGCTATCCTCTGGTGCTGCTGGCGCCGCCTGGCCCCGGCACCCATGACGAGCAGCCAGTAATAGGGGCCTGACGGCCCACCGATCGCAGTTCGCAGACCGCAGGCCGCCTCGGACTCAAATGCCGCTGCGCGACGATAAATTCAAATTAACAACATCGCCTCGAGTAACCCTCGGCTCGTGAAAAAATAGTGGTTCGTGGCTCGTGGTTCGTAAAAGCCTTCCATGATACTCGAAAAGGTTGTGACCAAATCTCACAGCGGGACGCACAAGGCTCCCTTTATAGGGGAGCTGGCCGCCAAAGGCGGTCTGAGAGGTTAAAGGTCGTCCCCTACGCACAAGGCCATGGGCCGTGTATTTTTTTGCGGTCCGCAGGACCGCGGCGACCTGCGAACGGCGAACTGCGGCCTGCGTTCCCTACTTATGTTCCGCCAGAAAGGCTTCGGCATCGTGGCGGATTTTTTCTAAGTCCAGGCCCTGGTCGCGGGCACCGAAGATGCAGCCACAGTAGGGCTGGCGGTAGAGGTGGTAGGCTTCGGTCATTTTCGTCGATGTGAGGAAGCCGTTGTTCTTTTTGAAGTCCGTCGGCAAATAAGCGTAGCCGTACTGGTCTTCGATGTCCCGGCCGACTTCGTTGATGACCTGGGAATTCTTATGGGGACTGACGGTCAGGGTCGTCGTAAAGTAATCATAGCCCAGTTCCTGCATTTTTTCGGCCGTCGCTTTCATGCGCTGGATGAAGCAGACGCGGCAGCGGGCGCCGCCTTCGGATTCGTCTTCCAGGCCCTGGACAGCTTTAAAATACGTATCCGGTTCATACGGAGCGGCCAGGAACTGGACGGCGTGCCCCGTTTTTTCATTATAAGCTGCGATGAACTGTTTCTGGACGAGTTCCCGCCGCCGGTATTCCGCTTCCGGATGGATATTGGGGTTGAAATAGTAGACCGTGACGTCGGCCACGCCGGTCAGCCGGTCCAGGACGGCCGTACTGCACGGGCCGCAGCAGGAATGGAGCAGGATGCGCGGCTTGACGCCGTCCTGCTGCCAGCGCCGGGCCATGCGCTGGAAAACTTTATCGAAGTTGATCCGCTGGTTTTGATTCATGCGGTCCAGAATATCGTGAAAATCAATCATGCTTTGTACTCACTTTCTATAGATTCAATATCATATTATATCATGGAACAGAGGCCTCCGCATTTTCTATCCCCCCTATGGGCTTATATTTTTTGCTGTTTTGCAGTAAAATAGGGGTAATGGTTATTTTATTAAGGAAAAGAGGTCTACTCATGCATATACCTGAAAATTATCTGAGCCCTTCGACGTGCGGCGTCCTCGGCGCCGTCATGGTCCCCATCTGGCTTCTCTCTATCCGCAAGGTACGGGAAACGGTGCCCCGTGAAAAGCTGCCTCTCCTTGGCATTGCTGCGGCCTTTTCCTTCCTGGCCATGATGTTCAACATCCCCCTGCCCGGCGGTACGACGGGACACGCCGTGGGCGGTACGCTCATCGCCATCCTCTTCGGGCCGTACGCAGCCTGTCTGGCCGTCAGCGTGGCCCTGCTCATCCAGGCCCTCTTCTTCGGCGACGGCGGCATCCTGGCCTTCGGCGCCAACTGCTTCAACATGGCCTTCGTCCTGCCCTTTACGGGATACTTCCTCTACCACGGCCTGAAGAAAGTCATCCCATCGGAAACGATAGCTGCCGGCATCGGCGCCTACGCCGGCATCAACGCCGCAGCCTTCTGTGCGGCTGTGGAATTCGGCATCCAGCCCCTGCTGTTCACAGACGGCGCCGGCCAGGCCCTGTACTGCCCGTATCCATTATGGATTTCTATTCCGGCCATGATGATCGGCCACCTGACCTTGTTCGGCCTGGCAGAAGTCGTCTTCACGACAGGCGTCCTGGCCTATCTCCGCAAGACGTCGCCAGACCTCTTCCACGCGGTCCAGGCCCCGTCGTCGAGTAAGTCCCTCTTCGGCCTTCTGGCCGCCCTCATCGCCGCCACGCCACTGGGCTTACTGGCCGCCGGCACGGCCTGGGGTGAATGGGATGCCGAAGAACTGGCAGAGACGGATTTCTTCGGCTCTGCCCTAGGCTATACGCCATCGGGCATGGAACAGGGCTTTTCTTTCGACGCCCTCATGCCGGACTACGCCATCGCCGGCCTGCCCGATGCCGCAGGCTACATCATTTCGGCCATCGTCGGCACAGCCCTGCTCATCATCATCTTCAAAGTCATCGCGTCCTTCCTGCCATCCCGGCCGACCTTCGATACGCCGGCCCAGCACTAGGGAGGATTGCCCATGAAGCTCCCTGAATGGGCGGCCCGCGAGGAAATATATAATCCCGGCAGCGACCGGGATTATTTCATTTCCCGCTCCCTGCTCCGCCTCGTATCCATCCTAACGGCCCTGCGCAGCCAGGGCCTGCGGCCAACCCGTCCCATCGGCGCGGCGCCGGCCTTATTGGCAACCCTGGTCATGGTCCTCTTCGTCGTCCTGGCCCGGACGACGGCCTTCCTCTGGGCCGTTCTGGCAGGCGAACTGGTCCTCCTCTGCTTCCATCGCGGCCGGCAGCTGCGCCAAGTCCTCGGCGCCGCTCTGGCAGCCGCTCTGTTCTGCGCCGTCATCGTCGCGCCGTCCATTCTCCTGGGCAATGGCCGCTATGCCCTGCTCCTGCCCGGCAAGACCTTCCTCACCGTGACGGCGTTGATGCTCTTGCAGGAAAACCTGGCCTGGCATGAACTGACCGGCGCCCTGCGGACCTTCCGCATCCCATCGCTGGTCATTTTCATCCTGGACACGACACTGCGCTACATCACTATCCTGGGCCAGGAAGCGTCGGAACTGCTGACGGCCCTCAAGCTGCGTTCTGTCGGCCACAATCCCGACAAACAAGCGGCCATGAGCGGCGTCGCCGGTGTCATGCTGCAAAAGTCCCAGCGCCTGTCCCAGGACATGTACGAAGCCATGCGCTGCCGCGGTTTCACTGGCGAATACACGGCCTATGACGGTGGCAGGAAACGCCGTTTCACGCCGGCTGCGGCCCTGCTCATCCTGGTCCTGCTGGTCTATGCCTATCTCTTCATCCGTCTGGAAGGAGTGTTCTCATGATTCAACTCGACGACGTCTGTTTCGCCTATGACGACAGGCCCATCCTCAGCCACCTTACAGAAACCATCGAACCGGGCCAGGCCGTCCTCCTGAGCGGTCCCAATGGTTCCGGAAAATCGACGCTCCTGCGCTTGCTGAACGGCCTGATTTTCCCCCAGCAGGGAACGTATTCCTTTGACGGCACGGTCATCACGGCCGGCAAGATGCGGGACCACGCCTATTCCAAGTGGTTCCACCAGCGCGTGGGTTACGTCTGGCAGAATCCCGATTCCCAGCTCTTTTGCAGCAGCGTCCGCGAAGAACTGGCCTTCGGCCCGGTCCAGATGGGCCTGAAACCGGAAGACATCCGCCAGCGCGTCGACGATGCCCTGGAACTCCTGGGCCTGACCCGGCTGGCATCCCGTCCGCCTTACACCCTGTCAGGCGGCGAAAAGAAACGGACGGCCATCGCCTCCATCCTGACCATGAACCCCCAGGTCTGGACCATGGATGAACCGGAAAGCTACCTCGACGCCGATGGCCAGGCCTGGCTGGAAGACTTCCTGCCCAGCCTGAAAGCAGCCGACAAGACCCTCATCATCGCCAGCCATCACGCCGACCGCCTGAGCTCCCTTGTAGATAAGGAGATAGCGATTCGTGGCTAGTGGTTCGTGGCTCGTGGCTCATAGGGGACGCCCAAAGGGCGTCCCGCCTGTCGCCTGTCGCAGTTCGCGGTCCATTATGATATTTCACCACATCTCATGCTTACATATGTCAAACTTTCAAACGCAACCTCTTGGTCAAATGCAACCTCTCAGTCAGCTGTGCTGACAGCTCTCCTATTAGGAGATCCTTTGCGTTACGCTTTATTTAAGCTTTTTAACATTTTTCTTGAAATATTTTATTGATTTCTCCGCTATAAAGTTATATAATATAAGTACAAACAGAACAGCAAGACAAAAGATGCAACGCAGCATTTATTTTGCCGTTGCATCTTTTGTTGTTTCCAGACTAAAAAAGGGGGCAGTGCTTATGTTAATCTATGGATTGGAACAAGCCTTGATGGTGACCCATGGCTATGACGTGGAATTCAATCAGAAAAAAGAAACGGCCCACCTGGTACAGACGACCGATGGACCGATGAAAGCAGAAAAGAGTCACTTGGAATATTTGATGGATAAATTGATGAAATTCAAATACAGCTACCGCCGGTAGGCTTGGAACTGCTGGCGATTGGCCTGGACCCTGGGATTGGCCGAATTGATCTGGCCGGCCTTTTCCAGCCACGAGCCGGCGTCGTCATATTTTCCCTGGCGGAGATAGACGATGGCCATGGCGTTGGCCGCATCGGCCGATTGCGGCGAAAAGCGCAGGATTTCCTGGAAGGACCGCAGGGCTTCGTCGTCCCGGTGCAGGTCCATGGCGGCCAGGCCGCGGTTATACCAGACCTGCAGATATTCCGGGCGGCAGGCGATGGCCTGGTCGTAACTGGTGAGGGAAGCTTCAGGCTCCCCTCTTTTTTGTTGCGTCAAAGCCAGGTCGTACCAGGCCGCCGGTGACGTCTTGTCCAGTTCCAGAGCGCGCCGGAAGTCCCGTTCGGCCAGCCAGTAGTCCTGGCGGTTGAAGAAGAGGATGCCCCGGTAGAGATAGGCCTGGGCGTCGTCGGGATGGGCAAAGACGCTCTCGAAGCCCGTAATCAGACTGTCATTCATACCGTCCGGCGTCTGGGCTTCGGTCCACATCCAGAGTATTTCCTGCCCGTAATGCTTCCCCGGCACGGCCCAGCGGCCATTGAGGCCCGTCCAGGCCCTGACCTGGCCATAGAGTTCGGGATGTTTTTCGGCCAGCAGTTCATAGCGGGGATCGACGATGGCCGTCTTGGGCCGCTCTGTGCTGGCATAAGCCAGGAGATGCTGGATATGGGCGCGCACGCCGAGCTGAGGCGTAGTGAAACGGGCACCGGCGACTTTATTTCCCGTCGCGCCGAGGCCGCAGAAATTGTTCTGGTCTGGCGACACGTCACCGCCATAGGCAAAGTATCCCGTTTCCTTCAGGGCCTGGCAGAGGGCCACGTCGGGCCGGATGCCTTCGCGGCCGGCTTCGTCATAATAGGCCTGGACGACCTCTTCCAGCGACGCATTCAGCTTAGGATGGGGATTGCGCTGGCGGATGAAATGGACCATCTGGCGGGCCGGGATCGTCGCCGGACCCATAATCGTATCGGCACCGGCCGGGACGTCGAGCATGGGCCGGCCATAGGCCTCAGCCAGCTGCCAATCGGCCTGTTTCATGGCTTTCTTATCGACGACGGCGTTTCCTGCAGCAGCCACGCCGGGCAGTGGCAGGAAGGCCGGTCCCCCGCCAAGAAGGCTGACCATCAGGACGGCTGCGACGAGGCTCCTCCCCTTTTTATAAGGCATGATAAGTCCCTTGCTTCCGTTTTTCTTCGGTCATGCGGGAAATATAAGTCCCGTGGACCAGGGGATAGCCTTTGCGTTCGATGATCTGGGCCATATAATTGCGGAAAGGACAAGGCGGCCGGTGATAGCAGTCGGACACGATGCACGACGCGAAGTGGATGGTCACATTTTCCTTGGCATCACCGTATTTCTTCAGCTTCCTGCCCAGATTTTCCAGTTTCGCCGAGAGCCCTGCCCCGCAGCAGCCGCCGCAGGTCATCATGAGGAAGCGCGTATCGGGCGGATAATCGGCAAAAGTATCTTTGCGGTTGACAAAGGTGTTCATGCAGGCATAGCCGCTGCAGCGTTTGGTGACAATATCGCATTGAATGACGACGACGAGTTTCGACATGGAAATCCCTCCCCTAATTATATAAGTATTTATTCAAGAACTGCTGAGTCCAGTCCGCGTCGATGCGGGCCAGGACGGCATCTTCTGCCGGCAGGTCGGCGGCAAAGTTCTTTTCAAACTGGCCATAGAGCTGGCCCAGACCGTTGGCAAAGTCGACATAGGCCTGCTGGCCATGGGTCCCGTCGATTAGATTCAGGCGCAGGGAGCCGTCGTCAGCCGTGACGAAATGGCTCTCTGTAACGGTGAAATCCTTATCCTTTTCCCCGACCTGGGACAGGGCAGCGGCCTTGGTCAATTCCATCAGGCGGTCGTCGAGACCGGCTTCAAAGATGGCGATTTTTTCCAACAAATCGGCTTTGCTACGGACCAGGCGGAAGACATAGCCTGCCTTCTCGACCATGGCCTTGAATTTATCCTGGCCGTCGGCCATATCGCGGTCGGCATTTTCCTGGTCCTTATCCGTCGGCGCGTAGAAGACCATGAAATGATGGTCCATGTCGTGATACAAGAAGCCGTAATCGACCTGGACGTCTGTCCCGCAGTGGCCGCAGTGGTAGCGAAAAGCTTCCAGCGACTTGACGCGGTCCTTCATGTCCGGATCCAGTTTCGTATTGATGCTGTCCCATACCGTGAAGACGCCGGCCTTCTGGCATTTCGGACAAGTAATGCCTACTTCATGATGCATACTCATGGCAGTTCCCCTTTTCTGTTTTCCCCTATTATACCATATATTTCGTGGCTCGTGGTTCGTGGCTAGTGGCTCGCAAAGGCTCTCCTGATAGGAGAGCTGTCAGCGCAGCTGACTGAGAGGTTTCCCAAATCCTGACAGAAGCCTTCATGCAACAGCCCTGTCGGCTGACATCTCCCTGCAAATATGCTATAGTAAAATCATCCATTCAAAGGAGGGACGCTCATGAAAAACGCGTACATCAAATTCATCTTGGCTGCTGTCATTTTCGGCACGAACGGCATCATCGCCAGCCATATTCCCCTGTCGAGTTATGAAATCGTCCTGACCCGTACGGTCCTGGGCGTTTTTTTCCTGCTCATCCTGGCGACGGCCCGCCGCGAATGGGGCAGCCTGCGCCGCGCGTCCCGCACGTCCCTGGTCTGGCTGGTCCTGTCGGGCCTCTTCCTGTCCGGGAACTGGCTCTTCCTCTACGAGGCCTACCAGCATATCGGCGTCAGCCTGGCAACCCTCATGTGCTACTGCGGGCCCATCCTGATCATGATCCTGTCGTACTTCGTCTTCCATGAGCCCTTCACGGTCCCCAAAGTAAGCGCCATGGTCATCGTCACGGTCGGCATCCTCTGCATCAACGGCGCCGCAGACCAGGCCCACGGCCTGTCGTGGGGCCTGGTCTGCGGTTTCCTTAGCGCCGTCTGCTTCGCCCTGCTGGTCATTGCCATGAAAAAGGTCATATGACCCACATCGCCTGCATGGTCTGCCTGGGCATCGTCAACACCGGCCTCGGCTACTACCTCTATTTTTCCGGCGTCCAGCACCTGTCGGCCATCATCCTGGGCGAAAGCCTGACCCTCCCGCAATGGCTGGGCGCAGCCTGCATCCTCGGCGGCGTCGCCCTCAGCGAATTATGGCATCCCGGCAAAAAGGGATAAAAACTTTTTCAGCTCTTCTGTCATGCCGTCCTGACGATAAGCCAGGACGGCATGTTCTGTAAAGTCGTCGCCCAGGGGGATGACGCTCAGGCCGGGATAGGCATCTCCTTCGGGCATGGGCAGGATGGCGAAGCCCTGGGACAAACTGATCAGGAGGAATTGCTCGGACAGGCTGTGGCAGAACCGCGATTCCCGAAAGGACTGGTGATAAACGCGGCCGCAATTCCTCCGCATCTTGGCAATATATTCCCGGCTGTTCGATTTGGTCAAGAAAGGCCGCTGGGCAATGATCTCATCTAGCGTATGATACTGATCCCGCAAGGCCTGGGAACAGATGAAGGACTGCTCGATGGCAAAGAGGCGCTGGCAAGTAAAAGGCCGGGTCAGGGTCTGAGCGTCGGAAAAGAGGAAGCCGTCGATATGCCCGTTTACCAAGCTCGTCTCCAAGGCCTCCATATCCTGGAATTGGAAATAGAGCTTACAGTCCGGAAAAGCTTCTTCAAAACGGCTGAGCCACATCGATTCGATATAAGTCTGCAAGGCAATGCCCAGATACAACCCATTCCGTTGTTTCAGGCGCAAAGAAGCACACAATTCCTGGTAATCCTGACAGATTTGCGTCATACCTTCATAAAAACGGCGGCCTGCCTCCGTCAAGGATACGCCGCGGTGTTCCCGGCGAAAGAGAGGACATCCCAGCTCCCGTTCGAGGTGTGTAATATATTTGGTCATCGTCGTCTGGGCGATGTTACAATTCTTGGCGGCCTGCGTGAAATTCGCCAGCCGCGCCGCTTCTAAGAAATAGTGTATTTTCGTAAGGTCCATCGTTTTCTTCCTATCCATCACTTTTTTTCATGGCAAAGGACAAAGGTTTCATTAGTCACTCCCTGACGAGCGTGGTAGAATATGAACGTTTCAGAAAGGAGTCTGATTCATGGCCTATTTTTCCATTGTCTTATCGCAAATCATTGGATTTGTCATCTACATCCTCATCGGCATCGCTGCCGTGCGCACGCACGTCCTGACCAGCCGATCGCTGGGCGTCTTCTCGCAGTTCATCACCAAGGTCACCATGCCTATCCTGCTCTTCGTCATGACCCTCAACGGAGCGACGCGCCAGCAGTTCATCAGTGCCCTGCCGGTCCTGGCAGTCTCTGTCCTGTTGTATTTCTTATTATACCTGCTTTGCCGCCTTTTGGCACGCCTTTTCGGCCTGAAAGGCAACGAAAATCACGTCTACCGGGCTTGTGCCATGTTCGGCAACATCGGTTTCATGGGCATCCCCATCATCGCCGCCATTTTCCCGAAACAGGGGATGCTGTACATCGCCTTGTTCACCGTCGTCGACCAGCTGTTGCTGTGGACCCTAGGCGTCAACCTGACGGCGCCGGTAGATAAAGAAAATGCCATGTCCCCGGCCAGCCGCCTGCGGAAGATGGTCAACCCGGCGACCATTGCCATCGTCCTGGCCGTCATAGGCCTCTTCATCGGCCTCCATCTGCCGGAACCCATCAATGCTGCCCTGACCAAAGCCGGACTCCTGACACCTCCCATGGCCCTGATCTACCTGGGCGGCCTGTTCTGCTACATCGACATCCCCCAGTACATCCGCAAAAAAGAAATCTACGGCACCGTCGCCGTCAAGATGTGCCTCTTCCCGCTCGTCTTTTACGAAATCTGTCAGTTCCTGCAAGTTCCTCATGACATAACCCTCACCATGAGCATCCTGCCGACCCTGCCCAGCATGGCCGTCATCGTCATGCTGGCCCAGAACCAGCGCTCAGCCGGTAACTACGCTGCCGGCATGCTCCTGGTAACGACGCTCTGCTCCATCGTCACCATCCCCCTGGTCTGCCTGGGATTGGGCTAGGTGTTGTAGGGGCTCGCACGTGGCGAGCCCGCCCCACACGATGTATTCCATTACGTCATCAATCATACCATGACGGGCGCCCCACGTGGCGCCCCTACAATGGGGTGGTAAAAAAGAGCTGTCGCATCGCGACAGCTCTTTTTTTTCATAATTCGTTATTCGTAGGGGCCGTCCTGAAAGGCGGCCCGCTTATTTATGCTTGTGCAATTTACAAACTACAAACTCTGTACTACAAACTATAGAGCGAAAGAATCCCTACATGATGGCAGAAGCCTTCACGCGACTCAGGCATCCAATTTCCCCGTGATGAGGTAGACTAACAGGCCTTTTTCGGCGTGGCGTCTGTTTTCGGCTTCGTCGAGGATGGTTTCCAGGTGTTTTTCCATGACGTCCTGCGTGATTTCATAGCCCGGATGAATCGGCATGTCGTGGAAGACCATGGTATCCGTCCCTTCCATGAGGGCGGCGTCGATCTGATAAGGCATCATCATGTTGATGATCTGGTTCTTCTTTTCGGCATAGTCCGGATTGGTGAAGAATTCCATGTCGACCCAGGTGTCGGTATAGACGCAGTCCACGTCGGCGACGACTTTCTTCAGGTCTTCTTTGGAAATGTCCGTCGGCAGTTCCTTATAATGGCCCGTAGCCGTCAGTTTGTCGTAGAAATCGGCCGGTACGTTGGTGATCTGGCTGAACGGCGTCAGGCCGTACATCATGCCGCCCATTTTGGTGACGATTTCGCTGAGCGAGTTATACGTATTGTTCTTGGCGCCAATGTAGAGGACCTTGGCTTCAAAATGACCGGTCTTTTCGTAGAGCGTCAGCATGTCGGCCAGGGCCTGCGTCGGGTGGAACGTATTGTCACAGCCGTTGATGACCGGGACCGTGGCGTTCTTCATGAAGCCTTCCGTCGTTTCGGCTTTCTTGAACCGGCCCATGATGCAGTCGACGTTGCGGCAGACGTATTTGACTTCACTCATGAGGTCGCCGATAGTGAAATTGCTGTCCTTCCACAGCTGATTGTAGGCTTTGCCGCCTAATTCTTCCATGCCGATGGAAAAGGAAAGGTACGTCCGGTTCGACGTCTTTTCAAAGAGCGTGTACAATTTCTTGCCGTCCAGGATATGGCCGTAATCATCCTGATGCTGCTTGATCTTTTCGGCCAGCAATAAAATGCCTTTCAATTCATCGGTTGTATAATCTGCGAAGCTGTTTGCATGTTTCATGTATATCCATCCTCCAATAGTTAAGACCAGAACTTGTTCGATGGATATATCATAGCACAGCCGTATGAATATTGCAAGTATTTATGCAAACTTTTTCGTGTTTTTATACATATACAAGGTGCAAATCATAACCACCAGTAAAACTGGTGGTTTGCTCAGGC
>UMCF01015215.1_pt1 | contig 11647 bp, 10 predicted proteins | sample 1964131 | NCBI WGS metagenome assembly UMCF01 (sample SAMEA4835958, study PRJEB28245) | human gut metagenome | biome: gut microbiome; material: fecal sample | place: Denmark | collected 2008
CAAGTTGGAGGAGAAGTCTCTTGTATCCTTTATCTACGTAGGTAAACCTGTTCCTGAGCTACAGGCTAAGTTTGGTACAGCACCAGCTATACAGCTCAACGATCAGATTACTACAGATCCCTCTGCCGTCTATGGCTTTGTCAAGGATCAAGAAGCTCAGATACAGGATGAGCGTCGCAAGCTGATGACCATCTCTATCAAGGGCGATGCCTCTACCAAGATGAAAATCATAGCAGATATCAAGCAAGAGCTACGTCGTGCTGACGCATTGAATATATCGTACTCAGCAAGACCTAAGCGAGATAACTAAAAAAGAGATATTGCACTAAGCAATAAACTCAATCACTCAAGAAAAGGAGGGTGCTACCAAAAGGGTATAGCATCCTCCTTTACTTTTATGTTCGCTGTGAGGATGCTTAGTCAGTGCAGAGCTTTCTCTCGTAGTGAGTGTCGAGGAAATAAAAAAACATCCACCGAGGAAATGGCAAATTCCTCCGAAGTTTCATTTGATTCCTCCGAAGTTTCATTTGATTCTTCCGAAGTTTTATTCCTTCCCTCCGTAGAGAATTTTCATTTTCCAGTGAGCTATTGGGAGGATTCCTCCGTGGGGATCGGAATTTATAGATACAATGCGTCAGCTCTAGTCATTTTTTCCTCCAGCGCCTCAAAATAGGGATTAGCCTCTAGTGGTGGAGACTGGCTATAAGGAGCTTTGTCCATCGCTTTTTACTATCTTTGTAGCATGATTGTAAAGAGTAGGCACGTGGATCTTTGTAAGTCAAGGTGCCACTACATGAAGTCAAACTACAGTGCTGAGTAAGCAACAGAGAATAGTAAAGGAAAAATAGCAACAGTAATGGTTCGAGTTAGATTTGCGCCTAGTCCCACAGGTCCACTACATATAGGAGGCGTGCGGACAGCACTCTTTAATTATCTCTTCGCACGTCATCATGGTGGCACCATGGTGCTACGTATAGAGGATACAGATAGCAAGCGCTTTGTGCCTGGAGCTGAAGACTATATCATCGAGGCCCTCCAGTGGCTGGGTATAGAGATCGATGAGGGTATCGGCAGTGACAATCAGCCCTACGGACCCTATCGTCAGAGCGAGAGGCGAGACGTCTATCGTGAGTACGTGCAGCAGCTCATAGAGCGTGATGCCGCTTACTATGCCTTTGACACTGTGGAGGAGCTGGAGCAGGCACGACAGGAAGTGGCAAACTTTAGTTATGATGCATCTACCCGCTCTAAGATGCGCAATAGCCTCTCGCTTCCTAGTGAGGAGGTGACTCGTCTGTTAGAGTCTGGCGAGGAGTATGTGGTGCGCTTTAAGGTAGATCCTGACCGAGAGGTTGAGGTCGATGACTTGATTCGTGGCAAGGTGGTCATCAGCTCCTCGCAGCTGGACGATAAGGTCCTCTATAAGAGTGCCGATGATCTGCCTACCTACCATCTAGCCAACATTGTCGATGACCACTTAATGCAGATCACGCATGTGATCCGTGGCGAGGAGTGGCTGCCTAGTGCGCCGCTGCATGTCTTGCTCTATGAGGCTTTTGGCTGGAAGGATTCGATGCCTCAGTTTGCACACCTATCACTCCTTCTGAAGCCTCAGGGTAGCGGTAAGCTGAGCAAGCGTGATGGAGATAAGCTGGGCTTCCCAGTCTTCCCACTAGAGTGGCGCAACCCTGAGGATGACTCTATATCAATGGGCTATCGCGAGCAGGGCTATCTGCCGGAGGCTGTGAGCAACTTCCTAGCACTATTGGGCTGGAACCCCGGTACCGATCAGGAGCTTTTTGCGGATCCCCAAGAGCTTATCTCAACCTTTTCTCTAGATCGCTGTAGTAAGAGTGGTGCACGCTTTGACTTTGAAAAGGCCAAGTGGTTCAACCATCAGTACATACAGCTCGTCCCCGTAGAGCGTCTCATCGCATATATACGCCCTGCTCTCGGTGAGCGTGGCTTGAATCCTACTGACGAGCAGCTGCGAGATGTGCTACTGACAGTGCGAGATAAGGCGCAGCTGCTACCAGACTTACTCCCCGAGGTGCTTTACTTCTTTGTAGCACCTACCGAGTACGATGCTAAGGGGCTCAAAAAGCACTGGAAGGCAGAGACCCCAGGCTACTTGCAGCAGATGATCACGCTCCTGGAGGGACTCCCAAGCGAAGCATCGCTAGACACGATCGAGCAGGCACTCTATGACAAGATCAATGGTGATGAGCTACCTATGGGTAAGGTGATGAATGGTATACGTATGGCACTCGTGGGAGCACCTCGTGGAGCGCGGATCCATGAGATTATACACTTGCTGGGCATCCCTGAGAGCATACGACGTATGCAGCACGCTATAGAGGAGATCAAGCTGTAGCTATCTATATGCACGAAAGTAATCAATGAACTAAACTTTATATATAACGACTGAATCATGAGTTTGCGGATCAACAAACTTCTGAGCGATGCTGGTATCGGATCGCGCCGTGAAGTGGAGAAGTACATCGTCGCTGGGCGTGTCACGCTCAATGGCGAGCGGGCTGAGCTAACGGATATAGTGGTGGAAGATGATATTGTAACGCTAGACGGCGAGGAGCTCCCTGTCAACGACATCCTACGTGAGGCGCTCTCGATGAAGCACTATCTAGAGGCTCAGCAGGAGGAGCGAGAGGATCGAGATACTGCCCGGGAATACTCTCCACGAGGTGGAGGACGCTCTAATCGTCCAGCCAAGACAGGTCCCAAGAGAATGAGATCCGACCGATATGGTGATGAGTCTAGAGAATCCAAGGTACATCCTAAAGGCAGTAAACCTTACAAAGCCAAGGGAGGCGATGCCCATGGACGTCGGCGTGACAATCGAGGCCAGGACTTTAGCAATGACGATAGGTGGTGAGCTCATCACCTATCAAGTCTCTGGATATGAGCAGGTAAAAAGGACAAAAGGATGCAGATAACATTGGTCAGACACACCGCAGTATCACCTGAGTGGCAGGTCATCTGCTATGGCAATACAGATATACCGCTGGCAGATACATTTGCCGAGGAGGCGCCTCGTGTTGCGGCTCAGATAGATCTGTCTCTATATGATCGCATCCTCTCGAGTCCATTGTCTCGGGCGCTCAAGCTGGCGCAGTACTGCGTACCTGCTGGAACCTATATAGAGGTAGACGATCGTCTGAAAGAGATGAATTTTGGCGATTGGGAGGGGAAGCATTGGGATAGCATCTTAAAGGAAGAGCAGGAGGTGTCAGCTTTCTTTGAGTACTTTATCGATCAGCCAGCCCCTCGGGGTGAGTCGCTACGGGACTTAGCACGGCGTGTCGCAGACCTGCTTGATGAACTCTACACCTCAGGTGCTCAGCACGTACTCCTCTTTTCGCATGGAGGTGTCATCAACGCTCTGAGAGCTATGGCGGGTCATATCACGCTACAAGAAGCTTTCGCCCAGATCCTACCTTATGGGAGCGTGACGACGATCGATCTAGATGATCTCATACATATAGAAAAAATCAAGCTCTAATGAGCTGTCTTACTTGTATACGAAACTAATGCTGAGAGGAGGTAACTGACGTGGGAAAGCGAACTATCTGGACTATAATCATCTTGCTAGTGACCATTGCAACTGTATCTATATTGCTGCAATTGAGAAACTTTGGATATGTCACTGAGCTATACAATGACTACTTTGAGACTTTGGCTCAGAGAGCATTGGACGAGGTGTCCCGCTCGTTGGAGCAGGATGAGGTAGAGCGCCAGTTGCGTTCGGTACTCACGCAAGACGATGTGCGAGGATTATTTGGCTTGCAAGACTCTCTCCAGTCTACTGGTGTTCTATCGGCAAGCTATATGTCAGATGGTAGCGAGGTGTGGAACGGTTATGGTAACTCTGAACGCGCTACCTGTCCTCCATGGGCAGAAGCTCGTACGAGTAGTCAGAGCAAAGAGCATACGAAGGCTTTGCAGAGTAAGCTCCTCAACACCTATTTCTACCATCGTAATATCCTTGATGAGGTGGTGCTACGCACTATCCTCAAGCGCAATAACCAGCCACTTCGTAAGAGGGTCAATATAGAGTTCTTGCAGAGATCTTTGGTGTATGAGTTAGCACAAGTAGGGATCACGGAGACATTTGAGTTTACTCTCTATGATCGTAAAGGTCAGGCGGTCTATACGACTCTACCGGATACATATGATCGCTCACGCAAGGCTACTCTAGTATTGCGGAGAGACCTTTTCGTTCGATCCAATTTTTATCTAGACACACAGTCTGGAGAGGGAGGCTTACCCTATATTGAGTTGGTCTTTACGGAGCACAGTCATCATATGGGCACCCTTATCTATACGCTTCCCTCGCTTGCTACGTTGCTAGTGATTGTGTTACTTAGTATACTAGCCATCACCATTCTCCTGCGACAGCAGCACTACCTACGTGAGCGTAAGGACTTTGTGAGCAATATGACTCATGAGCTTAAGACGCCCGTGAGTTCCATACGCCTAGCCTGTGAAATGCTTGAAGATCCCTCTGTGGAGGAGTCCGAGGAGAGACGTAAGCGTATCACTCAAACGATGCTTAAAGAGGTAGATCGTCTCACACTATTAGTAGATCAGGTCTTGCAGTCCTCGATGATGGAGCGTGGGGCCATCAAGAGCTATCCTGTGGAGCTAGATGCTCACGAAGAGATTAGAGACCTAAGCAGTGCCTACGCCATGAAGCTTACAGAAGCTCATGGAGAGCTAGTCCTAGCTCTAGAGGCTGAGCACTACAGAGTCATGTGTGATAAAATCGCCTTTCAGAACGTTATATCTAATGTGATAGACAATAGTTTGAAGTACCGCAAGGAGGACATACCTCCGATCATCACGCTCACCACGCGCAGCGATGATACCAATCTTATTATTGATATCCAGGACAACGGTATCGGTATCTCTCGTCCGGATAGGGCGCATATCTTTGATCAGTTTTACCGTGTACATACGGGCGATCGTCATGACGTGAAGGGCTTTGGACTCGGTCTAGCCTACGTGCAGCGGGCTATTCAAGCTATGGGTGGGGAAGTCAAGGTCTTTAGTAAAATCGGTGTCGGTACCAAGATGTCGCTCCGTATTCCTTTCCTTACGAAGGATGAAACAGGGGCAGAAAGAAAGTGAAAGTAAACGATTCTTATTCAGAACAATCTAATTAATAACAAACGAGATAATTCACAATAAACCAAATAACAGCTATGAACAACGAAGAGATTAGAGTATTCCTCTGTGAAGACGATGAGAGCTTAGGCTTGATGCTTCAGGAGTATCTTATGGCAAAAAAGTATGAGGTAGACCTCTTTACAGATGGCGAAATGGGACTTGAGGCCTTTGGTCAGAAAGAGTATGCACTCTGCCTCATTGACGTCATGATGCCTAAGATGGATGGCTTCGAGCTAGCTAAGCAGATACGCAATATCAATCCTGATATTCCTATCATATTTGTCTCAGCTAAGGATCAGAAGAAGGATGTACTAGCGGGTTTCAAGCTCGGAGCTGATGACTACATCACGAAGCCCTTTAGCATGCAAGAGCTAGAGGCTCGTATGGAGGCAATCATGCGACGCATCATCGGTGATGGACACGAGAAGCAGCAGTTCTACCAGCTAGGTAAGCTCCTGTATGATACGAAAAAGCAGACCCTCACGACCGAGGACGGCAAGGTGCTGACACTGACAACAAAGGAAAACGAGCTACTGTCGCTCTTCTGCGTATATGCCAACGAGACCCTCGAGAGAGACTATGCTCTGAGGACTATCTGGGCTGATGCCAACTACTTCAACGCACGAAGCATGGATGTCTACGTGACCAAGCTCCGTAAGATCCTCAAGGCAGATCCCTCACTGGAGATCAAGAATGTACACGGCAAGGGCTATCGTCTTGTCACTCCTATCACAGAGATCCGAGAAGACCAAATTAAGAGAGTCTAATTGTCTTCTACGCTACAGAAACTGTGGCGTGAGCCGATAGGAGGTTATCACAAGAAAAGTGGCGACGGAGGTTTCAGAACCTTCGTCGCCACTTGCTTTTGGCGGAAGCGCTTTGACTAGTTAGAGCGCTCCGTGGTAAGTAATGTCTGACTGTGCTGCTTAGTTCGCCTTTTTAGCCATTTTCTTTTTGTGCCGCTTACCTACAGCCAGCACAGCGATGTAGCCCACGATGCCAGAGATAAGGCTACCTACCAGGATGCCCAGCTTAGCCTCACTGAGCCAGTCTAAGTGTAGTTGTACATCGTACGACAGGCTGGCAATAAACATGGAGACCGTAAAGCCGATACCGCCCAATATGGACACTGCAAAGAGCATCGCAGGGTAGACCCCCTCAGACCACTCATGCTTGGTCAGGCGGATATAGATATAGGTAAAGAGAAAGATGCCGATAGGCTTACCGATGAATAGCCCCAGTGTAACTGCAAAGGGGAGTGCCGAGATACCGCCCATAGCAAAGGTCGAGAAGTCAATCCCTGCATTGACAAAAGCAAAGATAGGTAGGATCAAGTAGTTTACCCAGTCCGTGAGCGCATGCTCTAGGCGCTGCACAGGAGGAATAGCCGATGCTGCAGCCTGGCGTAGACTATTGATCATCGCAATGTCAGCGCCCTCTAGATGGGTCGCTTCCCCCTTCTTAGTACTCTCCGTAGCAGGAAGCATTCTAGAGATAGCCCCAGCGAGGCTACCCAGCTGGTGACGTGATACAGACGTGGTCATAGGCACTGTCAGAGCCACCATCACACCAGCGATGGTTGTGTGTATACCGCTCTGTAGGAAGAAAAACCATACGACAAAAAGCCCGACCATGTAAAGCCCAATATGGCGTCCCCCCACACGTCCTAGGAGAGCCAGGAGAGCAACGACCGCCAGGCCCAGTCCGAGCATCAGCAGGTTGATGCCCGTGGAGTAGAAGAGCGCTATCACGATGATTCCGCCTATATCATCAGCCGCCGCTAGAGTAGTCATAAAGACACGTAGCGAAGCGGGCACATGATCCTTTAGTACCATCAGTACAGCCAGTACGAAGGCTATATCCGTGGCCATCGGGATAGCAGCACCTCGGCTCGCATCACCCGCCGGAGCGATCAGCCAGAAAAGGAGGATCGGCACGATCATACCTCCGATAGCTCCCACAACAGGCATCATAGCTTTCTTGACAGAGGAAAGCTCTCCTACGAGCAGTTGCTGCTTGATGTCTAGTCCGACGACAAAGAAGAAGAAAACCATCAAGACATCATTGGCAAAAACCAAGAAGCTCATCGGCTCGCCATGATACTGAAATATGTCCAGTCCCAAGATGTTTAGGTTGATCGGTATAGTGAGCAGTGTGTGGTATAGCTCCCTGAGCGGGCTATTGGCCACAATGAGTGCTACGATAGTCGCAATAAAGAGTACGACGGAGGAGTCCACCTTACGGATGGTGAATCGCCTGATAGGTCTTAGGATGCCACTAGTTTGAGACATATGCTATGGTTACTTTGTTGTTACGTGGTCAAAGTTACGCCTTTTTTGTTCACTCATCAAGATTTAGGTGCTGCTTGCTTGCTCGTTCCTTCCTCGAAACAGTCGCTCCCTCTAGGTGTGAAAGGAGTATTCTTTAGGTGGCCATAGAGTTTCACCCCGATGAAACTCTAGTTTCTTCCGTATGAAACTCTATGGCTATAGGGCGAAGGCTGTTTGGAGTGGAATAGTAGTGGGGTGGAGAGAGTGGAGTGCTTATAACAGAGAAGGCGACCTGAGCATATTCAGATCGCCTTCTTGGCTTTGTGGTGCTTCTCTTATGGAGAGCTTATTTAGCACCTCCCAAGTGGTGATTTAGTACCCATTAACTAGGGGACTAGTAGCTAGATTACACCTGCTTCATCAGCTGCGACAGCCTGTGCGGTGACGAGCTAGCTACTTTGACTTACTACTATAATAGTCGTGGATGAGGCGCTTAGCCTCGACGAGGTCAGCCTCTTCGTTGCCGGTGATGCCTACGCTCTGAGGTGTGGGTATCTTGATTTCGGTCCCGAGAGGAATATTGTCGGGGTCCTCGATCTGCTCCTTATTGGCTAGGTAGATGTAGATCCAGTACTCACCACGACCTAGGTAGCGACGGGCATAGCGTGCTAGATAGTCGCCAGCACCGAGGGTCACGGTGGTGAGGATCTCCTGCTGAGCAGTTGTGTCGGCAGGTGGTGTGACGCTATCGATGGGGGCGACGGTGTCTATCGTCGGAGTCTCCTCGACGGGTACTGTGATGCTGGGAGGTGGTGTGGCGACTGGACCCTGCGTCCTCTCTTCTCTACCGAAGACGAAGAACCACAGCAACAAAGCCATCAGTAGGACAGCGACTAGCGGGATGACGATCCAAAGCCACAGCCTTCGATTTGTTCGCTCTACAGGTGCGGATGTGCTCTCTTGTAGCTTCTCTCTTCGGTAAGGTGGCGGCGTGGCGATGCCCGCTTTTGTCTCGTTGCTTTCACTAGTGGGGAAGGGCGGTGGCGTAGCGGGAGTTTCGACTTGGGACTGAGGCGTCCAAGCGGGTGGCGTACTTGTGGGTTGGGGTGCGACTATGCGCTCGGCGATACGGCTGGAGATGGTGGACGGGTAAGCCTTCTCAAGGCTCTCGGCTGGGTGCTCCTCGACATCGGGCCAGTGGATGCCCTCCTTGAGCAGCGTGGGCGCAAACATCTCAAAGGGCTTGTTGACCTGCCGGAGCAATTCGTCGGAAGGGGTGAAGGCGTAACTGGTCCCGCCGTGCGCCCCTTCACTCGCTATGGGCTGTGGGGCGAAGGTGCCTAGTGAAGCCCATTCGAGAGTATGTCCTAGTCGCTCGTGCATCTCAAAGAGCTTCGTGACATTACTGTAGAAGCTTTGGATGGTCTGCGGTATCTGGGTTGCCCCTTTTGCTAGGAGTTCGCCGATCTCCTCGGCAGAGAGCGGTTGCTCTTGGTTGGTGATGCGTGGCGTGACGCTTGGGGGCATCAAGTAGCGCTCACCACTAGGCAATAAGACGATGGAGGCTCTGTGGCTCTCTGCGGACCACAAGCCGACGCTACGCATATAGCTGGTACTCCCCTGAGAGAGTCGCCCAATGAGGAGCGAGGTGAGGTCGCTCCATAGTTGCTGGCAGGTGGTCTGTGCGAGCTGGCTCTGCTCGGCGACCTCTAGAATCCACTGTTCGGTCGTAATCATAGGATGAGATGCTCTGGGGATGTGGTTGCGATGAGGTCGTACTCCTCTACGCCTGTGATCTCAGCCTGGTAGAAGGAGCCGACATGGAGCGGGCGGTCGCTGCTGAGTATCACTTCGCCGTCTACCTCGGGAGAGTCGTACTGGGTGCGGCCAACGTAATAGCCCTCTTCCTCTCGGTCAACGACAACCTCTAGCGAGGTGCCGACTCTACGGCTATTGACGCTGGCAGAGATGTTTGCTTGGAGAGACATTAGGGCGTCGTAGCGCTCCTGCTTGACCTCTGGCGGGACGTCGTCTTGGTAGTGCTTGTAGGCATAGGTGCCCTCCTCGTGTGAGTATTGGAAAGCTCCTAGCCGCTCGAAGCACATCTGGCTGACGAAGTCAAGGAGGTCGGCAAAGTCTTCGTCCGTTTCTCCTGGATGACCGACCATCATGGTGGTGCGCAGGGCGATGCCAGGCACTTGCTCGCGGATAAGCTCTAGCAGGGCGACAGTCTCCTCACGGGTGATCTGCCGACGCATCAGCTGGAGCATGTGATTGCTGCTGTGCTGGAGCGCAAGGTCGAGGTACTTGCAGATGTTGTCATGCTTCGCCATCACATCAAGCAACGCAAGGGGAAAGTGGTTCGGATAGGCGTAGTGTAGTCTGAGCCAGTGAACGCCCTTTACCTGAGCCAGGCGGTCCAGTAGGGGAGCTATGGCTTGCTTTTGGTAAAGGTCTACACCATAATAAGTGCTATCCTGAGCGATGATCTGAAACTCCCGACAGCCTGCGGAGACGCGACCCTCGACCTCTCGGACTATCTCCTCCATGGGACGGGAGTGATGACGGCCCGTGATGAGCGGGATGGCGCAGTAAGAGCAGGTGCGGTCGCACCCCTCAGAGATCTTGATGTAGCTGTAGTGTCGAGGCGTGACGCTAGGCGGAGGCGTCCGGTAGGATAGTGACGTGGCACCGTCTGCGCTGAGTGCGGGGCCTAGGTCGGTGATGAGTTGCTTCCAGTCATACTTGCCATAAATCTTGTCCACCTCGGGGAGCTCAGCAGTTAGCTCCTCACGAAAGCGTTCGCCCAGGCAGCCCATCACATAGACAGCCCGGATGCGTCCCTCTTTCTTCGCCTCAATGAGAGAGAGGATCAGGTTGATCGACTCCTCCTGAGCTGCCTGTATGAAGCCGCAGGTGTTGACGACAGCTATCTCACCGGTCAGCTCCTCGGGGTCGTGCCGTAGCGTGTAGCCGTACTGAGCGAGCCGATGCATGAGCGCATCGGAGTCGACGAGGTTCTTAGAGCACCCTAGACTGATGACATCTATTTGGTTGGCAATCATCGCAGAGCTGCTACTGGGCTAAAGCTCATCGCCGAAGATGGAGTCGACGAACTCACGCTTGCGAAAGACTTGCAGGTCATCAATCTTCTCGCCGAGTCCGATATACTTGACCGGTACCTTAAATTGGTCGGAGATACCGATGACGACACCGCCCTTTGCCGTGCCGTCGAGCTTCGTGATGGCAAGCGCAGAGACATCGGTGGCTGCGGTAAACTGCTTCGCCTGCTCGAAGGCATTCTGACCCGTAGAGCCGTCGAGGACGAGGAGTACTTCGTGTGGAGCATCGGGGACTACCTTTGCCATGACACGCTTGATCTTAGAGAGCTCGTTCATCAGGCTCACCTGGTTGTGTAGACGACCAGCCGTATCGATGATGACCACGTCGGCGTCCTGTGCCACAGCCGACTGTAGCGTGTCGAAGGCTACCGAAGCGGGATCCGAGCCCATCTGCTGCTTGATGACTGGCACGCCGACACGCTCTCCCCAGATCTCTAGCTGCTCGATGGCGGCTGCACGGAAGGTGTCCGCAGCGCCCAGTACGATGCGCTTGCCCTGCTGCTTGAACTGATAGGCGAGCTTACCGATGGTGGTTGTCTTGCCCACCCCATTCACGCCGACCACCATGATTACGTAAGGATGCGCATCTGCGGGGAGTGTGAAGCTCTCCCCATCGGTCGTACCATTCTCCGCAAGGAGTGCAGCTACTTCGTCACGCAGGATGCTTTTGAGCTCACTCGTGCCGACATATTTGTCTCGAGCCACACGCTCCTCGATACGCTTGATGATCTTGAGCGTCGTGTCCACGCCCACATCACTCGTCACGAGTATATCCTCCAGGTCGTCGAGGATCTCATCATCGACCTTGCTCTTGCCAGCTACGGCACGAGTCAGCTTGTCTACCATCGAGGTCTTGCTCTTTTCTAGACCTGTGTCGAGTGTCTCTTTCTTCTTTTTTGAGAATAGTCCGAATAGTCCCATAGTTGGTCTCTTTCTTTAGGTTTAATGATTAGTCCATGCGAGACTTGTAGTCCGAATAGTCAAAGCTTCGGAGCGTCTCCATCGAGCCGTCGAGATGACGCAGCACTATGGCGGGATGCTGTACGCCGTTGAACATGTTTGTCTTGA